>Ga0209755_10004062_pt1 | contig 17673 bp, 16 predicted proteins | sample TergutCo191P1_FD_187301 | JGI IMG/M metagenome (GOLD analysis project Ga0209755, IMG submission 187301) | Cornitermes sp. P1 segment gut microbial communities from Petit-Saut dam, French Guiana - Co191P1 (SPAdes) (version 2) | ecosystem: Host-associated > Arthropoda: Insects > Digestive system...
TTCAATAACTACAAGACGCCGGGGGAATACCCAGAAGAATTCTTATCATCACTACAACACGGCGAAAGCTTAAAATCTAGAGTTTTTGTTTCCTTTTCCACATAAAAAAAAAGTATAATCCCCTGCTCTTACAGTGCTTCCTTTGTCCCACCTTACTTCTTGTACCCCACTCAATCTAATTTATACCTCACTAATTACCTGGCCACTGTAGTAAGTGACCCTGGTGTATACAGCCTCCTCACATTCCAAGTGCCAAATCTCATGTTCATTTTCCATTGTTTAGGATGTACCAAAGGATCAGTAGAAGTCAAAGACAATTGTAACATGTTAACTGTTCACAGTGAGAAGTTGTTAGCACTTTGCCCAACCCCCAAGCTGGAGGACCAGCCCTTGTCGGTTGTATGTGACTGCTTATTCAATATATTTGCAGCTAATCTGCATAAAGGGGGCCAAAGGGGTAGTAAGTGGCCCTAAGGGTGCATGGCTTGCTGACAACTGTGTACTGATAAAACTCAGGAAATGCCATTCATTCCTACCAAGTCCCATACATGCATGTCCATGTCGTGGCTCCTGGGCATCTTTGATGGCTAAGACATGTAGGGGCGCCAAGCAAGTCCCTCACACTTTAGTCAGGGCTGATCAGCTAAGGGAGACAACCCCGACAGAAAAACATCAGTCCTCCAGGATTTCTGGGGGTTGGGTGTGGGGCTGACAACCCCACCTCGGTTAAAAACATTGTTACGAAATCTAAGGAAGTAAAAACCAGACCAATCTGCCAAGGATGACACTGCAAAGGATTAAAGGACTTGAAAGTTGGCTCATGAAATGTGTAATCATTATACCAATCAGGTGCCCTGATGATGCTATTATCACAGCTAGACTCATACAAGATGGGCTTTACTGCCATACAAGAAACAAGATGGACAGGTGAACGAATAATAGATAAAAAGAATCATACTATCTTCTATAGCTGTGTTAGGAAACATCATATGTTTGGAACAGGCTTCATAGTAAATAAGAGGATTAAACACCTGGTTAGAGACTTTAAAGCCAAAACACCTAGAATATGTACAATACATGTTGGAGGATTACTTTTTAATTACAGTCTCATCTGTGTACATGCACCAACAGAAGAAAAAGATGATGATGAAAAGCATAATTTCTATGAAGATCTGGATCAGATTTATGAGGAATGCCAAAAAAGAGATGTAAAAATAATCATTGGGGATCTTAATGTAAAAATAGGTCAAGAAGATATGCACAGACCTATTACCGGAAAGTATAGTTTACATACTTTATCTAATGACAATGGAATCAGACTTATAAATTTTGGCATGTTCTAAAAACATGGTGGTAGCAAGTACACTGTTCAATCATAAAGACATGTATAAGATAACATGGAGATACCCTGATGGACAAACTTTCAGTCAGATACATCACCTAATAGATGCAAGACATGTATCTAATGTAATGGATGTAAGAACTCTCAAAGGGGCTAATACAGATTCAGATCATTACCTTTTAATATCAAAGATCAGAAGTCGGATCTCTAACGCAAGGAAAACATATGGTTCTTATGCTAGAAAATTTGATAGTGAGAAACTGAAGAGTCCTGAAACTTCATCTGCATATACAGAAAAATTAAACGAGTATTTAGCAAGACATGTTGATGATAAGGACACTTCTTAAAAATGCCATCACACAAACAGCTAGCATAATATTGGACAGAATAGAAAGAGTAACACATAAAGAATGGTTTGATGCAGAATGTGAACAGGCAACAATTAGCAAAAACAAAGCATACAAAAGGATGCAACAAAGAAATCATACTCAGAAAGCAGTGGAGGAATACAGAACTGCTATAAGTGAGGAAAAAAGAATACACAAACAAAAGAAGACAATATTTATTGAACGTGGACTTGAATTGGAAGTAACAATGAAAGCAAATCCTTCTATCAAAAAATAAACAAAACAAGAAAGGACTTTCAACCCAGAACAATATTATGTTGAAATAAAGAAGGAATGCTCTTAATTGAAGAGGATGATATACTCAGAAGATGGGCAGAACATTTTGATGAACTGCTGAATAAAGAATTTTTTAATCAAAATGTCACTAGTCAGGAAACTTATCAAGTACATTCAGACACTGATGAACCTACTCCAACATTAGATGAAGTAGAAAATGCCATAAAAAGCTCAAGGATAACAAAGCACTGGGAAAAGATCTTATACAGGCAGAACTAATAACGAAAGCCAGTCCAGACTTTGTTGAATGTATGTACCAGTTAATAACAAAAATCTGGACCACTGAAACCATACCAGAAGACTGGAATTAGCGTATCATCTGTCCTATGCAAAAGAAGGGAGACATGACAATATGCTCAAATTAGAGAGGAATAAGCCTGCTATGTGTTGCCTATAAGATCTTCTCCAACATTCAGTTTAATGGACTTATTCCCCAAGTAGAGACAACCATTGGTGATTACCAATGTGGTTATCGCAGGGAACGGTCCACAGTAGACCAGATCTTCACTGTACATCGAATACTTGAAAAATGTAGTGAACATGGAAATGATACACATCACCTCTTTGTTGATTTTAAAGTGGCATATGACAGCACAGACAGATGTAGCCTATATGCAGCCATGGAAGAGATGAATATACCACAAAAAATGATTGCCCTATTCAAGGCCACGATGAACAAAACTCAATGTCAAGTTATGATACAAAACAGTTTATCAGAACCCATTAATGTTAAAAATGGAGTTCGACAAGGGACGCATTGGCTTGTTTACTTTTTAATATAGCATTAGAGAAAGTTATTAGATGCTGATGTAAATATAAGAGGTACCACCTTTTATAAGTCTGTTCAAATTCTAGCATATGCTGACGATATTGACATAATTGGAAGAACTCAGTCAGCTATGAATGAGGTATTCACCAGTTTAGAAAAGGCAGCTAAGGGCACTAACTTGTTTATTAATCAAGAAAAAACCAAATATATGCCAGGAACTAAGAAGAGTCATGCAAGTTATCCTCACTATCTAGAAGTTGGACCATACAAATTTCAAGTAGTTCATAGTTTCACTTACTTAGGGTCAGATGTCAACTGTAATAATGACATCAACGCAGAAATCCAAAAACATATCCTGGCCTCAAATAGGTGTTTTCACAGATTGAGAAAGCATCTGAGGTCCCACTTGACCTAAAAAAAAACACTAAATGTAGATGTATGAAGTACTTATTAGACCTTTACTTACATATGCTTCCGAAACATGGACTCTAACTAAAACAAATGAGCAGCGGGTAAGTCTATTTAAAGAAAGGTGCTTCAATGTATTTTTGGAGTGAAAAAAGAGAACAAAATATGGCAGAAAATATACAACTATGAATTATACAAAACATTTAATGAACCAAACATTGTCAATTACATCCAAGTCAAAAGATTAGCATGGGCAGGACAATTGATACATATGAATAATGAAAGAACTTAAAAAAATATTCAACACCAAACCGGATGGAGTAAGAAGAGGTGGAAGACCGAAATTGCGATAGGAAGATGAGAACATTAGAGGTCAAGAATTGGAAGGTTGCCCTCCACAGAGATGAATGGGCAAAGCTTCTAAAAAAGACCAGGGCCCACCAAGGGTTGTCGAACCGATGATGATGAATCTGCATAATAGAGGCTGTTTCTCAAACTGCAACCTGAGGATGCACCATGCCATGGTGACAGGAACCCACTTACTCAAAGAAAAAATGTTACGAGTTTTTATACTGCTAACCCTGCACTCCAACATAACAATTAGGTGTATCTCGTGCAAGTTGAAGTGTAATCATATTGAGAATGCACAGAAGAGTCACTATGACTTTATACATGTTTCTGGCTATATACCAGAGAGTACTTGTGTTTATGGTACTGTGGCAGTTGCAATAGAAGCAAGTTCACAAATGCTTCTCTACAACTGTCTTGTGGTTAATATGTTGCCCCAGCTGAACACTGCTGAGATAACAGTTATATGAGAACCTGTGGTAGAAGGTAGGGCATAGTGCAAGGGAGCTGCAGCAACCACATACTACTAGATTACAATGCTTAAAGAAAAGGGTGCACACATTTTCCAAAAATCTAGAAGCCACCTCAAAATTCCAGATGCTAAAAGGGTAACATCTAGCAAGTTCCATACTGTGAACCCATAATACTGGGAGCCATGACACCCAAGATTTGTGCACCTTTGGTTGGAGAGATATGAAGCAGCAGTTCTCAGCACAGAAAAAACTAACCAATTGACACATCCTGGCTTTAATGAGGGAAAAAGATTAAATCTGGTACAGAAACATAACAACATGCATCATAAATGAAAGTGCTTAACTCCAACTAAGCTGTAAAAAAGTACCAAACTTTTAAGTTTATATCACTCCAAGCTGAAAGCATTTACATCATCATAATAGCAGTAATCACATTCTCTTGTATTAGTACTTAATATATACTTTACATGCAAAAAGTCTGCATTTGTTTATAATGTGACAAGCTGTACTACTTCACACAGTATGTTCAAGAAACCACAGAACAGAGTTAATGATGGCATCCATGTGAACTGGAACTTGGCCCAGTGGATGGTTATCTTCATACAGCAACAGTCTGAAAAGAGAAAACAGTAACTTTCTTTAATCATGCCATTCCACTGAAATATAAAATGATGGTGAGCATACACAAATTTCACCACCAAGAGTTACATACTGCACAACTCCTTATATTTTCAGCCACTTACTCCAGCCATATTCATCTTCTCCCAATTGCACCTGTGTAATAAGACAGACATAGTACCAATCCACGGTTATTGTTTACATTGTACTGAGAATGTACAGGTATGTAGCGTGAATCATAAATGATACTTAATAAAACTGTTCAGTCAGTCATCAAAATTTAATTTAATTTCAACATAAATACTTACAGATTATACAATCCAGTATAAATGAAGGAAACATGCCCAGCACCATAGATGTTTGGATACAGAACATTACTTTTAATACTTTAAATATCTATAACTTTTTAAGATCAACTGATGTACAATTTTAACGTAACTACCTACTGATATGCTGACGACTTACATTGTGATAATCATCATTGTACTCTTATTACATTACATTATATACATGTATATAGCATGCCAATTATATTGTGACAAGTTGCCATATGTGCTGCACATGTCAACCAAACTCGTAATTCACTGAAGATGGCCAGGATACATGGCCGAAACATGTATGAGTTATTAATAATAAATGTAAAAACACAGCATAACTAAATTAAAAGATAACAGAAATTCAGTCAAAACATGGTGTGTGTGAGTTGAATGAAGATCTATTATCCTTTAATTGAGTTTACAAAAACAACAGGATGTGTTCTAACAAGTTAATGGTGCAACTAGTTGGTGGTGAAATTTGTATGTATTAAACTGCTGCATGGAAGATGTACATCAAATGGATGTTGAGTAATGCTATGTCTTGCTGGGAAAAAAACAGCACTCATTAAAAATATTGCAAAGGGTAAAACCTTCCTAGTACACACCACAAAGGCAGCGATATTTGTCCACTCCACAAATCTTGAAAATCATCTAAAATACTGGCCAAAAAAGCGTATCATAACATAAGGACAGAAACATATACCAGGGAGCTGATAAGTTCTTAGCCCGACCAGGATGGAAACAAGCTCGGAATCATGTCACTGACACGCGTGAATTCAACAACATCAAGACGCGAGCTGTTATCAAGTTTTTTTTTCCTTGCAAGGCAAGGCAAGGCACCCAAGGAAATTCACACCATTCTGAGAGAAACATTAGCTTGTTTCCTTCCTGGTCGGGCTAAGGACTTATCTGCACCCCTGTACAAATATACACAATATGTGTAGGCCACTGAAAAGTCTCATTACTGTTACCACCACATAATGATGCCACCACATAATGATGGCAGCCAGCAAAGTGCAGTCAGCACAGTAAATAGGCTTTGGACTGGATTCCCAATATAGTCAGGTCTGTTTTATTTGGCACTGGATAATCTGGAAATCTTAATCAACCAGCAAATTGACAAAGAGTCCCACTATATTTCACTCTTGCATTAACCTGCTGCACAAGCCCCATTATGAGAATTTGACTGGCTCATATGTTTCTCCCGTTACTTCAAATGGTGGTCAGATAATATTATGGTAAGATCAGTTGCTTTACTTCGTTTGCCTGTCAAAGTGTGTTACAGTGCAGTGTCTGGAATAGCTCATCAATTTTGTCATCGAAGAGGCTAGTGAAAATTATATTTCTTGGATTAAAGCTGTCGTCACATATTCTACACGTCTGAAGTTTGCCAAAAGCCAGCCATGTTACTCAGCACAGGAAGTAGTGCAGCTATATTCTGCATTCCACCTTCCTGCAGAAACAAAAAGTATGTACCAAGCAAGCAGACATTTGCCAGATGTTCAAAATGCTTGTAGGTCACACATGGACTCTCCAGTTGTATCCACAGAATGGCAGTGATAAAATGGGATGGAGTGTAAGCATCTATGGTGACAGGTGCAGTGCAAAAGAGCAATAAGGAACTGGAGTTAATCTTTCTTGATAACCAGTAAAGTTAAAGTCTGTATTATATAATTTAAATTGCTCAAGAAAGACTATATAAAGGTTAAAAGGTACAGCAGTCCTGTTACAAACCTGGAGTGGCCCAGAGGGTTCCAGGAAGTTAAGGTTCCCAGATTTCATGACAACTGCACAGAATGGTGGTAAGGTTGTCAGCCTTATGCACCGGCCGCCTTTACCCCCAGGAAATGCTCCTGGTACTCATTTATGTTACAGGCTGAGTCGACCCCAGGGCCATAGTGCGATCAGAAGGATTTTATGTCAATGAAAAATTCCAATGACACCAGCTGGAATCGAACCAGCGACCTTCCAATTTGTAGCACAGCACCTTAACCACTGTGCGACCGTGGTCCCTAAGAAAGACAATATACAGGGTTAAATTATATAAGAGAACAGTAGCGATGGTAACCCCAAAATGTGTAATTCAATGTTGTGAATATAATTAAGAGAGTTAGAGGAATAGTGTCACTTTTTTTTTTTAATTATATGTACACTTTGTTAAATAAGTAGAGATAAGAGAGAATAGGAACGTGCAGTAAGGAAAACTGGACAGGGTCTCAAATAAGCAATTAGGTTAAGGCTGTCCATGAGGGTGCTACATATGCTAAGATATATGTTCGGCATAACGTTCTGATATCCAGAAGACTGTGATACCCAGCAACCCTTTGGTCCCAGAGGTGCCAAATATCACAGATTTTACTGTACAGAGAAGGGATTTTTCTCCCCTACAAAGAGTTCAGGAAAGCTATAGGACTCACCATACTGTCTTACTCAACGGGTACTGAGGGCTCTTTCCCTGGGGGTATGGCAGGTGGGGCACAGAAATGTTGGCTCAATGCTATTTTATAATGATGTGACATCCACAAGACACAAACCCTTGTTTCCAGTGTGTCTGCTAAGTGAGGCTGTTATACCTCAACTCTGCTACAGACACTGATGGTGTGCAAAAGACAATGTTACTTTTGCACATATAAATACAATACACTGTATTGAACTGCTGTAAGCTAAAGTTTCTCTCTCTGTAGCTATGGATCTGTTCTGAAATACATATTACAACAGCATGAACAGCAATCCATAAACATGCATCCAGAAATAATGAATGATGTTGAAAACAGTGATATTTTCAAACAGAAACTGCAAGAATATGTAGAGTTTGATACAAGATGTGGTGGTGGCATGGCGCTTAGCTGAAAGCAAGGAACTGCCTTATTTTGTGAATAAAAGGAAAGAATGAAAAAATATGATTTATAACTAACTGAACCAAACTAACTAACCTAACCAAATAAATAACTCTCCCTCATTCTCACTCACTCATTCACAATTGCAGGTTTACTGGCAAGCACTCTTATCGACTTCCACTCACTTGCACTTGCTCCCACTCACACTCATTCATTCTCTCACTCACTCACTCTCCATAGAGCTGTCCTTTCTGAGTAGCTACAAGGCTCTAAGCCAGTCAAGAAGTTCAATGCATTTAATGAAACCCAAAGTTCCATTACTGTGCAAGCATTCACCCCCCACCCTGCAAATACCCAAATTTAATGAATAAAGCAAAATTTTATATTACTGGACAATCAATTTTATTTAGATTGCAGATCGTTTCAGTGACGTAAGTGAGCAATTTTACTTCAAGTGAAGTGGTACATCCATATAACTTTTGGCTGATCCTGTTATTGGTATGCTTGCCATCTTGTTGGGTTTTTACATACTGTTTGACCAAGGAGGTTGGTTCAGTGTTTCAGAGGACCATATTACCTACACCTTCAGGATTTCTACCTTGAAGGTGCAGATGGTACACTTTTGGACAAGTGTCATAATCTGGAAGACCACAACATGCACAAACACAACCGCTTAAATATAATTTATGCTTATAAATTGACATCCTTAAGCAAGTGCATAAATTTCCTTCTTATTGAGGTCTCAGTGTACGATGTACATGGAAGTGTTATCCTGTGCTGTAATGTAATTAGAATTACAGGTTGGTTTAATGTGCCACAATTTAACTTGTATTCGCAGACACAATGGCACTCATGTGATGGCAGTTACCTTGTTTCTCCTGGTCTAGTCAAACAGATGCTGGGCCAGTACCTTAAACCTCTAAGTTCTACGTACTTTTATGAAAGCACTAAAGCTTCAGTGCCAAATCTACTGCAGTGCTGATGCATGGCCTACCTTGGTTTTATCCTTACATGTAACTCCCCACCTTAGCTTGACCATAGTACTGAAATAACACTGCCAGACATCTGTGGGAGAGTTATAGAATGCATTAGTGGCTCATTTAAGCCTCTCTGGCTCATTGGATACTATTGTTTGTTTTAGATTAAGCCTAATGCCTACCACGAAAGACCACAGTATGTAGTGTAGGTGTGGCCATTCGAAACCCATCACTCAAGATTACACAGGCCTCTCTTCCCAGATGAATCTAACAAAATTTGACATCTCTCATCAACCTTTCTCAACTGAACAAATGAAAGTATAGAAATAATCAACATACTTAGACTTGATGTTATGGGCTTTGAGGATGTAGTAGTAATGAATGCCTTGACTACTTGGGACGCGCTTGTCCTTGCTGCCAAGCAGCAGCAGTGTAGGAGCAACAACATTTGAAGCATAACTGCATGGGGAGCATTTCTTCATCTTTTCAAATGCTGCCAAACTTATCTCTTCAGATTTCATGTACGGAAAGCCAGTTTCAACAGAAACCCTGGAAAGCAAAGTCACGAAAAAACTTAATCCTTTTTTGAATGAGAGAAAAATCCTTTAGTGACTTTATGCAAACATGTCAAAGTTCAGTCATCTGCAAAATGAAAAATAGCCCTACCCATTACTTACTTACTCCATGGTGCAGAGCCCTTCTTGAGAAGCTAACTAGTTTGCAGCTAGTCAAGAAATTCCCCGCATTTCACGGAACCTGAAGGTTCATTACCACACTCACAAGCGTCCGCCACCTGTCTCTATCCTGGGCCAGCCTAATTGTCCTACCCATTAAACTTCAAAATTAAGAACATAGACAAAATCCAATAAATCACATTAAATGTCTGCAGGAAAAGAGCAATTGCAATACACATATCATGTGACATTCACTTATCATTACTCTTCTAATGACATTACATCTATTGCATTCAATACAGTAACCCCTCGCCTACCATGGTTTTTCAAAGTGTGGTTTTGAATTCATACATTTGAAAATAATATATGAGAGAAAACATTTGCCAAACACTGAAAAACTTATACACACCTGGATAAACCTGGGTGGTTACTCACTCAACCACCATGGAAGCTGGTAGCATCAGCTATGCAAACACTGTGTAAATGTTTACTGTCCAAAAATATATTTTAAGTGGTGGAAAGATCCACAGGCATTAGTGTACATATAACTCTAAACCATTTTTTCCCATTAAGAACTTTATGCAATGTGCCTTTGTCCTACATGATGTTCTCATTCCCTTTGGGCCTTGTGATGGGATGGATCATTGTATTAATTTCTTACAAGCTGGTGATTAACTAACTCTGGCAACAGAATCCAAATATTTAACACTACTAAAACAAAGGCCTACCTGAACCAGTATACATTCTTACACTGTACATCCATTTCAATAGTGTGTTAACCGCTCCACCTATAACTATCAAGCAAGGCCATATTGATCCACACTGTATAATATGCCACAAGTCTGAGAGCACATTAAGTCCCTTAAACAAACCACCATGTTACTAAAAATGGGTATTTACAGTCTGTACGGGATAGTTTCTACCACTTGCTCAAGGTATAAAGAACAGTCAGACAATGACATACTGCAGGTTAACACAAGTAGGACACAGAACCTCTTGGAAGACAAAGCAAAAAAGTAAGAATAGGTACATGACAGGGTCACACGTATTGGGCCCTTCATAGTTCTCATCCGTGGTACAGCTTTGTGTAAGAGCGTCTAAACCCTGGATGGTAGAAAATAAACTATTTCATGCTCGGGAATATTTGTATGATTTTTTTGTTATTAAATAAAGCATGCACTTTGTACAATGGCTTGACAGTGTTAAGGTAATGAGTTGCAGAAAATTTGATGGAGCAAAAAATGTAAAAGTAAATTAAAATGAGAAAAAGACAAAAGAAATAACTGAGGGAGGGCCAACCTAGATTTAATTTAATTTATGGGTAGCAGCACTCTGCATCAACAGCTGAAAGGACCTGTTTCCAGTGCAGGAACATTGAATCAATCACTGCAGGAGGACCTGCTTCTAGTACAGGGACTGCAGCCAGACCTGCTTCCAAGTGCACCCCTACCAACTACATGAAGAAGACTTCTTGAGATGCTAATAATCATTCAGATAGTCAGAAAATACCCTGCCTTTTAGGTACACTACTACTGTACATTACACTATTCACAACAGACCACCACTGGATTGTAGACTGAGCATAATCAATCCAGTCTTCACTCTCACTTCACTTTCACAAAGCCTGTGTTAATATTAACTTCCCATCTGTTGTTAAGTTTTGCAGGTGCTTCTTGTCTTCAGACATTTTACTACAATTGTGTATACAAATTTCTCATGCCCGTTATGTTCACTACATGTCCCACCCATTCATTCTCCCTCATCAGAGTCCCTAATAACATTGTGGTAAGAATACAAATTATAAAGCTAATCATTATAGGTTTCCCTCCATTTAGTTTAGTCTATTACCACTGTCATAAGAGTGTAAGAATACTTCATTCAAAATATAATAGAAAGGTTCATGTAACCAATTTTCCAAAGCTGTCAGAGCATACACCACACTGCTGGTATGAGAACAGATAATTTAAATGCCCTTTCCTACACTAGACAGCAGTCATTACATGTCACTACAGAAGATCACACAGAACTTACCAATCCGGTATATCAGTAACAGTAAACATAGCAGTTAAGTCTGTCACTGGATTTATTGCTACCACACCTTTAAACATATCCTGCAAAATTAAGAAGAAATCACAGTGAGGGGAGAAAAAAATTATGAAATTCACTGACAAGAACATTTCATACAATACAGATGAATGTGTGATTGAACAGAGCTTATCATTACCGGAAACTGCCCACTGAGATGAGTTACAAGAAACCCTCCATGTGATCCGCCAAATAGCAACATCTTCTCTGGGTTTAGAAAAGGAAATTGCTTTAAAACTTCAAGTGTTGCAAGATGGACATCCTTCACATCTGAATCACCTATTTTCCCAAGCAGAAATTCTACACTTTCTTGTCCAGCACCAATGGAGCCCCGATAGTTCACCATTAAAATTCCAAAACCTGTAACATTATAACACCAAATTTTTACCAAACATCTTCACCAAAACAAAAGAGTATTCCATACCATGAATGGTGCATTTACATACTGGAAGTTAAGGACAGACCTCATTAACAGTTATTGCAGGGAGAAAAAAAACTGTTAAATTGAAAGTTCTTTGGTGATGGTTTGATTCACAATATTCTGTTCACTACAAAAACACAACTTTTAATGACATTACCACAATATTGTTAGTTGTTCAACTTAATGCTCTGTCTATATCTAGACTGGTATCCTTGAATATCCTAACTATTCACTCAGAAGGTAACCTATCTTTCAGCAACTCCTGAACCTTGGTCATTTTGTCGTGGTGCTGTCAATTTCCAGGATATTCTCATACTTCAAAGACTAATGGAAAACATGAGATAAGGGTATGTTTTGTGCCAAATCAGTCGCAAGAATATTTCTTTGTGAGAGTGCTCATCACAAAATATGCACAAAACAGGATAGGCAATGAACATATTCAGTAACATTGTGGTGTGCTCATGTTATTATTATGACCATGGAAACTCAACAATGTGTCTGTCCCCTTTGTATTGTTAACCTACATATGTCATTGTCAACATTAAAATACTTACCTACTGTTGTGCAAATGCAATGATGCAATACATATGGTATTGTTTTGCAGCTATTTTATGGCAAATAAAAGTTGTTGGCAACAATAAAACATACCTAGCTCTTATGTCAAGTACCTGACATTTTTGCCTGATTTTAATCAAATATGACTCTTCTTGATAGATTTTAATAAAAGTCCCCATTATCAATTTGCGCAAAAGTCCACGCAGTAGGCGCTGAGCTGATAAATTCAGACAGACGTGATGAAGCTAACAGACACTCTTCATGACTAAGCCAACATGCCGAAAACGGTTATTATAATCATAACAGACATGAATAATGACAGGTACTGAATGAAGTCTACAGAAGACAATCAACTTGACCACATTAAGCTGACAGCTTCCACCCTCATTAGCATAACCATATGTTTGTGTAATGCCTTTCCTACCTAAATGATGGCTTAACCTCCATCAAGTTTACCGGGGAAAGACACTATAACTTATGGTAAAATTTCGCTGTCACCAGCCAAAGAGATTTGGCAAATCTAGTTATAACAAAGACTCAAGGATTAATAAACAGTCATCTAATTCAATCTCAATTTAAATAAAAGTAAAATGTATATATTCCATTCTGTAAAACTAAATATTATGTAACAATATCTAACAAAGAAACAAACACTAGACCTAGTCAGTCAAACTCTGTCAAAATTGTAATATATGTTATTTAAACAATTAACTTGCCCTTTTCTGTTTCTATAAATCAAAACACGTAAATTTGGAATAAAGTCAAATTGTAATTGCCAAACTGCTCAACTCAAATAAAGTGAATTTAAAATATCAGTTAATATGGCTTACCTTGAACTAACAGTAGACGGTACAGCATCGTAGTATCGTTACAATAATCTTTGTAATATTCACTTTAATTCTTCTATCGTAGATACATGACGGCCAATAACAAATTCATAACAAGTGAGGGCGTTTACCAAGTTGCACTAAGCTTTATAGAGTAGAGCTGACAAGTCATGCATTCCTAAAAGTACAATGATCTGATCAAGTCACTACTGGGTTCAGGCTGGTTGGTATTGCTGACTTTAGCGGTTGTAACTGAACGATCTCTTCCTGGATCTTAAAAAATTAAAATCTCAAAATTTCTATCTAATACAAATACGTAAGTAAATGTAACATGCATTACATTTGTGAGAGCTATCACCCCTACTAGTGTAACTACATGAAGTGGACAGCTTCGACTCTGATTAATATAACCTCACCAAGCTGACAGCTTTTGCTCTCATTAGTATAACCACTGTACTTCTCACATTACAATAATGAAAGATGACTGTCAGAAAGCCTGGAGTTGAATATTTGTGGTTAAGAAGACAAATATCAGGGTGGTGGCTAAGAGAAGCAAGTAGCACAGATGTGTTCTGTGGCACTGAAGTGAACAATGACCAAGTAGTGCAAAAAACATAAAGAAGTTTCTAAAACTTCAAACTGTACATAACTGTCATATTTGTAATTGTTGACTTACAGACTTACAGATCTACTTGTCATGCCTTGTAGACGATGTTTATAAGACACTGGAAGTGGACATACAAACAGGTAATCATTATTACTACACAACTAAATATAAAATAATATGTCAATTTATCCTCATCTTGAAACAAATTCAGGTACAATGTGAGAATACACTAAATTCTGGTCTTCTGTCATTTGTGGGAAAAACTCTGAAGAATCAATTTCTTTGACATTGCAGTTGGTACGTAAGTTGCAATTACCACAGTCAGCTGGTAGAAACACAGCACCAGACTGGTCAGTACACCTACTTATAATTGGATTACTTTGACCAAGGATGACCCCAGTTTGTGGTGTCTGTCTACTCTGTGGAACCAAACTGGTCCACTTTGGCATGCCAAAACTTTGCAAGTGAGATGCAGAAGGTGTAAAAGTAGGTGTGAATTACATCGCAGTCTTAAAGTTACAAATGTGTACATTATCCAGCACTTACACATGGTTTACAATTGATATTCAATACTTATATCCCAAAATGAATTTAGCACATATAATCATCGTCAATGAATCAAACATCTTAATGTTACAAAGTACAACATTTAATCAGAAAAGCTACAAATCAGAATTTTGTAACAATTACATGCTGCTAGTTTAAGCTCTCCCATACCACAAGGCCTAAAAAATTAACTTGTTCTGCAACTACCTGGGACTAATGTTGACATATTTTCTAGTAATTTATAAATTCAAACAAGTTACACATATACACACTTCCTGTACCGCATGATCACCCCAAAATTAAACAATGACATACAGATGTTCTCCACCTACAAAACACAAATACACACCATGCTAACTAGTCCAAATGTGCACCACATACCATCATTATACACAACATCTAAAACACAAGTGAGAAACACAGGCGGTCCTTGACTTTCACACATTCGACTTTTATACTTTATAAATTCTCATCACTAATGTGTGTTTCATACAAACATTTCAAGCTATCACATAGTGGAGCTGTAAATCTGAGCTCCCAATTGTATTTTGTGTCTAATAAATGCCAGAAAGGATGATTTCATTGACTACACAAACTAGGGTGTTGGCCTGTGGATGCTCATTTGTTGACATTGGGGGTTCAAATTCTGTTGGAGGTACAGATGTCTGTTTCCTCTAAGTGTTGTGTGATGTCAGGTAGAGGTCTCTGCGATAGGCCAATCACTTGTCCGAAGCAGTTGTACAGAGTGTGGTGTGTACAAAGAGGGGATTACACGAGGCTACTTTATGCACTATTTGCCAGCGAGTTCAGTCGCCAGCTAGTGAGCATGAAGGGAGTATTACACTTAGGACTGAAAAGGCTAGGCAGTCAACTAGTAGCCCTGTACTCCATCATTTGACATTTCAGAGATGAACTGAAGAATTTTAGTGTTTTATCACAAGTTACCGGCCGTATCTATAACAGAGAGCGAGTTTACAAGCAGGATATCATACTAGTAGCAAGTAGTGAATAAAGCTGAACAGACTTCAACTTCACTTGTTTCTGTTTGGTTGCCAGCAAGTTTAAAAGCCGCCAGTGAGCTCGCTGGCAAATAGCATGTAGAGTAGCCCCATGTAATTCACCCATTAGTGTAATCACAAAGCCTCAAAAATGAGTTGTAGACCTAGGCCAACTACGGCTGTTCAGCCATAATAAAAAAAATGCCACAAGAGGTACATGAGATAAGTATAATTGAAGGCAAGATGTAACTCTGGAAAGTTTATTTGTATTTCTTATATTTTGTAACCCAGCTGACAACTGTGATGTTGGTGTGGATGGTTGAGTTTTCATGTTGGCTCATTTTGGTGATGCCTTGCATTCTTTGTTGTTGGCTATCCTGAACATGTACTCTGGTAATGCAATCTGGTGGAAGAAAGCTGACCTGCTCTTAACCATATTTTTTGATTTGGCAAAGTTCACTATTCTAACACCATTATCATTACTATCCTGATGTAGACTCTCATTCCCCTTGTCAGTTTGAGAACATTCCCTCTCCCCACTTTTGCATTAAAATCCCCTAATAGAATTTCCATATGCTACGTAGAAAAATGATCAAAAGCCTACTCTAAACCCTCATAAAAACTGTCTTTTGAATCATCACTTTTATCCTCACTTGGTACATGCACATTCAGAACAATATTACACCAGCAACCTCTCAGAACTATATACAGGGTGCGGCAGAAAAACATGATGGTTTTTGAAATGAAATAATATAATGAGGTTTCACCTTTTTATGTAAAAGTTGTATCACTGGAAAACTCAATACATGACTTTATAAGTTTTGAAAAGTACGTCACTCAGATGTCTCCCACCATTTCTCAAATACTGTTTCAGTCTTACTCCAAGATTTTCCATCACCCGACGAGTCATCTGCTCCAGGATCGCCACGATTTGTTCCTTTATGCTCTGCTTTAGTTCCACTATGGTTCTTGGATTAGAGGTGAAAACTCTGCTTTTGAGATACCCCATAAAAAGTAATCACAGGCGGAGAGATCAGGTGAACATACCGGCCATGGAACATTGCCGCCACGGGAAATGACGTGTTGTGGAAACATTTCCCGCAGAACACTCATTGATGTCCTGGTTGTGTGGGCTGCTGCTCCATCTTGCTGAAACCATACTGATGAGAGATCGATCCCACGACGACATAACTCTGGTTCACAGAAGTGGTGTAGCACTGCCACATAGCGCTCCGATGTCACAATAATGGCTGCACCTTCGTTGTCTTCAAAGAAGTAAGGACCAAGAACTCCAAACGATGTGATCCCACACCAGACAGTTAATCTTTCGTTGTGGAGAGGACGCTGATGGAGCTCTTGCGGATTTTCAGGTGCCAGTAGCGATAAGTTTGTTTGTTTGTTCACATAACCTGACAAGTGGAAATGTGCTTCATCAGTCATTAGGACAGTGTTGATAACACCATCATCATTCAGCATTTTGAGAAGCTCAGAAGAAATCCTGCGGTTAGCCATATTGCAATCACTTAATTCTTGAACAGTCGCAATTTTGTACAGATGAAAATTAAGATCCTCGTGCAAAATTCTCCGCATGCTGCGATCAGATAGTCCTATGGCAGTGGAATGCCTCCTCACTGAACGCCTTGGACTCTTCACAATAGCCATCCTTACCTTATCAACATTTTCTGGTGTTCGTACCACAGGAATTCTGCCTCGGGGTTTTCTTTTTAAGGCCGAAACATATTCCTGAAAGTTCTGTACCCATTCTTTTATGGTGTTACAACAAGGAACACGGCCATGACGAGGATTGTTAAAGTGTCTGCGAAATAATCGTTATGTTGTAATGGCTGAATCGCCATTCTTGAAATAAGCTTCAACAACAAAAGCACGATGTTGCACAGTCCACTGCTCCGTGGCTACTGAAATGGCATGAAACCAGCTAGCCACTGAACTTGGTTGCATTACCCCACCCCACGCGAGTGCCAATATATGGGGACTTAAAAAACTGTCAGGTTTTTCTGCTGCACCCTGTATGACATCCTATCACTAAAAAACTCTACTCTTTTAACTGATGATACTATTCTGCGGTGCACAAAAAAATCCTGTTCCAAATTGATGATTTTCATTTCCTTTTACATAGAAAAAATTATAATTACCTGCTCTTACCATGCCCCCATTGTCCCACCTAACC
>Ga0209755_10004063_pt1 | contig 17669 bp, 17 predicted proteins | sample TergutCo191P1_FD_187301 | JGI IMG/M metagenome (GOLD analysis project Ga0209755, IMG submission 187301) | Cornitermes sp. P1 segment gut microbial communities from Petit-Saut dam, French Guiana - Co191P1 (SPAdes) (version 2) | ecosystem: Host-associated > Arthropoda: Insects > Digestive system...
CGCGCAAATTTAATTTGATGTTTAAATCTCACATCGGTCCTGCGGAAGACACCGCAAGCGTTATCTATCTCCGCCCGGAAACAGCTCAGGGCATTTATGTAAATTATAAAAATATCATTCAGTCCAACAGAATGAAAATACCGTTCGGCATCGCGCAGGTTGGAAAAGCTTTCCGCAACGAAATTGTCACCAAAAATTTTATTTTCCGAACCTGCGAGTTTGAGCAGATGGAGATGCAGTACTTTGTAAAACCGGGCACGGACGAAGAATGGTTCAACGAATGGCGCAGGCAGCGCTGGGCATATTATGAAAAACTCGGCGTAAAGATGGATCATCTGCGCTGGCATCAGCACGGACCGGATGAACTTGCGCATTACGCGAAAGACGCATGGGATATTGAATATCTTTTCCCGATGGGCTGGCGCGAACTTGAAGGCGTGCATAACCGCACCGATTACGATCTCGGCAGACACTCGCAGTTCTCCGGCAAGGACATGCAGTACATCGATCAGGATAACAACAACGAACGTTACATTCCCTACATCATCGAAACATCCGCAGGATTAACAAGAAATCTGTTAATGATACTCTGCGACGCATACGACGAAGAACAGATCGCCGAAAAGGGTAATGATGATGATTGGAGAACCGTCCTTCGCTTTCATCCTGACATTGCGCCTGTAACTGCCGCGGTTTTACCATTAATGAAAAAAGACGGCCTTGCCGAAATGGCGCAGGATATCCGAAAAGAGCTGCAGGATGATTACGCAACCGATTACGATCAGGCAGGAGCGATTGGCCGCCGTTACCGCCGTCAGGATGAAGCTGGCACTCCGTTTTGCGTAACAGTGGATTACCAGTCAAAAGAAGACGGCACAGTAACATTACGCTTCCGCGATTCCATGGAGCAGATAAGAGTGCCAAGAGCGGAACTTGCGGCAAGATTGCGGCAGGAGATAAAAGCTTACAAAAGGATAAAATAAAAAATTGGGGAGATAATAATATCTTTATTATATTTCTATGTTTTTAACCGTCTGTCTTAATCCAACGTTACAAAAAACTCTTCGCTTTTCTTCGATTGTTCCTAATACTGTTAATCGTTCCGCTGTTCACGCGCTTAATGTAAGCGGAAAAGGCGTTAATGTTACGCGCGTTTTAACTCAATTGGGGAAAAGGGCTGTGCATTTAACACAGCTTGGCGGCGATTTGCGTCTGTTGTTTTTATCGTTATGCGAAAGTGACGGACTCTCTGTTGAATGGGTGGAAAGCAAAAGCCAAATCCGTTTTTGTTATACTCTGTTAACAGAAAATGATAACAGCATTACAGAACTGGTCGAAGAATCTGAATCTGTCGCCGCAGGAACGGAACTGCAGCTTTTGGAAAAATTTGAAACTCTGCTGGAAGAAAGTTTCGGAAGAACATCCAGCGGAAACACTGAAGCAAGCTGTAATACGCAAGACACAATAATTATATCGGGCACAAAAGCCGCGGGGTTTTCCGATAATGTGTTTCCGATTATGGTAAAAAAAGCAAAAGAAAAAGACATGCGCGTAATTCTTGATTTTAGGGGCAATGATTTATTGAACTGTCTGAAGTATGAGCCGGATATTATAAAACCCAATCTATTTGAATTCGCTTCAACTTTCGCGCCGGAATTAATTAAAGATAATGATATATCGATTAACGATGTTAAAACAAAAGAAAAAATAAAATCAACGGTTATGGACATAACGCAGAAATATAAATGCCGCGTAATTTTAACAAACGGCAGCCGGAAAATTTTCGCAGCGGACGATAACGGTTTTTTTGAAGTTGATGTTACGCCTGTAAAAGCGGTTAACTCAATCGGCTGCGGAGACGCGTTTACTGCAGGACTTGCATCGGCGCTGGAAGACAACAGACCGGGTAATCAGACATTGAATTTTAACGCGGCAATCAGAGAAGGTATCCGCTGCGGCGTCTTAAATGCCGGATTTGAAAAAGCGGGAGTGATTAAATGATCGCCGATGTTTTTATACTGCCGGACAAAACTTCTTTTTCTCCGCCCAAAGTCCGATTCCGGGGTTAGCGGTAAAGAAAATACGCTCTCCGTCTGGGAGCGTATTCCAGCCTGAATTTAATTTGCTGATGTTGTATCGGCTCAGCGCTTCATTTAAATCTCCCCATTTAAAACCTGCGGACTCAATTTCCTTTTTGGTTAAAAACTGTTTACCTTTTGAAGTATCTGTGCAGTAGCGGATGGTAAAACGTCCTTCGCTTGAACCATGTATCAGGTGGGCGGCGGCGCTTAGATTTTCGCATAACGCATTGCCGTCTGCGGCTTTGTCCGCTGAAAAAACTTTTTCCAGTATTTCTTTTCCAGACCTGTAGCCGTACTTGCGAATCAGCGCGTCAAGGTTTAAATCTTCTCCGAAACGCCGCAGACCTGGCGCAAGAATCATCAACTCGCCGTTATCTGCAATTGCCATGCGCGTCCTGTATATTGCCTTGTTGCCGAGCCATGTTGTGCGGTATTCGTCAGGATCAAGATAAACTACCGCCTTTTGTACAGGTTCATCAATAATATTGATATTCACTTCCTGCGCAAGTTTTGCGGCTTTTTCAAAACATTCTCCGCCGAAACCGATAAAAAGACCTCTTGCCGCCAAAGAGCCGCGCACTGATTTTTTTTCCGCGGCTTCCGCTTCAGTCCGCGCGCTTACAACAGTCAATACCCAGAGAACCGGCGGCAATTCACGCGAAAAGCGGCGCAAACCTTCGTTAAAAATTCTGCGAACAGGAGTATCGATCCTTCCCATTATTTTTTCCATGCCGTAAGCGGCGCCTGCAAAGTGGCTTTTATCTATCGCTTCTTTTCCTCCGGTTCCGACAAAAAGATTTTTTCCGTGATTTGCCATTCCTGCGACTTCATGAGGTGATACCTGACCTATCGAAAGAATCATAGAAAAATTTCCGCTTCCTTTGGGAAGTATTTTATTTACCTGGACGGGAAAATCATAATGTACCGCTCCTTCGCAGGTTTTTTCGATCCAGTCCGCCTCAAGTCTGCCTAACTCTGTAACATCATTTCGCCAGTCATGAACAAGAAATTTATTTTTTTCGATTCCCGCAAACATTTTATCCAGTTCCGCGGAAGTCATTGCCGTATGAGTGCCGAGCGCGGGAAGTACAGCGCCTAAACGGCTGCCGAGCTCTCGGTTTGCGGTACAGACAAGAAAACCGGCTTTTGAATGAAGACGCGTAATATCGGGAGGCAGGATGATTACAGAGCCCGCGTTATTTAAATCCGCCAGCGCATTTGAAAGAGCCGCGGAAAAAATATCATCAAGTTCTTCATCGGAAAAATCGAAAGCGGCTCCTCCGCAGGCGGCATAAGTTTTATCGATCATTTGTTAATTATAAACTGCAGTTAACAGTTATCACAATAAATGTTTTAAGAGGCGATCTTCGGAAACTTCAGTTTCTAAACAAGTTCAATCTTGTTGAAGATAAAATAATCAGTTATAGTAACTTAATGTCAAACACATTAGATACAATTTTTATTTCTCTTAAACAGGCGCAGGCAAGACTCGCATTGCAAAACCGCGCAGATAAAGACAAAGCTCTTGCCGCCGCCGCAGCCGAAATTGATCGAAGCCGCGCCGCAATTCTCGATGCGAACGCGCGTGATGTTGAAAAGGCGCGGAAAGACGGTATGAAAGAAAGCCTCGTCGATCGCCTGCTACTTAACAGTAAACGAATAGACGGCATTATCGAAGGAATCGAAGTTGTCATAAGGCAGGAAGATCCGATTGGAAGAGTGCAGGCTGGATGGACGCTGCCCAATGGTCTGCAAATTGAAAAAGTGACAGTTCCCATCGGCACTGCAGCAATTATTTATGAGTCGCGTCCCAATGTTACGGCAGACTGCGCCGCCCTTGCTTACAAAGCCGGCTGCTCGATACTTTTACGAGGATCTTCTTCCGCGCTTGAATCGAACAAGGCGATTGTAAAAGCTATCAAAGCAGGGCTTGTAAACGGCGGCGGAATTGCGGACGCCGTGGCTCTTGCCGAATCGGGCAGCAGAGACGAAATTGACGTGATACTTAAAGCGCGCGATTATATTGACGCAGTTCTTCCCCGCGGAGGTCATGAATTGATCCGCCGAGTTGTGGAAAACGCGAAAGTTCCGGTTATCGAAACCGGCGAAGGAAACTGTCATATTTATATTGAACCGTCGTACTTAAATACCGGCGCGGAAATAAACAACGCGGTAGAAATTATTTTAAACGCAAAACTTCAAAAACCCGGCGTATGCAATGCTGTGGAAACCATTCTTGTTCACAAAGACGCGGTAAAAATATTAATGCCTATACTTGCGGAAAAAATAGCGGGCAAGGCGGAACTGCGCTGCGATGCAGAATCAAAAGCGGCTATAGGTTTACCGCCTGCGGAATTAGTTTTAAAGGACGCGGCGGAAGAAGACTGGCAGACTGAATACCTCGATTACATTCTTGCTGTAAAGACAGTCTCTTCCTGCGATGAGTCTATAACTCATATAAACAGGTACGGAACAAAACATTCAGAGGCGATTCTTACCAATGATTTAAAAGCCGCGGAAAAATTCCGCACACAGGTGGACGCAGCCTGCGTTTATGTAAACGCGTCGACCCGTTTTACAGACGGCGGTCAGTTCGGCTTCGGCGCGGAGCTTGGCATAAGCACGCAGAAGTTTCATGTAAGAGGTCCCATGGGGCTCGAAGCGCTTACAACAATTAAATACCTGATTACAGGCAATGGTCAAATAAGAGCATGATTTCACAATTAATTTCCGGCGCGAGAAAAATAATAATCAAAATTGGCTCCAATACTCTTGCCGGAAGCGACGGAAAGATCAATTTTAAATTTCTTGATGAATTTGCGCAGCAGGTTGCATCATTAATGAAAAACGGCAAACAGATTGTTGTTGTTTCTTCCGGCGCTCAGGTGGCAGGTCTTTCTACATTGGACAAATGGGCGCGGAAAAAAGATATTCATTACAGGCAGGCATTGTGCGCGGTCGGACAGGTTCAATTGATGAAAGCGTGGCGGCGCGCGTTTGAAAAAGACGGTTTTTTCATCGCGCAGATATTGCTTACGCGCGAAGATTTTGACGATTCAAACAGAACGCTGAACATGCGCAACACGCTTTTCACATTGGTTGATGAAGGAATAATTCCGATTATTAACGAGAACGATACAGTTTCTGTTGAAGAAATAAAAATCGGCGACAACGACACATTAGCCGCGCGCTCGGCGATTTTATGGAGCGCAGATCTTTTAATTTTATTAAGCGACATTGACGGACTTTACGATAAAAATCCCAAGGAATATCCTGAAGCGAACCTTGTAGAAGAAGTGCGAGATATCGAATCTGTCCGCAAAAACATCATCATAGGAGAAACAAACAGTTTCGGCACAGGAGGCATCGCTACAAAACTTGACGCCGCACAACTCGCCTCATCCTACGGTATTCCTACAATTCTTACGGACGGCAGCAAACCGCGCTGCATCGAATCCCTCGCGGCAGGCGCGCAAAAAGGAACGGTCTTTGCCGTTTAATCTATGTTAAGTTAATTGTTTGCGGAATCAGTTTTCTCTTCTTTTTTGGCTTCGGCGCGATCTTTCATGTCGGCAATGCCGATGAAGATTGCGATTATGCCGCACAAGATTGCGATAACAGGAACGCCGCCTTTTAAAAAGGTAAGTACATCTTCATTCCAGCCAAGACCGAAACCGATTACCTCCGGCGGTAAAATCGCGAAAACAGCGGCAATGAGAATAACAAGTCCGATAATCAACGCTTTCATTTTCTTCTCCTAATAAATTATTATGATAGACAAAAATATCCTTTTATTTTCAAGTCTTACGGGTGTGTCTGTAAATCATTATTATAAACGCGGCAATAAAAAACAACATTCGCATTGAAGGCAGGATAAATGAAATTAAAGGGAAAGAGCCGGTGTTAAGCAAGTCTTCGCTGACAATGCCGAATTGCTTTAATATGGTATACACAGTCTCGATATATGCTACAATTGTTCCAAAAATAATCAGCATCCATGCGGCATCTCTTATTCTAGGCCATAAAAAAATTGCTAAAAATGCCGCGGCTGCTCCAAGAACAAGCTGACTGGAAATAAAAAATGTCTGCCCTGCGTCCATATTCACAGTATTCGCACAATATTCGAAAAATATCAACCCATTTTAGCATCAATATATTTGTATTGTGATATAATTATTTAATTGGTACTTTACATTGATATTATTATATTAGATATATACGGATTGTTTTAGATATGAAAGATGATGAAACAAACAATTTAAAAACACAAGAAAGCTGTAATGATAAAATGGCAAATGTTCTGAACAAAATGGCTGTCAAGTTTTTATCGCAAAGCCATGAGTCCTTCGAAGAAATGATGACAGAAGGCGTCAGGTTATTGGCAGATAAGCTGAATTTGGGCAGATTATCAATCTGGCGAAATATACCAAAACATGATAGCCTGCATGTTTCACAAATTTACCGATGGGACAGGGAATCAGGAGGCACTACAACTCCTACCGCAATCCTAGAAGATGTTACTTACACACAGTTTGCGCCAAGCTGGGAAAGCATTTTATCTGGCGGAAATGCAGTAAACAGCCCTGCGCGTCTGCTGCCTGAACCAGAAGCATCCATGCTGAAAGGCTTTGGCGTAATATCGTTATTTGTTACGCCGGTTTTTCTCAATAATGAATTCTGGGGCTTTGTGCTTTTTGAAGACCGGCAAAACGAACGCTACTTTAATGATGATATGACGGAAACAATGCGCTCGGCGGCATTTTTATGCGCCAACACTGTCATCCGCGCCGATATGGAAAAAGAGTTAAGAGAACAGAGCCTGCAGCTGCAGGAACGCCTTAATCAGCAGGAGCTTTTATCAGAAATTTCGCGCCGTTTTATCTCATCGGGAGAAACGCAGAAACTTATAAACGAAGCAATCACAAAACTCGGACATTACTACAAAGTAACAAGAGTCGCTGTTTTTAAGCTTGATTATGAAAGCGGAAATATCGACATGTCCTATCAATGGTCGACAGATAACAGCGGAGAGCGCAGAACAAATTTTAATGTACATGATTTTATAAAAGCCAGTTTTCCGGAAAGATTATACGATACTGCGACCGTTCCTGTAATTGCATGTTCGGATATTTCGTCTAGCAATGATAAAGATTTTCGTAAATTGTTAATAGACAATGTAAACGCATTTATCTGCGCGCCGCTTTATGTCGAAGGCATTGTATGGGGATTGCTGGCTGTCGAGCAGTGTTTTGTTAACCGCGAATGGACAGCTAACGAAAAAAACTTTGCCGCGATGACGGCAAGCACAATCGCAGGCGCCATCACGCTGGAAATTTACAATACCAAATTAAAAGACGCTGTAACAAAAGTTACCGCAGCGAGCAAGGCAAAGAGCGAATTTCTTTCCAATATGAGCCATGAAATGCGCACCCCCATGAATGCCATTATTAACATGACGGTAATCGCGAAAAACTCATCAGATATAGATAGAAAAAATTACGCGCTTGATAAAATCGGAGACGCGTCAACTCATCTGCTCGGCGTAATAAATGATATTCTGGACATGTCAAAAATAGAAGCAAAGAAATTTGAGCTTGTGCCTGTCGAGTTTAGTTTTGAAAAGATGCTTAACCGCGTTGTGAATGTAATAAATTTCCGCGTAGAGGAAAAACATCAAAATTTTATAGTTAATATCGATAAAAAAATTCCTAAAACATTAATCGGCGATGATCAGCGTATTTCGCAGATAATAACAAATCTTTTAAGCAATTCGGTAAAATTCACGCAGGAAAACGGCTTTATTACGCTTGACACAAAATTGATAGGAGAAAAAAAAGACATTTGTACACTGCAGATCAGCGTAAAAGATACAGGAATCGGAATCAGCGCGGAGCATCAAAAAAATCTTTTTAAATCTTTCCAGCAGGCGGAAACAAGCACCGCGCGCAATTACGGCGGCACGGGACTCGGGCTTTCGATATCAAAAAGTTTTGTCGAAATGATGGGAGGAACAATTTGGCTTGAATCAGAATCCGGCAAAGGTTCCACTTTTGCCTTTACAATGCAGGTAAAACGCGGAGAGGGAATTAAAGAGGATAAAGAAACAGATTATACTCATAATAAAAACGCTAACGATTTTTCCGGTTATAAAATTTTACTGGTGGAAGATATGGAAATAAACCGGGAAATTGTAATGATGCTGCTTGAGTCAACAAACATTGAAATAGACTGCGCTGTTAACGGAATACAGGCTGTAGATATGTTTGTAGAAGAGCCGAAAAAACATGACATAATTTTTATGGATATTCACATGCCGGGGATGGACGGATATGAGGCAACGCGCCAAATCCGGGAATACGAACAAAAATTAAATGAAAAAAATCCTACAAGGAAAAGATATAACAATATTCCGATTATCGCGATGACTGCAAATGTATTTAAGGAAGATATTGATCATTGCATTGAAGCGGGCATGGACGATCACCTCGGCAAACCGCTGGATTATGAAGTTGTCATGAACAAACTGCACCGCTATTTAAAAAACAAAGATGACTTTTAAAAATAAGAGGTTTTGTTTTTATTTGTTTTCAAGTTCTTTCACGGCAAAAACAATTGTTTCTTTTAGTTCATCCAGATTTTCACGTTTAAGAACAACTAATTGAAAAATAGCAGATTCAACAAAACTGTACAAATAGTTATTGGCGTGTTTAATATACGCTTCTTTTAAGTCGCCTGCTTTAATGCCGTCTATTACAATCGCAGATAAAATATGACGCAGTTTTACAGTCCTGCGGCGCACGCGTTCTTCAGGTTTGTAATCGCCTTTTGAAAGATGCAGAAGATAATCAAGCACAACCGAAAGTAGCTGCCTGTTTTGTTCCAGCAGCGTAAAAACAACCAAAAGAATCCTGGTAATTTTTTCCGCGCTGTTCAATGATTTATCTGAGCGAATTACATTAATATTTTCTTCAACGCTTAATAAAAGCTGTTTTATGCTGTAGGTGAAAATTTCTCTTTTGTTTTTAAAATAAAGATACAAGATTGTCCTGGTGATACCGCATTTGTCGGCTATTTTTTGAAAAGTCGCGTCTTCGAATCCGTCATCCATAAAAACAGTAAGGGCTTTTTCCAGAATTTTTTGACGTCTTTTATCGTGTTCTACCGCAACTGCCATTATTAAATCCCCTTTTTCTAATTATAATACATCATATTGAAAAAAATAGGAAGGAATTGCGCCGTTACTTATTTCCCTGCATGAATCCGCCTTCTTGCCGAAAAAACTTTCAAACCCGCCATGATCTGTTATAACAGCAAGTTTCCAGCCCAAAAAACGCTGCTGAAGACCGCTCATGTCTTTGTAGATTTGCTCTGCCATGGACTGGTCGCCCAGGCGTTTACCGTACGGAGGGTTTGTTACAAGATAGCCTGAGAGACCGGAAGTTTGTTGTGATACTTCGGGAGCAGCAAAAGGATCAAAGGCTTTTGCCATTGGCATGGTTTTAAGATCGATACCAGAGTTTTTTATCTCTTCTGTTCTGATTCCCCGCTGAGGTTCCCTGCCTTCGGCGATGTCGCGAAGACGCGCGATGTTTGATTTCGCGATTGATACAGAGCGCAGATCTTCGTCGCTTCCGGCAATTCTTACAAGACGGGAAAAATCGATTTTACTGCGGAATTCTTCACGCGCTGCTTGTTCGGTTTTCCGATCGGCAATGAGGAAATCATCAAGGGCAAAACGCCTTCCAAGCCCCGGAGCCATATCCCATGCATACATGGCAGCCTCGATCAAGATGGTTCCGGAACCGCAGAACGGATCGTAAAGAGGAAATTTTCTTTTCCATCCCGATAACAGCAAAATTGAAGCGGCTGTTGTCTCACGAAGAGGAGCCGCGCCGCCTTCGCTGCGGTAGCCTCTCTTGAAGAGCGGATCTCCGCTTAAATCAATCAAAAGCGAAACGATATCTTTTTCAATATAAACGCGCACTTCGGCAACTTTAACAGGAGAGCCTTCTCCCTTGCGTAAAACAACTGGTTCCGGAAGGCGGCTCATTTTATATTTTCCGCAGAGACGCTGAGCCGCGGATTTATGTACAATTGCCTGAATGCTGGTTTCAGCTTTTAACAGTGAACGGTTTGTACGGACTTTTGCGACTTTTAATCCCATGCCTTTCGGCACAATGCGTTCCCATGCTGCGGATGCGGTTCCTTCAAAAAGCATGTCAAAATCGACAGCTCTAAAACGCGCAATTTCGAGCAGCACTCTGTCAGCGGCGCGCAGACCGATTAACGCCTGATACAATCCTTTTATATCAGCTTTAAAACAAACCTTGCCGTATAAGGATTCATCAACTTTAAGACCCAGTTTTTTAAGTTCGTTGGAAACGGCTTTTTCGGCGCCTACTGCACATAACGCTACAGCGTTTTCGGTATCAATCATAATGCATTATATATCATTATCAATTTAATAAACAGATAAAAAATATATGCTAAAAATTTAATATGGCGGCATTTATTTAAATATTTTTCTGACAATAACTGTTATGTGCTCATTAAAAAGACGATAAGTAATTACACATAATTTTTAGGAGGTTCAATGATATACGGTTATATCAGGGTAAGTACGGACAAACAGACTGTTGATAATCAGCGTTTTGAAATTGAAAAATTTTGTTCAAAAAACAATATTGTTATTGAACAATGGATCGAAGAAACAATCAGCGGAACTAAATCGCCGGAAAAGCGGCTGCTGGGATCGCTTCTTGCGGAAGTTAAAGCAGGCGATTTAATTATTTGTTCAGAGTTATCAAGGCTTGGAAGAAGTCTTTTTATGATCATGTCGATACTTAATCATTTAATGTTAAATGATGTCAGAATATGGACTATCAAGGATAATTACAGGTTAGGTGATAATATACAGTCGAAGGTTTTGGCTTTTGCGTTCAGTTTATCGGCGGAAATTGAAAGGGACCTTATTTCCAGAAGAACAAAAGAAGCTCTTGCAAGAAAAAGATCGGAAGGCATGGTGCTTGGAAGACCAAGCGGAAAAGCGTCGCATGTAAAATTATCAGGACGCGAACAGGAAATTTTATCGCTCCTGGACAAACAGTATACAAAATCAGCCATTGGACGAATGTACGGCGTTAACCGGATGACTGTTGATACATTTCTGAAAAAAATAATTACCGCTCCATATAAAACCGTACAGAATAATTGCCCATGAGTCTTTATTAATGTATAATATAATTATGTTAATAAATTTTACGCGCAAAAGCATAAAATTTTCTGTAATATTAATATTTTTCTTCATCTCGTTATTTACGCTTAATGCCAATACATTTTTAGAAAATTTAAATTGGGCGGCATCAGGCAATATTTTATTTTTTACCGCCGATAACGGCGCAGATTCAGATCCGGCTCCGGTGCTTCCGTCGCTTGGAGGTTCATTGGCATATCAATTCAGGAAAAATCTAAGAGTCGAATTTACAGAAGATATTTATTTTACAAATTACGAATACAACACTGCGCTCGGCTATCCCATGGCGTGTAACCCGGAAAACCGTTCCGCGTTTGTGCTTGGATTTATTACAGGTATTCAGCTAACAGGATTTATTCCTCTTGGAAAAAGCGGATTTGTTATGCGCATTTACGGCGGTCCTTCTGCGGATTTTCGTTTTGTTTTTATGGCTATCGGTTTAAAACATCCTTCGGACTCCGCTGATGCCAGAATGCAGACAGACGCAATCAGAAAATATTTCTGGAGCAACGGACGCTGGTTTATGCCGGTAATCGGCGTAGGCGCAGATTATCCGATTAACAGTAAATTAATGCTTGGTCTTGATATCCGCGCATGGTTTCCTTTATACAAACTATCAGGTAAAGATAACGCACCGGCAAAAGATAACTGGCGCATTGGAGTTGGTATTCGCATAACGCCGAGAAAACAATCAATATGAAAAAACAAAAAGCTTTTATTTATAAATGTTCCTCATGCGGTCATGAAGAGCCCAAATGGCTTGGGCGATGTCCCGAATGCGGCGAATGGAACACTCTGACAGAAACATCTTTTCAAAAAAACAGCAGTAAAAAAGAGCCGCGCTTGGCTGCGCAAACTCTGCCTCTTGCCGCCGTGGATCCGATGGAAGGCAGCCGCATTGAAAGCGGTATAGGCGAACTTGACCGCGTACTTGGCGGCGGCATAATGAAAAGATCCTCGATCCTTGTGGGAGGAGAGCCGGGCATCGGGAAATCAACTTTACTTTTGCAAATTGCCGCCGCCGCTTTAACTAAAGGGCGAATCCTGTATGTTTCCGGCGAAGAATCGGCAGGGCAGTTAAGATTGAGGGCAGACAGGCTTGGACTAAATGCCGACAGGAGTCTAATGGAGCGCATCGAAATCCTCTGCACGGGAAATCTCGATGAAATTGAATTGGTTTTAAATAATGTTAATCCGGTTCTGGTACTGATCGATTCCGCACAAACGCTTTTTTCCGAAGACGCATCAATGCAGGCATCGCGCGCGGTATCAGGCACTGTAAACCAGATGAAGTTCTGCTCCTTTGAATTAATTTCCTGGGTGAAGGAACATGATGCCGCTCTATTTTTGACAGCGCATGTAACAAAAGAGGGCATTATCTCCGGTCCAAAAACGCTGGAACACATGGTAGACACTGTTTTATATTTTGAGCAAAACGACAGAACTTCCGGTTTAAACGGAGCTGTCGATTGCCGATTTTTACGCGCAGCCAAAAACAGGTTCGGTTCTGTCGACGAAATCGGCATCTTCACAATGGGCGAAAAAGGTCTCTCCCAAATTGAAGATACAGGCCGCATGTTTCTGGTAAAACGCACAGAAACAAATACCAGTCTTTTGCCTCCCGGAGTGGCAATTGCCGCAGTCCTGGAAGGTTCCAGGACAATTTTAGTGGAAATACAGGCTCTTACAATTCCCGCAAAGGGCAGTATAAGCCGTGTTTTTTCAGACAAGATCGATTCAGGCAGGGTATCGAGAATATCAGCGGTGCTGGAAAAACACCTTAATAAACAAATGAATCATTCTGGAGCGGGACAGGACTCTTCCAATGAGCCCGAAAAAGTGAGGTTTCCGGGTATCAGACTTTCTGATCAGGATTTATACGTAAATGTCGCGGGAGGAATCCGCATAACAGAGGTTGGAGTGGAACTGGCGCTGGCTTGCGCTCTTTATTCCGCGCGTATGGGGCTCTCCCTGCCCGCGAATTTGGCAATTGCGGGCGAACTTTCCCTGACAGGAGAGATTCGTCCCATACACCGTCTTTCCGGGCGCGTTAAAACCGCCGCGAATCTGGGTTTTGCGTCTTTTTTAGGACCTGCCTCTGATCAGCAACTGCAGGGACTGAGATCTGCAAAAGACATAAATTCCGCAATTAAATTATTTTTTAATAAATGAGCTTTTTTCAAATCTAACAATAGTTTTAAAAAAAGCTCATTTAATGTATTGACAATAAAAAAAAATAAGTTTATATTTTCATTAATTGGGTAATTTTTAGTTTGACTAGAGATGATTTTAGCGGTTTTTGTATAAATCCGCAGGGTTTAGAGATTGGTTCTGTTCATGCCGTTCGCTGTATTTAGCCTGTCAAGATCAAGTTTGGTAATGCCAAACTGCTTATCAATTTTCTGCCTTAGCAATTTCATTATCTCCTCAATACCATTGCCTATTCAAGCCAAGGCTTGATAATTATGCATCTTTTTTACTAGGCGCCAAACGGCAAGTATGGCACATGGTAATCTAAGAGTCGCTTGCTTTTGCGGGCGTGAATACTCGGACGTAAGTCCACAGGACGCAAGTCCAACTGTACCATGGGTACAAAGGAATTTTCTCAATGGCCAAGAAATTGTATGTCGGTAACCTCTCCTACAACACCACCGAAGATGGTCTTAAAAACCTGTTCTCAGGTTTTGGCACTGTCGCATCCGCAAAGATCATTTTCGATCGTGAAACCGGCAACTCAAAAGGGTTCGGATTTATCGAAATGAGCAGCGACGAAGAAGCAACAGCGGCAATCGCAGGAACAAACGGCCGCGAATTTGACGGACGTCAGCTGCGCGTTAACGAAGCGATGGATAAACCCCGCCGTGAACGTTCAGGCGGCGGCGGTAACTGGTAATTGCACAAAAACTGCCTAATCTCTGCAAATTAAACTAAGGTTTTTTACTTAGGAGTTTCGCCTCGCGAAACTCCAGGCAGTTTATTTACCAGCCGGAACTTTTTTCAAATTAAATATTCACAACCTTTTTTTGACAAATAAGATTAGTTTGTTAGATATATATTTATATAAGATAAACAACCGACAAAATTTATAACAATTCTCGCATTACGTCTCTTATTGCTAATTCGTACCCCTGCTCCTAAGGCAGGTATTTTATGGCAACAGTTGTTAGAGATTTCCCCATAAACCAATAATTGTAAAAAAAAAGACTGACATCTTTCCCTCATTTTGAAAAGTGTCAGTCTTTTTCCACAATATGTGAAAAAGGAAAAATGACTTAATTTTGGAATAATTTTAATTAAGCAACTTCTGTCTTTCCGCTTCGGCGGCTACGTGCATTTTTTCAAGTTCGTCCATTATTGCGTCTGCGACAGCCTGCTTTTTATTTTCTTCGTTTGCAGCCAGAGCAAGAATGTTGTCGCGGAATTTTTTACATTCTGTAACAGGACCAACTGTAACGCGGATAATGTCATTGCTTACGGCATCGTTCATCATATCGGTTTTTTGTACATGCAGAATTTCGCCGTTAATGGTGACAAAACACATATAATCAAAGGAACGAATGTACGAATCGATCTCGCGCACTCCTTTTTTTGATTCAGGATCCCACGAACGGTAGCGCGTTCCCGAAGGAAAAACAAGCACAAGATTCCCCTTGTATTTATGCCTGATAAGAGATTTCATCGCGGCGTGGTTAATTGCGTTAGAGCGTAATATTTCTTCTTTATCTTTTTCGGGATCCAGTTCATGAATGGAACGGCTCGGACAAATTACAATCTTTGTGTATGCTCCTGTAAACGCTGCGACAACAGGATTATCTTCGTTTAATTTAACTCCGGAAATGGCGATAATCGAATCGCTGATATCTTTTCCGCGTCCTCCCGCCATTCTTGTAAAAAGAGAGACAATGGAAAGATCAAAATTACTGTAATGTTCAACAAGAAGCAGGCAGGCTTTACCGGATTCGGCTTTTTCCATCAAATCTTCGAGATGAATCATTCCGTCAAGTCCGCTTCCGGGAAGAATTAAATGGTTTACCATTTCATCCAAAATGGACAGTACATTCGGATCTCCTTCCTGATAAACATTATTTTCGGTTACCACAGTAGGAACTTTTGATACTTTCAGTACTCTTTTTATCTGATCGCCAAAAGCTGTCGTTAATGTCGCTATCATGTATTCCCCCATAATCCGGTTAATTCTATAATTACTTTGCAGGCTGCGCGCATTTCGCTGACGCTGACCCATTCAAGACAGCTGTGAAAATTACGGCCTCCGGTAAAAATGTTCGGAGTTGGAATGCCCAGCTCTGTCAGCCGCGAACCATCGGTTCCGCCCCGTATTGGTTTAAGCCGCCATTCTATGCCTGTATTTAAAACTGCCTGTTTAAGACGCTCTAGCGCCTCAGGTTTTTCGTCTAACTTTTGCTTCATATTATAGTATTGCATCTGAGTTTTAACAATAACCTTTCCTCCCGGAAACTGAGCTTCGATAGTTTTTGAAAAAGCATCCAGCGCGGCAATGCGCCGTTTTATGCCGCTGATGTCAAAATCACGAAGAAAAATCTCCAGTTCCGCTTTTTCCAAATCGCCTGAAATTTGCATCGGACAAAAATAGCCGTAATAACCGTCGGTAGCTTCCGGGCTTTCGCTGCGCGGAAGAAGAGAAGCAAATGCCGCCGCCATGAGTGCGGCGTTTGCCAGAATGCCTCTTGCATGTCCGATATGAATCACCTTGCCCAGGAATTCGATATCAGCTTTGCACGCGTTAAAACATTCGCCTTCAATTTCGCCTGAAGGACCGCCGTCAACAGTGTAACAATATTTTGATTTAATTTCATCTAACGGAAACTCGGGCAATCCCCTGCCGGTTTCCTCATCAGGAGTAATAATGATCTCGATTTGTCCGTGCTCTATCTGCGGATTGCGGACAAGGTATTCAACAGCCGTCATAATTTCCGCAATACCCGCCTTGTTATCGGCGCCCAGCAGCGTTGTCCCGTCGCTGTGGATAATTGCCTTTCCTTTTTGATCAGCCAGGTCAGGCTCTGTTTCAGGATCGAGGCATAAATTATTCGCAAGACTGATCTTTTTACCGTCATAATTTTGAACAAGATGCGGTTTAACATTTTTTCCTGTAACATCGGATGCCGTATCAAGATGCGCGAGAAACCCGATACACGGCTTATCTTCTTTTCCCGTATTTGGCGGCAGGCGGGCTATCACATAACAATTACCGGTGATTTTTACATCTAACAATCCAAGAGCCGTAAGTTCATCGCGCAGAAATTTGGCTAACTCCATCTGACCAGGCGTTGATGGAGTTTCCTCTATGTTTCGATTGCTCTCTGTGTCGAAACGTACATAATTCAAAAAACGATGAATTAAATTTTCTTCCATTTGTTGATCGTTCATGCTGGTATTATACAAGTTGTCTGACACATTCGCTATATACAGCGCGCCGATTTTCCGTGGAAGCTGTTTATGAGACCTTTAAGAAATCATAAAAATTGTATAAAATCACCTTATGGAAAAGCTTACTAAAGATCATGTTTTATGGATAATGAATCGATACGAAAATGATCCTCAGCAATTAATCGCGGTTTTACTTGATATACAGAACGCCTCAGGAAAAAATTATATAGAAAAAAAATGGGCGGAATTGACCTCTGAGATTTTAAAAGTGCCTCTTTCCAAGATTTACGACATTATAACTTTTTATGCCATGTTTAAAACGGAGCCTGTAGGCGAGTTTGAAATTGAAATATGCCGCAATACGCCGTGCCTTTATTTACATTCAGAAAATATCGTGAAGTGGTTTGAAGATGCCGCAGGCATCAAAATGGGAGAAACGACAGAGGACGGTTTAATATCGCTGTTTTACACAAGCTGCATCGGCGCGTGCGACATCGGACCGGTGGCAAAAATCGGAGACGATGTGTACGGCAACTTAACCGAAGAAAAAGTAAAAATACTGATTCAACTTTGCAGGGAACGCAACAGACTGGAGCTGAAATCGTTATGTCAGGAATAATAAAAATGCTGACCGGGGATGCCGACCGCGCCTACTCCCTTATAGTGTCTGAATATGAAAAAAAAGGCGGTTTTGCCGCGCTAAAAAAAACCGCGGCAGGCAGTCCGGAAGAAATAATCGCCGAAATAAAAAAAGCAAAACTCCTCGGCAGAGGCGGCGCGGCGTATCCTGCAGGCAGCAAGTGGGAACATCTTTTGCACATACCGGAAAATCCAAAATACATTGTTTGTAATGCCGATGAAGGAGAGCCGGGCACTTTCAAGGACAGGCTCATCATGGATCTGCTGCCTCTTAAATTGCTGGAAGG
>Ga0209755_10004065_pt1 | contig 17666 bp, 21 predicted proteins | sample TergutCo191P1_FD_187301 | JGI IMG/M metagenome (GOLD analysis project Ga0209755, IMG submission 187301) | Cornitermes sp. P1 segment gut microbial communities from Petit-Saut dam, French Guiana - Co191P1 (SPAdes) (version 2) | ecosystem: Host-associated > Arthropoda: Insects > Digestive system...
TGTTACCGCCGCGATTTTGGTCACGCCATCAAGGGTTACGCCTGCTTGTTCAAGGGCCTCTTCGCAAACGCCAAGCACTGCCATTGCGTGGTTGCGGCTTGCGATTTCGGGAACGACTCCGCCGTAAAGTTTATGAATGTCGATTTGCGAACTTATGACGTTTGATAGGACTTGGATTGAATTTTTGCCGTCGGTCTTTATAACCGCCGCACAAGTTTCGTCACAACTTGTTTCAAATGCAAGCACAACCGCCGCTTTGTCGCTTTGATTTGCGATAATGAACCTTGCATAAAACACCGCGACCGAACCAAGTTTCAACGCCGCCATAACTATCCCAGCGATATTAAAGAAAATGACGTGATTGACAATGACAAGAATATCATACGACGCCATGCTTGCCCGAATCATATGCGGGCCTTTTGCCCAATTACCAAAAGTAATAAATAACGACGACCCCAAAAGCAGCCAATCAAGCCACCACTCCCAAGTAAAAACTACTGGCACGACTTGAGCCGTCATAAATACAAGCATAAGAACAAAAGGAATCCATTTATTGATTTGCTTGCCACGTTGGTTTCTGTGTTCTATAAATGCAAATATGAAACTGCGAATTACTACCACAGTCATAAGCGAAAAAACTACCCAATTCAAAAGAAGCCCCACAGAAATCGCAAGCGGTATATACGCAATGCCGACGATTATCAACATCTTTGGCTTTGACTTGATTTGCAATGCCCATATCGTCAAAGCAACCGCGATAAAGCCCAATACCTGACTTGCTATCCACATATTACTTTAACTCCTTTTTCATAAAGACGCCCCACTTCTTTTCAAGTTCGCTTGCCGAAGTCGGGACTTTGAAATGTTCGTACCCAAGTTTTTCGTAAAGCCTCATTGCCGATTCAAGTTGCACCCACGATTCAAGCATTATCTCCTTAAAGCCCATTTGCTTGGCGACCGCCTCCACGTGCCGACAAAGTTTCTCGCCAATACCTTGACCGCAATATTGTGGTTTCACATATAAAACACGAAGCCCAATTTCGTCTTTGTATTCCGCCAATCCAACCATACCGGCAACTTCTTCCCCACACATATAAAACGCGACATAGCCGACTTGCTTTGAATATTTCTTAAATATTGCGTGAGATTTATCTCTTCCGGGAACAGCCGCATTAACAAGGTCATTTAATTTCTCGCACATTTCCAAAAACTTTGGGTCTTTTACATTTGTAGGTTTAATCACGATTTAACTCCTTCAAATATATAAACATCTATCTCGTCTGGTTTTGGTCTCTGGAAAAGTTCTTCACACTTTTTAAATATTCCATCGTCAATAAAATATGCGGTTTTATTTTTACCTGATTTTATTTCTCTGTTTCTTTTTTCAAGTTGTTTCAATCTCTTTTCTTCATGGACATCAATAAAGTGCATTTCAAATGGAATGCCAAGCCTTGTGAAAAAATCACGCATTTCTTTTCGCGAATGGCTAAACCAATTCCTACCTTCCAAAATAACAGTTGCTCCCGCTCTTGCTATTTCAACTGCTTTTTCTACTAAATATTCGTTAGAAGTTTTTTCGATTTCATCGTGGAATTTTGATTGGGCTGGATAATTCGGAAAAAGTTTGAATACTAATTCGTCCCTGTTAAGATACACAGCATTCTCTTCTTTAACTAATTTCTTCGCGTATGTAGTTTTACCAACTCCAACTTTACCACACAAGTGAATTATTTTCATTATTTCACCACCTTGTCACCACGCAAGAACGCGTCGCTGAACGCTTTTAAATCGCCGTCAAGCACCTTTGTTACGTTACTTGTTTCACAGCCCGTGCGGTGGTCTTTGACCATTGTATAAGGACACATGACGTAAGAACGAATCTGCGAGCCCCATTCGATTTTCATCTGGACGGGCTGCATATTTTTCAATTTGCGTTGCTCGTTTTCATAATGAATAAATTCAAGTTTTGAAATAAGGTTTTGCATAGCCGTCGCCCGGTTTTGAATTTGCGAGCGTCCGCTTTGACACGTCACCACCACGCCCGTCGGCAAATGGGTAATCCGCACGGCGGACTCGGTCTTGTTAATGTGCTGCCCCCCCGCCCCGCTTGCACGATAGACGTCGACACGCAAGTCCTTTTCTTCCAACACCATGGTTGTCTTTTCAATTACAGGCACGACCTCTACGGCACAGAAACTTGTGTGGCGGCGGGCGTTACTGTCAAACGGTGAGATTCGCACAAGTCGATGAACGCCACTCTCGCTTTTAAAAATGCCGTACGCGTAAACGCCCTTGACGGAAAAACTTGCACTCTTGATTCCTGCTCCGTCGCCGTCCAACACGTCGTTGACCTCGTACGTAAAACCGCCTTGCTCGGCGAATCGCGTCATCATGCGGAACACAATGTCTGCCCAATCTTGGGCTTCCGTGCCGCCCGCCCCTGCCGTGATGTTTACGATGCAATCATTCTCGTCGTACTTTTCGTTAAGCAATGTCGACAGATAAAACTTTTCAAACTCGGCGTTCAAGCGGTCGTATTCACCTTTGACCTCGGCGGCTTCCATGATTTTGGCAAGTTCCACCAAATCGTCGTATCCGCTTGTCAACCCTTTATACGTTGCCACAAATTGCTCGAGGAAATTTATCTTCTTGTTGCGTTTGATGTCGTTCCAATCTTTTTCCTGCTCGGCTTTTAAGCCGTCAAGTTCATTTTGCCGCGACCGCACCATGTCGGCAAAGCCCGCCAATTTATCCCTATTATCATTCACAATCTTTAAATCAAGCATGTGGCAATTATATCATAAAAGTTCTAATATTCAAATCTTTCTTTTATAATTGCAATCGGAGTTTTCTCGATATAGTCATTAATTTCGGCAAGGTTGTCATTTAAAAAGTTCCTAGCCTTTAACAACTCCTTGATTTCTTCTTTGTCATCTTCGACTTCGCAAAGTTCTTTATACCTTTGCTCTATTTGCTTTTTTGTTAGTTTTGTATGTGCTTTGAAATCAAGTGTCCCACACGCATCAAAGTAATGGATTTCAAAGTCTGACAATTCATCAAGTGGGTCATCATCATCTTCTTCGTCGTCTTCGTAAACAATTTCGTCGTCACCGCTAAAAAAGAAATACCAAATAAGATAAATGACCAAAATCGGCGTTGCTGAATAAAAAACAATATCTAGAGCAAATATTCCAAAGTCCCAAATGAAGCCACCAATAAGATACCCGACCGAGAATACAAACAAAAAAATCGCAACGTTTTTAATTGTACTTTTCCACTGCATTAAAATCCCTCCTATGTTTTCCACAAAACTGTGGTTATATAAGAGTATTCGTCGTCGTCGTCGTCGTCTATGTCAAGCGATTTTAAGCACTTTTTCCATATTTTTGGAAAATTCTTTTTCGGGGTTATCCACAAGTCCAAGATGCCGTGGATTATTTCCGTCGTGCCTTTGCCTCGGCAAGTTGCCTTTTCATGCGTTCAAGGTGTTTGTAATAATCTTTCACGGCGGATTCGATTGCCTCTTTTGCAAGTACACTGCAATGAATTTTGACCTCGGGCAAGCCCCCCAAAATATTCAACACGTCTTTATTGGTGACTTTAAGTGCCTGTTCGATGGTTTTGCCTTTGATAAGGTCGCAAGCCACGTCGGACGAAGCAATCGCCGACACACAGCCGAAAGTTTTAAATTTCGCGTCCTCGATAACGCCATTCCCGTTGACATAGATATAAATTTTCATGATGTCGCCGCAACGAGCATTGCCGACTTTGCCGGTGCCGTTTGCACCTTTCAATACCCCTGCATTTTTTGGACTTTCAAAAATATTTAATACTTTATCGTTGTACATGAAGTGCACTTATCCCCCTTAATTTTTTTATCGCAATCTCAAGTTGCTTGACGGTGTAATCAATATCGGCTTTGGTCGTATTGCGTCCAAGCGAAAACCGAATCGAGCCATTAATCAATTCGTCGGAAACGCCCATCGCGGTCAAAACGTGGCTTCGTTGAAGCGTCCCACTTGTGCAGGCACTTCCCGTCGACACCGCAATCCCGGCAAAATCAAGCATGACCATAATGCTCTCGCCCTCTACGCCGGAAAATGAAAAATTGATATTATTGGGCAACCGCTGACCCCTGTGACCGTTAAGATATGCTCCTTCGATTTTTTGCTCGATTTGCATAATCATATAATCGCGAAGTTGCTTTATCCTTGTGTTGTTAATGCTGCTGTCACGCAAGGCAATCTCGGCGGCTTGACCAAATCCCACAGCCCCGGCAACGTTGACGGTTCCCGCCCTCGCGTTTCGCTCTTGGTGTCCGCCGTGCATGAACTTTGTAACGTTCAAGCCGTTGCGAATATACAAAGCACCAATTCCTTTAGGTCCATAAATTTTGTGAGCCGACAATGACAACGCGTCAATGCCCATTTCTTTTACGTCGATAAAGACGCTTGAAATTGCTTGGGTGGCGTCGGTGTGGAAAAGTACTTCACGTTTTTGGCAAAGGTTGGCAATCGTGTTTAGGTATTGAATCGTGCCGACTTCGTTATTGGCGGTCATTATTGAAACCATCGCGGCAGGTTTTGAAAGTTTATTGATAAGGTCGCCGACGTTGATAACGCCGTCTTGGTTGACCATGATGTAATCGACCTTATAGCCTTCTTTGACAAGTTGGGCACACGTTTCCATTACCGACGGGTGTTCAATTGCAGAAACAATCAAACGCTTGCTTGGGTGGTTTTGAACTGCTCCGCGAAGTATCCAATTATTGGCTTCGGTGGCACTACTTGTAAAATAAATTTCGTCGGGACTTGCGTTTATTGTTTTGGCAACTTGCTCGCGTGCCTTTGAAAGTGCTTTTTCCGCCGCACGCCCGTAACTGTGGATACTTGAATTATTGCCGAACTCGGTCGTGAAATATGGCAACATAACTTGCAATGCCTCGCCACACACATATGTCGTCGCGGCATTGTCAAGATAAATTCTTTTTTGTCTTGTTCTCATTCAAAAATTATACCCTAAATTATTGATTTTGTCAAGAACACATTGTATAATATATTATGAACAAAAAAACATACGTAATAACAAATCAAGGAAGAGCCAATTCAATAGGGCATGATGAAAATGTTATGCCACAATGGCGATTCAACGTACAGCCAAAAGCAAGGTACGAATGGGCAAGGTCAAAACCCAAGAAAAATACAGTTCCCGAGAATCACCGTGAATTGACAGAAGAAGAACGCGAAATGTTTGAAGCCGAAGCAAGCGGCAAAAATCAAGCAGCAAAAACATTTGCCGAAGTCAAGGATTCTTATATTGAACTTTACGAGAATGGAAATGCTGTGTATAATTATATATTTACGCATAAAAAATCATTCTACGAATGGGCATGCAAATATGAGATTCAAGACAATTGGCTATTAATTACACCGCTCTTTTTCCAAAAAAATAAATGCCAAGTATATGAAATCAACAATGATAAATTACGATACCTTGGAGAATGGAATCGCGACCCTGGTACAAAGCCAAAGCGTGACTTGCCGTTTTCAATGTATACGAATTACAATTCTGTACCTACAAGTGGTATAAAATACACACAACCCCAACGACTTGTCGGAGCCACAAAGACGGTTACAGTTACAGGTTTCATAGACAGAGGTAATGGCGTTACACAAGGTGGAACTCATGACACCCCAAAAGAATGGACGCCCGTGCACGGGGTAAGGAATAATGTGCAACAAAGCACTAGACAGAACACAATGGAAGTTCACGACCAAAAGCATCGACGCTCTGGTGGACTTTTAGGATTTATATTAACAATATTATTCGGACGCAGATAATCAAAAAACTTCGTCAATCTTTTTTATGATTAAAACTTTTGGCTTAAGCCCCATCATGCGTGCCACGACATCGCCGCCTTTTTCAAATATAAGCGTCGGCAAAGTTGTGACCTCGTATTTATCTGCGGTCTTCGGGTCGTCGGCTGTGTTGATTTCTTTGAACGTGATGTCGGGATATTGGGCTTTGACCGCGTTAAGGTGCGGCGTGATTGCGGTACAGTTCGGGCAACCCGGACCCCAGAATTTGATTATCGTTTTTTCCATGGTTTTATTATTGCCATATTGACATTGCGTTTGTCAAGTGATACACTGTGGTCAAATGAATAATAGACTTCACAAACTATGTTTAATCGGCGGTGCTTCTGGAACAGGCAAAAGTACGCTTTTGGACAAACTTATTAAATCAATTTTTATAAAAACTTTTTTCAAAAAAAGTCCGAGGCTTGAATTTGTAGACACCGATATAACGCGTGAATCTGTAAAGTCACGATATCACGATGAATTTGACTCGTGGATTCTTTGCCAACCTGCTACATTATTGAACAATGAAGATTTTGTCAAACAAAGCGAACTTGTGTTCACGCGTGTGTATGAAAAGATGCCAAGGCGAATTTGTAAAAACGACGGGACGATTGTCGCGGGCGTAAATGTTATCCCCGGCATTTTCGAGGAGCAAAGATTTGAAGGCTTGCTTGATGTCAAACAGGCGTTGCTTGTCATTTCTGACTTTGACGAGCACTTTACACGCTATTACCGCCGGAATGTAAAAGTACACGGCTCGACCGATTATGATGAAACCGAACGAGTTACCTACAAGATACGAAAACAGCAAGATTTTTTAATAACTCGGGCATTACGCCACAACGTACCCATTATTGAATCCGACCGAAAAGCCCCACGCAAAATCCTTGACTTTATTAATTTATAATCGGTTGAAGTTGTTTGCCCTTTAACGCCGTCTTGATTGTGTCGCCGGCTTTGGCGAAATCGCAGACCATACTAAACGGCTTGTTGGCGTGGTCGTCTTGGCTGAACGGTATGAAATAGTAATTCTTACGATTTAAAAGCATCCCGATGTTGGAGGCGTTTCCGCTTAACGCATCGTTGGTGCTTATGCCAATAATGCAAGGCTTTGCGTTACGCAAGAGGGCTTTGACCGCCATCGTAACGCAAGTGTCCGTCACGGCGTTGGCAAGTTTTGAAACCGTGTTTCCGGTCGCAGGCAGGACAAGTGACGCGACGATGCTTTTGTTCGCCGACAGGGTTTCTGCTCCGGCGATTGTTGTGATTAGAGGATTGCCACAGATTTCATAGATGTCGCGTCGGAATTTTTCAATATCGCAAAATCGGTTAGGCAAATTTGCATTTGCCGACACCACAGGGATAAGGTTGAATTCTTTTGCCAAATCGGTAAGCACAGGGAGCAATTTCAAATAGCAACAACTTGACCCCGTGATGCACAACGCGATTGTAGGGCGGCTTTTCTTAATCTCGAAATGCCGAGCCATTGCGTTCATTACTGCGACCGCCGCTTTTTCCGGATAGAACTTTCCCGGCAAGCCCGGCAGTATTTCATATTTCAAATTGCTTGTGTCGCCGGCAATGCCGTACGGCGGCGATGCAAGTTCATAGACGGTTTGGTCTTTGTTAAATTCCACGGCGTGAACAAGTTGCTTTGGAATTGTATTGATGATAATTGAAAATTCGCCATATGGTGCGTTTTCAAAATAAACTTTGTCGCCGTATTTTGCAGAAAGTTCTTGCACCTTGTGATGATTAAAATTAAGAATATGAATTTCGCTTGACGTAAAGACATTTTCAATTTGGGCGGTCAATTTCCCTGCTCCAATGACAAGCATTTTTTCCGGCTCGCCCATGATTTCTTTCATTGCAAGTGCCGTCAAGTAATTATTCTCTTCGATGAACTTGTCGTCGTTGCTTAATGTTTTGTAATCGAATACTTGCATATAATCTTCGGCGTCCTTTGGTAATTCTGCTCGCGGTTCAACGAACAAAACAGTTTTGCGATATTCGATGTTTTTTTCTTTGTGGCTGTCGATGACTTTTATGCCTTTGGCTTTTGCAATCTTTGCAAGTTCCCCTACCCGTTTATCTTTTGATGCCATGTTTAATGCTAAAATTTCCATGGGGTTATATATGCAAGTCAAGACCGTAAAAGTTCGGCGTGTAAAATATTCAAGACTTTTTTTAGCCCATCAACAGGGGCAAGCAATCGGAATTGCGTACAGGAAAATTCGATGAGATAGACCTCGTAATCGTAAAGAAGTTCACGCAATCGCGAAAGCGGGAATTTGATTTTGTAAAGCACGCACAGGATTTCCGCCGTATCTTTGTTGATGTTTTGCCGCGTTTCATAGGTTATCGAAAAGAACGGGTCGCGTGACTTTGCCTGTGTGACAATAGTATTTTGAACGCCTGCGTCCATTGTGTTGTCCACTTTTAACGGCATATTGTGGCTTTTAAGAAGCGGTACACAGTTCGGGAAGATAACCGACGCCCCGCCTTTGCACAAGGTATGCAAGGTCGAATAATCAATCTCGCTCACAGTTCGGGTATTTTTCACAATGGCAGGGTTGGCTGTCTGGACGCCGTAGGTATCGGTGAAAACTTCGTAGATATCTGCTCCATGGCACACCGCGGCAATCGCTCCGGAATAATCGCTTCCACCGCGAGAAAACGTTTTAATGCCGCCGTTTTCGCCTCTGCCAAAAAAACCGCCCATGACGTAATGCCCAGACTTGTCAAGCCGTGCAAAGTTCCTACGCGTCGCATCGACGTCGCATTCGCCGTTTTTCTTGATGACAACAAAGTTCGCGGCGTCCAGAAACTGATATCCAACAAGTCGTGCAAACAAAACGCTCATCAAATACTCGCCCCGAGAAACCACGAAATCATAATCGCATTTGTTTATCAGGACTTCTTCGCGTGTGCGTTGCAACTCGGCGTCAATATCCACACCAAGGTCGTACGCCAACTTTTCAAACCGTCCAAACACAATGTCGCAACTGTCGCACTCGTCTTGAAAACATAATTGAGCATGGGTGTCAATCAAAAGGTCGGTAATCTTCCGCCCAAAATCCGCACATTTGCCGGGGGCACTTACCACCACAAACCGCCGCCTCTCGCTTGATTCTACAATGGCTTTCGCCTTTAATATGTTTTCTTGATTGGCAAGACTTGACCCGCCAAATTTTATTACCTTCATGATTTAGGATATGGTCATAACAAAAAAGTGTTAAAGGCAATCCTCACTTTTGCAAGTAAACAATTTCCGAAGTTCCGTCATTTTTGAACCCAAAACCGGGGACATCACTCGCAATTACATGAGAAATAAAATTACGTCTTGCGTAACTTTGCATCTTAATAAATGTTTCCGGATAAACTGTTCCGTCTTCACTTTTGCCAGCAAACATACGAGCCTTCACATAAATCGTTCCATCTTTATCTATAAAAGTTTTAAGTTTATCGGCACTATTTTGTATATCATAGAAAATTGCATCGTCAATTTCGACCACTTTTCCTTTATAGTTTTGATAATTTTCGGCAAGCCAATTTAAAGCACACTTTCTACCCATCTTAAATTTAATGTCATTCATATATTTATGATATCATAAAAACACTAAAAAGTCAATACTCACTCCGCTTCTTCTTCCTCGTGTTCAACAATATTTGAGAGTATTACCTTGATTGCCGCTTTCATTTTTTCGTAAAATTTACTTTGTGCCACAAGTTTACTTTTCACCCGCTCAAAAATTTCACCGCTTGGCAAATATTCCGCAACGCCGTCGGCTTTCAAACAATGCACCAATTCATTATCGTAGAAACTCACGAACACGTTTGGATTTTTCTTGATATTGATATTTGTTTTTTGCATTTGAACGTCCGCAAAAATTACATAATCATCGACCGCTTCCTCGGCAATTACGATACACGCTCTTGGGTGGGTATTACCCCCCCCCCCCCGCACGTCGCGATGATTCCGAACTTGGCGGACTTGATAAACTCACATTGTTGCTTTGTCATAGCACATATTTCCTTAAATCAGTTTTCTTGATAAGATTCGCCATGTTGTCACTTACAAACTTTTTATTGATTACGACGTCTTTGACCGGCGACTTGTTGGACGCCTTGAACGACACATCTTCCAACAAAACTTCCATTATATTATGCAACCGCCTTGCCCCAAGGTTCTCCGCCGTTTCGTTTTCCTGCTCGGCAAGTTCCGCAAGCATCTTCAACGCCTCGTCCTCGAATTTAAGGTTCACGTTGTCCACGCGTAAAAGGTCGGTATATTGACGGGTCAACGCATTTTCCGGCACAGTCAAAATCTTGTAAAAGTCGTCTTTAGTCAAAGAGTTCAAATCGACGCGAATCGGAAACCGCCCTTGAAGTTCCGGGATAAGGTCTTGAATCCGGCTGATATGAAACGCCCCGGCAGCAATAAACAAAATGTAATCGGTTTTAATCGCCCCGTATTTGGTCTGAACTGTACAGCCCTCGACAATCGGCAAGATATCCCGCTGGACGCCTTCACGCGAAACCTCGGGACCACTTCCTCCGCCGGCACTGCCGATTTTGTCAATCTCGTCAATGAATATTATTCCGTTTTGTTCGGCAAGCGATACCGCCTCTGCCGCCAAAGAATCTTTGTCGACCAAACGCTCGCTCTCGTCCGCAATTAAAATCTCGCGTGCCTGTGCCACCGACATAGTCCGTTTCCGCGACCGCTTTGGCATAATCGCCCCAAAAATATTTCCAATGTCAATGCCGATTTGCATGTCCATTCCCGGAGGCATGCCCCCAGCCATTCCGTCCATCGCAGGCGGTCGGTCGACGATATCAATTTCAATCGTGAAATTATCCAACTTGCCGGCACGATATTCCTCAATGGTCTGTTGACGTAACAAATCTTCAGGCACGTCCACAGCCTGCTTCTTTTTCGCAAACACAACCGCATTGACGATTTGCCGCTCTACCGCCGCGCTTGCCTTTTGTGCCACTTCGGCGTTTTTTCTTTCTCGTACCATTCGTACCGCAACCTCGACAAGGTCGCGAATCATGCTTTCAACGTCACGCCCCACATATCCAACTTCGGTATACTTTGTGGCTTCGACCTTGACAAAAGGTGCCCCCACAAGTTTCGCAAGCCGCCGTGCAATCTCGGTCTTACCGACCCCCGTCGGTCCTTTCAATATCAAATTCTTGGGCGTGATTTCGTCGCGGGCTTCTTTGGGGAGGTGGCTTCGACGCCAACGCATGCGGAGGGCGACGGCGACGGCACGCTTTGCCGCGGCTTGTCCGATGATGAATCGGTCAAGTTGTTGCACGATTTCTTTTGGAGTCAAATCTTGGGACTCGATGTTTTCTTTTACTATTGCTATTGCCATGTTCACAGTATACAATATTTTGTTTGCATATTGCAAATGCTTTAAGTATAATTAAATTATAAAAGTTGTGGGGGCAACTGTGGAAGAAACAAAAGAAGAAAAACCAGAAAACAAAATCAAGAAAAAAAAGCGGAAGTCAAAAAAGAAAAAGCAATCTTTTATAACGCCTTTGTTTGCGTCTATGCTTGGTTTGTTTTTGATGATTGCGTCCGGAATCGTCGAAGAAGATATGGTGCTTCTTTTTGGAATCTTTGTTTTTATCCCTGCTAGCCTTTACACGATTTATATCATCTATATTACCAAAATAAGAAAAGAGTTATCTCCGCAAGAAAAAGAAAAGCGTGAACAGGAACGACTTGAGCGAATTGCAAATTTAGAACAAGAGAGAGCCGAGAAACAAGTCGCCGACAAAGAGAAATCTGATGCGGTACAAGCGGAAAAGGTTGCCGCCGCTGGTTGCTTGGCAAAGGACGCTTTGTTGTATCAAGAAAAGCAAAAAAAGACTTCCGGGCTTAAAGACCGCCTCGACCGATTGCAACTTTATTTAAGTCGTGAAACACGGTGGTTGTCGCTTCTTGTTGCATGCACCACCGTCAGCGTCGCCCTTATCATTTTGTCTATTATTATTTATTTGATTGGCGGGATAAACTCGCACGGGTTCAGCGTGACCTTGATAATATTTGGGGCTTTGTTTATGTCGCCGGGACTTATCGGCGTTTTGCACATGTACCGACAAAAACGCGTCCGCGAAGGAAAAGCCCGGGCATTTATGTCTACCCCATTGGACGAGAGCGGCGACATGATGTCCGCCGACGATATGGTTCATCATGCGACTCCTGCCCCAGCGACCCCCGACGGCGAATTCAACGCATACGAACAAGACCTTTCCAACGTATTTAATCCAAAGGCGGAGTAACTTTTGTTACTCGGGCGGAAATGGGTTTAGGTTTATTTTAAAATCGTTCATGCAGGATAGATATCCATATAAATGTTTCATGTCTTCGATTTCATCGTCGAGGATACAGAGTGAATTTGGTTCGGGGATTCTGTGTTTGATGTTTTCGTTGATTGTGTAAAGCAGATGCCCTGCTTGCTTTACGTCGGACATTAATTTTTCGATTGGAGTCATATGTTATTGTATATTCTCAATGTGAGAATGTCAACGACTTTATTCTCGTTTTGAGATATAAATTTATTAATGATAAGAATCAAGGAACTCCGTGAATCAAAAGGGTTATCCCAAGCAGGTCTTGCAAAAGAACTTGGGTTAAGCCCAAACACAATTTGTCAATATGAACGTGGAACACGCGAACCTGATATTCAAACTATTATTAAAATCTGTAAATACTTTGATTGTAGTTCTGATTATTTAATTGGCTTGAAAGACGAATAATCTATTTAATCTCCTCGATTGTCAACGACCCGTTTGTAAATATGCAGATATCGCCGGCGATTTTCATGGCTTCTTTAGCGATTTCTTTCGCGGTCATTTTTGTATTGTGTGCAAGTGCCTTTGCCGCCGCCAAAGCATAATTTCCACCGCTGCCGATTGCCGCGATTCCCATTTCGGGTTCAATGACATTGCCGTCGCCACTTATGATAAGCATCTTTTCGATATCGGCAACAATCATCATGGCTTCAAGATTTCGCAAGTACTTGTCGCCCCGCCAACTTTGAGCCAATTCTACCGCCGACCGCAAAAGATTACCCGAGAATTTTTGCAACATTTCCTCGAACCGTGCCGACAAAGTAAATGCATCAGCCACAGAGCCCGCAAACCCAACGACGACCTTGTCATTGTACATGCGGCGGACTTTGACCGCGTTGTTTTTAAGGACGACACTTTGCCCCATTGTTACTTGACCGTCGCCGGCGATTACAGTTTTTCCGTCACGTTTGACTGCTACAATTGTTGTTCCGTCTAGTTTCATATGTACTTTATATCACGAATCTTCAGATGTTGCAAGCATTATCTATGTTCAAGCCCAAGAGTTTTACGAACATGAGAATCGGCGAAAGCCCGTTGAGCCCTACGGCGGTTTGTTGGTTCTGCAGTTCGTGCTCCCCTTCCGCTTCGCATAGGTGGCAAATCTGCACGAGGATTATTTTCACGTAGCCAAATCAATTTTTCGTCGAATTTTTCACCTGCTTTTTCTGCACGTACTTTACATTGCGTAAGTGAAAATTTGTCTTCGACTATTTTGGAACGTGTATATCCATCAAACCTTGTTTGCACATCAGATGGTGATTCCTGTAGTATCATTGACGCCAAAAGGATTGAACCAAACCCAGCCAATAATAAATTTAATTTTGTGTCTTCTTTCATTAAGATGAAAATACCACAATATTGATAAATTTGTCAATCTTTAATTTCTGCGTCTGTGGTGGATTCTTCTTCCTTTGGTGCGTCCCAAGAAACATAGTCGCAATCCGGATAGCCCTGACAGCCAAAGAACACCCTACCGCGTTTGGATTTGCGTTTGTAAATGTCCTTGTTACATTTAGGGCATTTGCCGACGGGCTTGTCATACGGCAAAATATTGCGGCACTCTGGGAACCCCGGGCAAGCCAAGAACTTTCCAAACCGCCCAACGCGTACCACCATCATCTTGCCGCATTTGCTGCACGGCGTATCCGTGATTTCAAGTTTAACCTTGTAACAATTTTCGTCCTGACCTTCCATGCATTTCTCGATGTCTTTTTCCAACGGACGATAAAGTGAATCAACAACGCTTGTCCACTCTTTGCCTTCGTACGCAATTTCGTCAAGCATTTCTTCCATGCCCGATGTGAAACCTACTTCCATAATATCGTCAAAGTATTTCCCCAAAAAGTCCACGACGACCTCGCCCAATTCGGTAGGCTTAATTGCTTTGCCGTCGCGTTCGGTGTAAAACCTTGCCGCGATGTTTTGAATAATCGGGTTGTACGTCGCAGGTCGCCCGATGCCGGCGTCCTCCATGGCTTTGACCAAAGTCGCCTCGGTGTAACGTGCCGGTGGCTTTGTGAACTTCTGGGCATATTCAAGTTTGATAAATTTCAACTCGTCGCCCTCGTTCATTTCCGGCAAAGTTTTATTTTCATCTTCTTCCGCATTGTCGTCGGAATCGTCGTCTTTTTTCTTGGCTTTTTTGGACGTGTCCGCCCCGCCATATACCGCCGTCCACCCGTCGAATATCGGCGTCCGCCCTGTCGCACGGAAACCGACCTCGTTGGCGGTGATGTCGACGGAAACACTGTTGAATTCGGCAGGCGTCATTTGGGACGCCAAGAACCGGTTGTAAATAAGCCGATACAATTTCTTTTGGTCGTCATTAAGGAATGGTGCGGCTTTGTCCGGAGTGATATCAAGATTGGTGGGTCGCACGGCTTCGTGGGCATCTTGTGCAGATTTTTTGGATTTGTAAAAGTTAAATTTCTCCGGCACAAACTTGTCGCCATAGCGGTCAAGAATCACCTGCTTCGCCGCAACCTGTGCCTCCGGCGAAACCCGCACGCTGTCCGTTCTTATATAAGTTACAAGTGCAACATTACCTTCTTCGCCCATTTTGATGCCTTGGTAAAGTTCCTGTGCCGCCATGCCACAGCGTTTCAAACTTAAACCCGCTTTGTTCAATGCGTCTTGTTGCATGGTTGAAGTCGTATAAGGTGCGTTTGGATTTTTCTTTGTGATGCTGCGGCGAACCTGTTTGACGATGTATTTTGCCCCGTCCACGGCGGCGATTACTTGGTCGGTTTCTTCTTTGCTTTTTAATTTATTAGGGTTCAATTTTGCAAGAAAGTCAATTTTGTTTTTTTCCAATCTTGCCCCAAAGTCCCAATATTCTTCGGGTTTAAAGTTACGGATTTCACGTTCACGCAGCACGACAAGTTTCAATGTCACGCTTTGCACGCGACCGGCGGAGAGTTTTGGCTTGATTCGCTTTGAAACTACCGGCGACAATTTAAAGCCAACAAGGCGGTCAAGAATACGACGGGCTTGCTGGGCGTTGACCAAATTCATGTCGATTGGTTGGGGGTGCTGGACAGCTTTTGAAACCGCGGTCTTTGTGATTTCGTTAAAGACGATTCGTTTTGCGTTCTCTGGCTTTATGCCCAAGATAAACGCAAGGTGGAATCCGATTGCCTCGCCCTCGCGGTCCGGGTCGGTCGCGATTAAGACTTCGGTGGCTTTTGCGGCTTTTTCCTTTATCTTTGCGACAAGGTCTTTTTTCTTTGTAGGAATTGTGTATTTAGGTTTATAGCCGTCGTCGACATCGACCGCCAAAGCCCGTTCTTGCAAGTCCCTAAAGTGTCCGCCCGTCGCCATGACTTCATAGCCCGAGCCGAGATACTTTTTAATGGTATCTTTTTTACCGATACCTTCTATTATAACTAATATCATGATTGAAATACTACGCCTCTGTTTTTACTTCGTCAAGTTATTTTTATAATTTTGTCGGCGACGGCACGCCGGCGTCCAGGCGATGTGGCTTGGTGAATTATAGGAGAAGAAAGTTTCTTGACCGTCGGCAAGTTATCCTTTATTGCATTGTGTCCGCGAACAAGGGCTTGCATCTTTGGTGAAATATTTTTTGCCTTTTCGGTTTTCGATTTGAACTTTGTTTCGCTTATGGCGGTGAAGGTTACTTTGTCAAGTGCCATGCTTAATCTTGATGAATCTTTCAACAAATAAACCGCGTCGCCGGCTTGGATACCCTTTTGTATAACACCGTAAAGCGGAGTCTTGTCGTCGTACACGCCACGGAAGTATTGCGATTGAATATCTCCGATACACCTTAAAACACTTTCCATCTCCACATAGCCGTGGACGCCTTGTGCGTCTGCACTTATTTCAAAATATTTGTTCATAGTTATTCAAGTCCTTCTACGATTAATTTGTCCGCAATAAGTGCGATGAATTCGCCGTTTGTTGGGCGGTCGTTTTTGTCGTAAACTTTGACCTCGAAAAGGTCGTTAAAGTTTTCCAACTTTCCTCTTGCCCAGCCCACTTCAATGGCATGACGAATTGCACGTTCGACTTTGCTTGGCGTCGTGTCAAAATAAGTTGCAATATTCGGATACAATTCTTTTGTAATGCTGTTAATTATGTCGGGTCGTTCTATTGCAAGTTTCACCGCCTCGCGTAAAAATTGGTAACCCTTTATATGTGCAGGAATTCCTACAGTAATAAAGATGTTGCTTATCCTTTTGGCAAGCAAAGCCGAACTTAAAATCTGACCGCCTTTTGTTACAAGTTCAAACTCTGGATACGGTGCTATGATGTCTTTTAACTTAAAGACTTTCTCTTGTGATTGCGTTTGTATAAAAACTTTGACTCTTTCTGACATTTCTTGTTCCCCCATGAACATATTATTTTTACATATTTGTCATTTTTGTGACACAAAAAACTTTGTCACATTATCAAAAATTTTGTCGAACGATTTAAATGGACGAAAACCTACAAAAACCTACATAGCGGGATACCCCGGTCGATGCTCTATATGTTTCGACAAGATTCGTTGACTTGTCGACAAGATTTCCTATGTACACGCCGTATCTTGTACCGCATAATTGCCCCTAGTTGCCAAAAAACAACAAGGCAACGTAATTGGGGGAAAAACAAATGCAACACCAAACTGAACCACAGCATTTAACGAATGAAGAACCTGCGTACAACCGTGTAGCAATCACAGGCACGGTGACGGAACTTACAAATGGGAAAACCGGCGACCGGCGGTTCGTGTTAAGCGTGAATCGACTGTCCGGCATGGACGACAAGATACCTGTGTCGGTACCAATCGAACAAAGCGGCGGTCTTTGCGACGGTCGAATTGTCATGGTTAAAGGCATGTTCGTAAGTCACAATGAAATCGTCGGCGACCGAAGCAAGTTGATTCTTATGGTGCACGCCACGGATATTTTGGAGGCAACCGACGAAGACCAATTCAATCCAAACAACATCGACCTTGTGGGCTTTGTCTGCAAGCAGCCGATTTATCGGACTACTCCGTTCAATCGCGAGATTACCGATTTGCTTGTAGCCGTGAACAGGTCGGCGAATAAAAGTGATTATATCCCGGCGATTGCTTGGGGCAAGAATGCACGATACGCAAAGAATTTGCTTGTCGGCGAAAAAGTACAAATCAACGGACGTGTCCAATCACGTGAATATCAAAAGCGATTTCCGGACGACACTGTGGAAATTCGCACAGCATACGAGGTTTCAATCAACGCGATAGAGCGTTTGGATTAAAAGGGGAAATAAAATGAGTAAAGTAAAAGTCTACATTCATGACGTTGACGACACAAGGTACAATAAATTAAAGGAAATCATGGGACCGCACCCAGAATTTGAAATCGTAAACGATTCGTCAAGCACGCAACAACTACAAACCGTCACAAAAGCCGGTCAAGTCCTTAATGCTGCGTTACTTAC
>Ga0209755_10004066_pt1 | contig 17660 bp, 7 predicted proteins | sample TergutCo191P1_FD_187301 | JGI IMG/M metagenome (GOLD analysis project Ga0209755, IMG submission 187301) | Cornitermes sp. P1 segment gut microbial communities from Petit-Saut dam, French Guiana - Co191P1 (SPAdes) (version 2) | ecosystem: Host-associated > Arthropoda: Insects > Digestive system >...
TATGCAGTAGGCGGATCAGTAACGGATGATATGATAACAGGCGTAGAATTTACCATAACAGATGTACCTCGCACACATTGGGCATACAGGTATGTTGTACTGGCAACAGCGGGCTTTGACCTTCCGTTGCCGGAATAAAACACAAAGGCAACCCGGCGATCCCGGGACGGCGCTCATACCGCCGTCCCGGGAAAAATAAAAAATTCTGTAGTTTTGCTTGATATTTTTATTGTTATGAGCTAAACTGCACTGTACAGTTAAAGAAGACATTAATGTTACATTCCCGCAGCTATCTACGAGACGCTAACAAATGTTTCATTGGCTGATTGGTTCTGTAATCCGCGATGTGCTCGAGCACACACAAAAAAGAAGAAGATAGTTAACATGGAAACAACGTTCTCATAATGGGCTATTTAGTCTGTCTGATCTCAATGAAACCCCTGAAATGCCCCGGTATTACTGTGGTTTTTTAACAAAGTCAGGCGGATAAAGACGCTGCGAGGATTGTAAACTTTTAGGTGTTAAGTGCCACTGAGAGTTTGATTTAATCAGCGGTTACCTAAAACAAGAGGTGATGTGGAAAAAAATAGTAATTAGGTTTATTCGAGTTTAGCGCATTCCTGTTTAAAATGAGGATGAAAATGAGGAACCACAACCTCAAAACAAAAGAGGCAAAAACATTTTATTTTTGGGAGGATAAACAATGACGCGATATAAACTAAGACGTTTCTTTGCATTTCTGATATCCTTATCCCTGCTTATGGGCAGCATTGCAATTCCGGCGGCGGCGTATACAGAGCAGGAACCCGATAATGATATCGTTTACGATGCTGAGACAGCGACCATCGGCGATGAAAACGCAGAAGAGATTGACTATGAAGAAGAAATTTACTACGAAGAAGATATTGACTACCTCGAAGAGGCGCCGGTCGAAGCCGAGATTGAGCTTGCACTTAGTCAGCTAGTAAGTACGCAAAGACTGACATTCAATGTCACTCCTGCAACAGCTCAAATAATCCTTCAAGACGCGGCAACCGGAGCGGCTATTGAACCGGAGACCGCAGGCGGGACTGCCTTTGCTGTTGCTTCCGGTACATATGCATTCACAATAAGAGCCAGCGGACATTCCACAGAAATGGGTCTTGTTACCGTTGCGGAAGAAGATGTGGTACGGTCTGTCGCGCTGACAGTTCCGCAAACGACGCGGAGATTTGCCGGATTGGGAGATGAGAACCACAACCGACCGAATACGGGCGGACCCGGCGGCACTCATCGTGATATGGAACACGAGGGTCCCAGTACGGGATGGCCGGGTAACTGGGTAGGTTGGATAAGACCTGTTGCCTGGATAAAATATTCAAATGTAGACTTACTGGGCGGTATTGAAGAGTATTCGGTCAGATTTGCAAGACAAAGCGGAAGCGGAAACCTCTTTGAAGTGCGTATAGCACCGGTAGGCGCCGGATTTGAAGCAGCAGTCCCGATTGGAGAGATACTAAACCTCGGCGCGGGTACAGGCGGATGGGGCAATCCGGGTAGGGTTGTTACACAAACCGCGATACATCCTCATGCAGGTGGCATGGTTGACGTTTATGCTGTGTTCCTTGCGCAGGAATATAACTATGGCGGACTTGAGCTTGTACTTAGAGCGCGTGACGAGCTGGTTATTCCGGAATGGGAAGTCACAATAAGCCCAAGACCTTACGAGGCTTCGGTAACACTGATGACGCTCAGCGGCGAAGTCATTGCTCCGACAGAACCCGGCAGCAATGTGTTCAATGTTGAAGAGGGCTTTTACAGATATGTAGTTGAGCATGACGGCTTTATAACGAAGGAAGAAATTGTGATGGCAAACGCATCACGCCGTGCCATCGTCGTTCTGCTTCCGGATACGGGCAATGATCCTATCCGCCATGAAGCTGAAGGCGCCTTTCCAGTGGGCGGAACAATTATCGAGGATCAAATCTATTCAAATGGCAGAGCCGTGGGTAATTTCGCTACAACGGCAGCAAATCCAAATGCGACTTTTTCTAATATTTCACATGTGCGCTTTGAGGGAGTGAATAGACCTACTACGGGTATTGTTCAGGTTACGGTTGGCTACAGATCAAGCGTAACTTTTGACGGGCAGCATTCCATAGGTCTTAGAACCGCCGACGGCCCGCTTATACGTGTTCCGCTCAACCCAGACGGCAGAACTACAGTATATCTTGATATGTGGTCTGGTGAGAACATAATCCGCGTTTCAAATATAATCGGAGCGACAGCCGGCACATGGGTAAATCTTGACTATATCGAAGTGCATCCAGACACCACTCCGGGCTCGGTAGACCCAAATGAGGGCGACACAAGATTTATTCCGCCCGTGAATCCGATTATCAGAACAATTTTCACGGCAGATCCGGAAGCTAAAGTTTGGCCGACTGCTCCGGACAGGCTCTTCATCTATCCGTCACGCGACAGGCATCCATCGGCAGGTTGTGACTTCATGGATATGTACCATGTGTTTTCAACGCCTAACATGGTTGACTTCAGAGACGAAGGTGAGATACTGCGCTATAACGATCTGGTTGCGTTGCGTAACGACCCGAGCACACCGCATTGGGACAGCATGACGCCGGCTACAGGCACAGGTAATGCCGGAAACAGAACATTTATGTGGGCGCCGGATGCGGTTTACAGAGACGGTTGGTATTATTTCTATTGGCCGGTTCCCCTCGATGTTAACGGTAACAACTGGGGGCGCACATGGGCGTCGGGAGTGGTCAGAAGCAGATATCCGGATCGCAACTTTGAGCAAGTTCCGGTTGAAGAAGCACATCCCGGATTCCGCGGCTACATCCACGGTCTGATAGGCACAAATATCGATATAGCCGTGCATGTTTTCCCGGATCCGGAAACAGGCAGAGACCGCGCATACTTCTATGTAGGCGGCGGACAGCATTTCTGGCAGGGAACGCTAAAAGACAACATGGTCGAAATCGACACCATTGAAATAGTCACATGCAGTAATGCGGCAAGCTGTAATGTAAAAGCATGCCAAAGCGCTGCAGGCTGGGTTGATGCGCCGGACGTTGCATGGTATACGCCGGGTCATCCCGATTTGCCGCCATTGGGTTGGTATTCACAAGGTCACGCGGCGATTCATCAGCGCTTACCATCCTTCCACGAAGGTCCTTCCTTGTTCAGACGCGCTCCTGAAGTCGTTGATGCATGGAACGAAAACTATGTCGGAGAAGATGGATACATTTACTATTTGATTTATCCGGCGGGCAATGAACCGGGCGCCGGAGCTAATCGTCCGAAATTCGACTACTCAATCGGTGCAACACCTCTGGGTCCGTGGGCTCCGCAAGGTCAGTTCTTCGGAAATGTAGGCGGCGACACAAATCACGGTTCGATACTGGAGTTTAACGGCGAGTGGTATATGTTTTACCATACTCCGGAACTATCCAGCGGTGTGGGTACGGAAAGATCAACAGCCGTTGATAGAGTTGTGTTTAATCCGAACGGAAGTATTGTGCCGTTCAGAATGACACACGATGGCGTAAGTATAAACGGACCTGAGTTTACAAGACCTCAAGGAACCGAATACCGAGTCAGCGACGCTACATTAACAGGCGGAGCAAGAGCAACATCAATGGCAGGCGCGCCGAGCAGTGATGAATCTATAGCAATAGGTCTAAACGCTGCCTCCGGTGATGGTATTCGCTTTACCGGTGTTGACGGCGGCGCGGCACATCCGGAAACGGGCAGAGGCAATCGCGCGATGATAGTGTTCCACTACTCAACAGCGGACGTGCTGCCTAAGATGGAGCTTTTAGTAAACGGCTTGACACATTCATATATCAATTTCAGCAGAACCGGCGGACGCACATTCTTTGCTGAGATGGAGTTCACCGCAGAGCTTCTTCCAGGTGCGGACAATATAATCGAGCTTAGACGCGGTGCATCTAACAATCAGGGGACAATACATCTGAGCCACATCGAAGTAATAGTTTTCGATGATTCGGCGCCTCCTCCGGGTTGGTTTGATGTTACAATCGAAGTTCAAGGAAGCGGAACAGTAAGTGCAGAGCTTGCGCGTGCCACTGACGACACTGTTCAAGGCGTTCAGTTTAGCAAAGCCGCGGGTTCGCAAATACTTTTAGAACCAATTGACGGCGACTTTGAATTTGTCGGTTGGGAAGTACTTGAGCCGGCAGGTTGGGAAGTTGTAGTTATGGAAGTGACCGATGAAGTAGACGGTGTAGAAGTAACCACAGCCTATCACTCGGTACGTATGCCATACGGAAATCTGCGTATAAGAGCTATTTTCGGCGAAGAGACACAAATACCTGCAGATCGTACCGAGCTGCAAGAAGCAATAGCTTTAGCGGAAGGACGCACGCAAGCAAACTACACACCTCAGAGCTGGAATGCAATGCAAGCGGCGTTAGCTGCGGCAAATGCGGCAGACACTGAAGCAGCGACACAAGAACAAGTAGACGCGGCAAATACAGCACTGCGCAGCGCAATTAATGCACTTGAGCCTGTTGAAACAGCACCTGAGGTGGACAAAGCAGCCCTAAGCGCACTTACTACAGAAGCGGCAGCCAGACAAGCAGCAAGCTACACCACCGCATCATTTGCACCGTTTAACACAGCAAGAGCGGCGGCGCAAGCTGTACTGGCAAACGAAGCCGCAACACAAGCACAAGTAGATGCGGCGTATACGGCGCTGCGTAATGCGACCAATGCACTTGTGGCAGCACCAACTCCCGGTCCGGATCCAGGTCCCGGCCCCGGTCCCGGTCCCGGAGGATCCATTGGCGGCGGCGGCGGCGGAGGTACAGCTACACCGACTCCAACACCACCGACTACAGGTATAGACGATGACGAAGTACCGCTAGCCGCGCTGGAAAGCGTCGCAGCATTTATACAAGGATATCCGGATGACACATTCCGCGGCACAAACCGTATAAGCAGAGAAGAGTTTGTGACAATCCTGTTTAGAATGCAAAACCCCGACAGGCTGCCCGAAGCGAGCCCCGGACGACAATCCTTTACAGATGTGGCGCCTGACAGATGGTCATTTGACGCAATCGAATGGGCAGTAACAGCCGGAATCCTCGAAGGCGGAGCAGCAGCGACATTCCAGCCGAGAAATGAGCTGACCCGTGCTGAGATGGCAGTGATGCTTGTAAGAGCGGAAGGCTGGACAGAAGTAGCCGAAAATATCTTCAGCGACATAGAAGACCACGCAAATGCCGAAGACATACTAAAAGCAGTCTACGCCGGAATCTTCGAAGGCTTCCCGGACGGCACATTCAGACCTGACGCCACAGCCACGAGATATGAAATGGTAACGGCATTGGTAAGATACGCAGTAGGCGGACCAGTAACGGATGATATGATAACAGGCGTAGAATTTACCATAACAGATGTACCTCGCACACATTGGGCATACAGGTATGTTGTACTGGCAACAGCGGGCTTTGTCGCTCCGTTGCCGGAATAAGCTACTAGACGCTGTCAAAAGGCTGGTCTTTTGACACTACACACCAAAAAAGCGTTGGGATACGGATAACCGTATCCCAACGCTTTAAAAACAGTTCCGGGTTAGATATTCAGCACCCATTATAGTGTATGATGCTGCGAAAATTATAGCTTTGCGAGCTTTCACACTATATATTGTCTGAATCTTTGGCAGAATGTGCAGATATTGTACCAGATATTGTGCATATTGTATATTGCTCCAAAATACAATTGTGATATAATAGTAAATACAAATCCGCATAAAAAAGACTCCCACCTGAGGCAGTGAGAAGGTGATACTACTCCGGCAACAAAAGCGCAGCAAAAAGCAGCAGCGCGGCAGCAAAATATATAAAGAGTACTTATATGAGATAAAGTCGTATACCCAAAGGTAGCAAAAACGCCGCTCAATAGCGTCAATGGGTATCGATAAAGCCGTATATGAGTGCATGAATAGCGTTAAATTGAGAGGAGAGGGGAAATATGAATAACCGGGAAAAATGCATTTCTGTGATTGACAGCTTCACAGAAGGACAGCTTGCAAGCATACTTTCTATGCTGACGTCTGCGAGGGCGCTCGCTGATGAAACCGCGGACGAAGCTTACCGCATGAGCTTATACACAGATTATCAGAATAGTCCTGACAAGGTTGAGCCATCTGATATTGAAGACTTTGCTAAAATGCTTGGCGTCACATTTTAACAAATCAGTAAGTCCCCCCCCACCTCTATAGGTGGCGGGTCGTGCCATCGACCAAAATCAGTGGGAGCACAAACTCTGACTGATTTGTGAAAACATCACTTAAAGCGGGACGCAAACGCTGCGCGTTCTATTGACAAGGCGAATTCATTTCGCCGCCCCGTCGCTATATATGATGTTATAATCGAGCAAATCTATAGGCTGCGTGAGTTAGCACGAATGACTGGGGTTGAAAAAAACAGACGGAACGAGAGAGGCGTTACAGACCACTAGCCTCACCTACGCTTCGATTAGAAGCGTGGGACGTCTTTGCGGAGTTATAGCAGGTCTCTCTTGACAAACCAATAGCTTGAATATATAATTGATTTTAGTTACTAGTAGTATTTAATGTGGAGAAATAAAATGCCTGAAACACAAATGCATAAAAACGAAATATTGAATCGGATGAAACGACTAGACAGGCGTGTTGCTGTAGAGTTTCAAAATGAAAATACACGTATACGACTTGTGATTGTTGGCGGCAGTGCATTTGTGCTGAGAGATTATATAACTCGTGCGACTGACGACATTGATATCATAGAGGCTGATAGACGATTGGTTCATCTAATGGAGCAATATGAAATCTTCGAAAGGAGGTATCGGCTATGCGAAAACTGACCTTTCATAGATATTTGGAAAGATATGTCTACTCGTTGTCCGAGGGTAAAACCGCAAGCATTTCCAAACTGGCTAAGGAAGTGCCAAGTAATCATAGATTGCGAGAACCACTGTTCCTATACTCAATGAGTGTTGGCAAGGTCGAGCTTCTTTTGAAAGCTTCCTCCGAATGCCCCGCCTACTCAAGTTATAAGAATTTGGCAAATAGATTTGACTGGGATAATCTGCTAATAGCTCTGGAAAAAAATGACCTCTCACTGGGTGAAGAGTATCGAAAAACATATAATAGCTATGTCCGCAAACGTGACTCTCACTGTGTCGATCAAGATACAAAGGCATTAATGCATAAGCGGATAAGACAATTACAGAAAAACAAGTGCGTGAGCAATTATCGTTTGTATGCAGATTTAGATATGAACCCCGGAAATGTAAATGCCTTTTTAAAAAATTGTGAGCTGAAGAGGTTGAGTATTAACGCCGTTGAAAGAATACTTGTTTATCTTGAGCATATGAGCCCAGCTTCAGTTGGATATTCTGACCGGGTGGAGTGACAAGAAATTTTATTGCCAGATAAAAAACCATGTTTCTCACTACTGGTCAATGGGTATTCTAAAACTCGCACTGGTTACAGTCTCATGCACACAAGTTAGCAGATTTTTACATGTAACTACCGCAAATGACATGCACCTACTGTAACCAACCTGTGTTTTTGGATGCTCAGTGACCTGTAACCGTTTCACAATGCGATGCTGACGCCCGAAACATTCCTTGTGGACGCAAATGCGGTATTGTGATACTATGTTTGAGACTGAGCAAGGAGGAAGTAACTATGCTTCTCATAAAGGGCGGAAAAGTTTTCGGCGCAGAAACAAACCCATCGGACATATTATTAAAAGACGGAAAAATCGCAAGTATAGCGGAGAACATAGAACAAACAAGCGAAATGACTGTTATAGACGCAAGCGGAAAAACAGCCGCGCCGGGATTTGTCGATTTACATGTACACTTTAGAGAACCCGGATTTGAATATAAAGAAGACATAAGGACAGGCTCAGCCGCCGCCGCAGCGGGCGGAGTGACGACCTGTCTATGTATGCCGAACACATACCCTAAAGCGGATAACTTTACAACCATTAGCCTCATCGCGGAAAAAGGAAAAAACGCCTCCGTCAGAGTACTTCCTGTCGGGGCGGTAACAATAGGGCAAAACGGAGAGCAGCTCACAGATTTCAAGGCACTGAAAAAAGCAGGAGCAAAAGCCCTGTCCGATGACGGCAATCCGATACAGAGCGCGGAAATAGCGCGCAGGGCGATGCAAGAAGCAAAAAAACTTGACATGGTAATAATCAGCCATTGTGAAGACGAAAAAATGGTGAGAAACTACGCTGTAAACGAAGGTAGAGTATCAGAAGCACTTGGACTGCCCGGTAGACCCGCATCTGCGGAAGACATAATGGTTGCCAGAGACGTTTTACTTGCTCAAGAAACAGGCGCCAAAGTTCACATAGCCCATATCAGTACGGCAACATCTGTCGCAATAATCCGCTATGCAAAAAAACACGGCATACCAGTCACAGCGGAAACCTGTCCTCAATACTTTTCACTGACAGAAGAAGCAATTTTCAGTCATGGCACACTCGCCCGCGTGAATCCACCGCTAAGAACAGCGAATGATGTAGACGCAATTATTGAAGGACTGGCAGACGGAACAATCGACGCCATTGCCACAGACCACGCACCGCACTCGGAAAAAGAAAAAGCGCTGCCAATAGAAGACGCGCCAAGCGGTATGATCGGACTCGAAACATCGCTTGCCGTTGCCGTAACATACCTGTACCACACAGGAAAACTCCCTATGGATAAAATCATAAAACTCATGTCAACAAATCCGGCGCGGATATTTGGAATTGACGGCGGCACATTGCAAGTCGGAAGCCGGGCGGACGTAGTTATATTCGACCCATACGAGAAATGGCAAGTACAGCCAAGCGATTTCAGGTCAAAAGCGCGGAACACACCATATGCGCAAATGGAACTTTTCGGAAAAGTGAAATATACAATGGTACAAGGCGAAATAGTATACAGAGAAAAATAATAGGAGGAAACGAGATGTCATTTGACAGACTGCAAAAAAGAATCGATGAAATGAAAAACCCGTCCGTAGTAGGATTAGACTCTGCACTTGAGCACATACCGCCGCATATAATCGAAAAACATATTGCCGAAAAAGGCGAGACGCTTGACGCTGCTGCGGCAGCCGTTTGTGAGTTTAATGTAGCACTGATAGACGCACTGCACGATATCGTCCCGGCAATAAAACCCCAGTCGGCATATTATGAGATTCTTGGAGCAAACGGAGCCTTGGCACTCAAGCTCACCTGCGACTACGCGAAATCAAAAGGAATGTACGTTATTTTAGACGGAAAGCGCAATGATATAGGCAGCACAGCACAGGCATACGCACAAGCATACCTTGGCTCAATAAAAATCGGAAGCAAGGAAATAGCCCCCTATGACGCAGACGCGCTTACAGTCAACGCATACTTAGGCACAGACGGAATAAGACCCTTCTATGAATTGGCAATAAAGCATGACAAAGCCGTGTTTGCCCTTGTAAAAACCTCAAACCCATCGGCGGGCGAGCTACAGGATAAATACATTGGCGATCAAACACTGTATACGCACGTAGGCGATTTGATGCAGGAACTCTCTATGGACACAATAGGAAAATACGGATATACATATATAGGTGCAGTTGTAGGCGCCACATATCCGGATGAGGCGGAATTACTGCGAAAAAGATTAGACAAAACCTTTTTCCTCGTTCCCGGATACGGTGCGCAGGGAGGCAAAGCCGCAGACGCTGTAAAAGCATTTGACAGCAACGGACGCGGCGCGATAGTAAACTCATCAAGAGAAATCATTGCCGCATGGAAAAAAAGCGGCGAAGAATATACCCTCGCCGCCAGAAATGAAGCAATACGAATGCGAGAAGAGCTGCTTGACGCGCTACAACGCAGTTAAGCTTTCAGATAGGTTATAGAGCAGGGCGCGGAGCTTTTCGAGTTTTTCGCGCTCTGCGTTTACTACGTTCTCCGGCGCCTTTGCGATAAACTGCTCATTTGAAAGTTTTTTCTCAAAACGCTCGATTTCCATATTCACTTTAGCAATTTCTTTCTCGATGCGTTCGCGCTCCTTACCTAAATCCACAAGCTCGGCAAGTGGAATAAACAAGCGCGCGTCGCCGGTTGCTACAGAAACAAGCCCATCATGAATCGCGGGAGACTCGCTTTGGATAATGACCTCGCCTGCATAGGCAAGCCTGCCAAGATAGACGCGCCCCGCTTCAAAAACATCGAGTTTGTCAGTTACGATTGTCAGACTCGGCTTTTTTGATGGAGGAACATTCATCTCGGCACGGCGCGCACGCACAGCGCGAACCGCCGTCATGATGGATTCAAAGTTTTCCTCATCCTCGGGAAAACTCAAATCCTCGTTAAAAACCGTGTAACGGCGTACCATCAGAGCGGGGGATAGGAGGGCGTCATCATCCCCATGCGGAAGAGCCTGCCAAATCTCTTCGCTAATAAAGGGCATGAACGGATGCAGCAATGTCAAAATCTCGGTCAACACATACAGCAAAACCTTCTGCGCACGGATAGCCCCGTCGCCATTTTCCCCGTTAGCATTAGATAGAAGCCTCGGCTTAGTAAGCTCAATATACCAATCGCAATAGCTATCCCAAATAAAATCATAAATCTTAGCAGCCGCAACGCCCAGCTCATAATTGTCAAGATTATCGCAAATCTCGCCTGCCAAAGTGTTTAGCTTGGAAAGAATCCATTTGTCTTCAAGCTCAAGCTTATCAGGCAGCTCATTGCGGTCAACTGTGAGATTCATCATAACAAAACGGCTGGCATTCCATATCTTGTTGGCAAAATTGCGCATAGCCTCGCAGCGCTCCGGATAAAAGCGGATATCATTGCCGGGACTATTTCCGGTGAGGATATTAAAGCGCAGCGCATCGGCGCCGAACGAAGCGATGATATCAAGCGGGTCAACGCCGTTACCGAGAGACTTACTCATCTTCCGCCCCTCGCTGTCACGCACAATACCATTTATAAATACAGTATGGAAAGGCGCCTGCTTCATCTGCTCCATGCCGGAAAAAATCATCCGGGCAACCCAGAAAAAGATTATATCATAGCCGGTGACCAAAACATCCGTAGGATAAAAATAATCTAAATCCTCGGTTTTCTCAGGCCAGCCCAAAGTAGAAAAAGGCCAAAGCGCAGAGGAAAACCAGGTGTCAAGAACATCCTCATCCCGCACAATCTCATGGCTGCCGCATTTTTCGCAGATATCCGGGTCAACACGGCTGACAGTGATATGACCGCAATCGCAATACCAAGCGGGAATCCTATGCCCCCACCAGAGCTGACGTGAAATACACCAGTCGCGGACATTGTCCATCCAATGAGTATAGATTTTTGCAAAACGCTCAGGTACAAACTTTATAGTACCATCGTTTACAACCTCAATTGCCTCTTTGGCAAGAGGCCGCATACTTACAAACCACTGCGAGGAAGTCACAGGCTCCACAATCGTATCGCAGCGATAGCAAATACCGGCATTATTTGTATGTTCCTGAGACTTTACCACCAAATTCAGCGCCTCAAGATCGGATAAAACTTTCCGGCGTGCCTCATACCGATCGAGACCGTTATACTTACCGGCATTGATAATCTTGGCGGCTTCGTCAATTACAAGAATCTGCTCCAACCCATGCCGCTGACCAACCTCAAAGTCATTTGGGTCATGGCAAGGAGTCATCTTGACACAACCGGTACCAAATTCCATATCAACATACTCGTCGGCGATTATTGGAATTTCGCGATTCATAAGCGGCAGAATAACAGATTTGCCGACCAAATGCTTGTATCTCTCGTCATCAGGATGTACAGCAACACCCGTATCACCAAGCATGGTCTCAGGTCTGGTCGTTGCAACCACAAGGAAATCAGAGGAACCCTTTACATGGTATTTAAGATGGTATAACATGCTGGCTCGCTCTTCATGCTCGACCTCCGTGTCGGAAAGAGCCGTTGCACAGGTTGGACACCAATTGATTATCCTGCTGCCTTTATAAATAAGCCCTTTCTCATACATACCGACAAAAACCTCGCGGACGGCTTTTGAGCAGCCCTCATCCATAGTGAAACGCTCGCGAGACCAGTCGCAAGAACTGCCCAGCTTCTTTAACTGCTCGACAATACGATTACCATATTTATGTTTCCACTCCCACACACGCTCAAGAAAAACCTCCCGCCCCAAATCATGGCGCGACTGCCCCTGAGCGCGAAGTTCTTCCTCGACCTTTATCTGTGTTGCAATACCCGCATGATCGGTGCCCGGAAGCCAGAGCGCGGAAAAACCCCTCATTCGCTTATATCTAATGAGGACGTCCTGAAGCGTATTGTTAAAAGCGTGACCAAGATGAAGCTGCCCCGTTACATTAGGAGGCGGAATAACAATAGTAAAAGGCTTTTTCTCAGGATCAATAACTCCTGTAAAATACCCGCCGTCCATCCAAAACTTATAAATCTTGTCCTCGACCTTTTGCGGCTCGTACACCTTTTCGAGATTAAGCAAAATCATCACTCCAATTGCCAATAAAGTCGCAATATTCAATATTAAAAAAGCCCCCGGAAACAAGCTAATCGGGAAAGCCCTGAGTAATTCTGAGACTAATAATATATCAAAGCAAAAAAATTATAGAACATCTGCAAAATATTGTCAATCAAATATAGTTGTTTGGACACAGACGATTATGTCAAAACTCTTGACAAAAATGGTGTTGAGCAATATACTACATACTAAAATGAGAAAATAATGGCACGTAATGGGGGAGAAAAAGATGAGAAAAGGTGAGAAAATAAGAAGCGTATTCGAGAAAATAATAATATTCATCATAATAATTGTAACATTATTACCGATGCCTACAGTATTTGCCGATAATGCGAGAAGCGAGAATCGAAATATTAATGTATCGTCTCCGGAATGGGAATGGGAACCGGTGCCGGAACTGGAGTTGCGACCAGACGCGCATTTGAGGTCTGATAGGGATCAACTTTCCGAAATCGAGCCATACTATTTCGATTATGAAATGGTAACAGATTTAGGGGATTTCGTTGCTTGGAGCCCGGATAATATGCCGCAAGAGCAGCTTGTTGACCTGAGCAGAGTAAATATTGTAGCAAACGAACTGACAGAACCGCAACCGGAAGTTCTTGCAAATCATATGCAAGAGCAAGGGCTATACGCACCCTTGGAGTCAGAAATAAATGGTTTTGTTGAAATAATAAATTTACAAACGGAACCCACTCTGGTGTATTTCGGTGAAGAAAGCGCGGAAACAGAGGAGGCGGAAGCAGAGGAATTTGGTTATCAGGCTATTGCCCCCATGTCGGTATCCGATACCGATATACTGTTAAATCCGTTTAATCTACGGTTTAGTGAAAGTGACTCAGTGATATTAAGCAATGGATCGGCATCCTATAGCGTGCCTATATTAAACCTGCCCGGCAGAAACGGATTTGACTTAAATCTGAGCATAGCATATAACTCCGCACGATCGGACGTACTAATAAGACCTCAGTATTATACTGCTCCTGATAATCTTTCGCGCTCCTTGCTACACGGTCTTGGCGCAGGATGGGTACTTGATTTACCGTATATAATCAACGATGTACTGTACATACCCGGGCGAGGCTCATTCGCTCTGAGCGGAACCCGTTTTTTAAATTATTCGTTGCAGGATATGACAGTGCACGTTGATACTTCGTTTACAAGCGGGTCATTACGTTCACATCGCAGGGTGACATTTTATAACGGGACATCGTACTTCTTTAGTGGCTCATACATTCTGGGAAAAGTAGACCGCTATGGCAATACAATAAGATTTCATTATGATAATGTTCCGCAATTTGGCAGGCAGCTCTTAACACAGATTACAGACTCAAATAACAATAGCGTTACATTTGCATATAGTTCCTCAGGTGCTAATAGAAGCATTGTAATTACAGCCCCTGACCAAAGCACGTTTAGAATCAATATGACACGCATTCCTTTTCATTCAGACACGACACAGAATCCTGTATTTACAGTAAACAGCGTGATTGACCAAGTAGGAGCGACCACCGCGTTTTCATACAGATTTGACGAGTTTTGGGTAGGCACTAACAACGGGATGATGATGGCGAATAATTTTGCAGCGAACCTGACGGAAGTGAACTATTCATCCGGCGCTCAATTACGCTACGACTACCTACCACACAGCGTGACGTACTTCCTTGAACGCGCCCGTATAGTAAACTACAGGGTATCTGCACGAGTGCTCCGGGGTAACGATTCTCGTGAGTATTTACCTACGGCTTTCACTTACAGCGGAAACCGCACAACAGTCACAGAAAGCACAGGATTACGCACCGTATATACATTTAACCACCGACACATGAACACCCAGCAGCAGCGATACAATGCAGAAAATGTGCTGTTGTCGACAACAGAGAAAACATATTACAGAGATATACTTCCTGCGACCATAACTCTGACAGAACGCAGAGGGAATCTATCACGAACCCTCGTGCAAAATTTCACATATAATCCACGAGGACAAGTAACACAGTATGTAAGCCCATTGGCGCAGGGCAGTACACACGAACGATATAGGACAAATAACACATACGATGAGCGTTTTGGCATGCTCCTGACAAGGACAATGCATACGGACGCCGGAACAGCAGTATCGGAAAGAAATACACTCTCTGCCGACGGGCGAAATATAGTGCGCACGGACATATATGAAAACAACGTAAGACGCATTAGAACGGAATATTTGCATGACAGCTTCGGTAATGTAGTAACTATCAGGCAGTTTCCTAATGCCCTTGCGGCAGAATTTATACAGACAGATATAATCTATGAAAACGGAACGAGACCCCGTACAACAAGGACGACAGGGGTGCGCGACGCCGCTGGAGCACTGAGCGGAGGCGACGGAGTAGTAGCTCACCATTACACATATGACCGTATGTGGAGAACCCTGACAGAAACAGAGCCAAACGGAGAGATTACCCGCCGGGAATATGACCGAATCGGCAGAGTGACAAGAATAACACACGCAAACGGCGGAGTTGAAACGTATGCATATAATGACCAGACAAACACGCTTACATACAGGACAGTACTAGGCGCGACTTATACCTATAGGTATGACATGCTGGGCAATCTACTGACAATAACAGCATATAACGGTCAGATCATCCGGCGCAATACATATGATAACCGCATGAGACTTATTGATACGCGAGACGTGCAAGCCATACCCTCATCGCAAAGGGTAACGTATGTATACGATATATTTGACCGTGTAATAGAAACACGTCACCTAAACGCGGCAGGCGGCACAATGTATTTAGAGACAGTAAACTATTTGGACGTATACGATGCTGCGGGGAACCTGCGGATAGAAACAACAGTTCACGGCAACGCAAATGCGCCAAGTATCGTTACATACACCCAATATGACCGATTCGGACGCAGAACGCAGGAAGGGACAGTAGGCGGCAGAATAGTGACATACAGTTACGACCTTGCGGGCAGAGTAATCAGGGAGCAGTCATTGGGGGTGGACAACAGCCTTACTCACAGTGTTTTGGGAGTGACGGCAGTACGCAACATAGAGGGCAGAACATCACACAGTACCTATGATGGATTAGGTAGACTGCAGACGATGTCAGACTATGCCGGAAATGTGCAACGATTCACATACGATGCATTAGGACGCATAATTAGCGAGCGCACACCGTTTGAACGAACAGGAACAGTGACGCAATATGCCGAGACAAGATATTTCTACGACAGAAACGGCAATATAGTGCGCACATCAAGCCTGACAAACGCGCCCGGCACAGCGGCAGTCTGGACAAATACGGATAATACTTTCGTGCACAATCGTCTCATGTCCAGTCAGACAGGCGGACTTAGGGTAGAATATAGCTATGACCTTGCGGGCAATATCACATCAATGCGCAGCGGCGGAGCGACAACGAGCTATACATACAACATCCGGGGTCAACTCACCCAAGTACGCGATGCAATGGGGCAAGTGGAGAGCTATACCTATGATTCAAATGGATTAGTTCTGACAAGAACAGACCGTAACGGAACGCGCTACGATACGATATATGACAATATGGGCAGACAAATACGAGAAAATGCAGTGATAGGCACAGTGGCAGAAAACTGGCAGATACATGCATACCATCCGACAGGAGCGGTACACAGACAAGCAACTGTTGGACATGAGATACTATATTTCTACGATGCACAAGGGCGTCAGATAAGACAGGAAGAAACCGGCGGAATAGTAAAGATAACCGAATATAATGCAGCGGACAATGTAACGCAATCAAGGACATATGTAAATGGCGGCAATCAAATCAATAATAGCTATACATTCGACTCGGCACAGCGCATACAGACAACGAGAGCGCAAGGCGTGCAGATTTCCTCATACGTCTACGATGCAAACGGAAACCGGACAAGGACAACTCTGAGTAGCGGCGCGGTAACAGATTACACATTTAATCTGGCAAACATTGTGACAAATGTAACAAACAGGCGAGGCAATACAGTGCTGTCAAGCTTTGCATATCAGCATTATTTGGATGGAAATATACAGCAAGTAACAGAACCGGAACGGATAGTCCGATACAGCTACGACGAAGCAAGGCGGCTGGTCAGGGAGGAAGTAGTCCCCACAGCACCGACAGTGACAGGCGTAACTGTCAGCCCGAACGCAGCATCATTACAACGCGGAGCAACCCAACAGTTTAGCGCAAGTGTAACCGGAATACTTAACCCGCCGCAAGGCGTGACATGGAGCATCGAGGGCAATAGTTCAAGTGGGACGACGATAAGCGCCGCCGGACTGCTTACAGTTGCTGCTAATGAGACTGCAACCAGTATAACAGTAAGAGCGAGGTCAGTTCATACGCCCGGAGTATCGGGTAGTGCAGCGGTGACGGTAGCTGCGCCACCCACCGTGACAGGCGTAACTGTCAGCCCGAACGTAGCATCAGTACAGCGCGGAGCAACCCAACAGTTTAGTGCAAGTGTAACCGGAATACTTAACCCGCCGCAAGACGTGACATGGAGTATTGAGGGCAATAGTTCAAGCGGGACGACGATAAGCGCCGCCGGACTGCTTACTGTTGCTGCTAATGAGACTGCAACGAGTATAACAGTGAGAGCGAGGTCAACGCACACAACATCGGTATCCGGCACGGCAACGGTGGCGGTAGCTGCGACACCCACAGTGACAGACGTAACTGTCAGCCCACACTTTGCATCAGTACTACGCGGAGCAGGTCGACAGTTTAGCGCAAGTGTAACCGGAATACTTAACCCACCGCAAGGCGTGACATGGAGTATTGAGGGTAATAGTTCAAGCGGCACAACAATTAGCGCAAGTGGATGGCTGAGCGTAGCCGCAGGCGAGACATCAACAATCATTACAGTAATAGCAAGATCAAGTCACACAACATCGGTATCCGGCACCGCAGTGGTAACGATTGGAGAACGGGTACCTAGCATAAGCGGGATAACTGTTTCACCAGATACGATAACTATGGCGGCAGGTGCGACCCATCAGTTTTTTGCATCGGTGTATGGTCCAAACTCGCCGCCGCAAAATGTGGAATGGGGCATTATGGGAAACCATG
>Ga0209755_10004067_pt1 | contig 17659 bp, 19 predicted proteins | sample TergutCo191P1_FD_187301 | JGI IMG/M metagenome (GOLD analysis project Ga0209755, IMG submission 187301) | Cornitermes sp. P1 segment gut microbial communities from Petit-Saut dam, French Guiana - Co191P1 (SPAdes) (version 2) | ecosystem: Host-associated > Arthropoda: Insects > Digestive system...
GTGTAATAACCGGTACTAAAAATAACGGATATATATCCGGACAGTATTATTACTACACAGAAGGTGATTTACATCTTTCCTTAAAAAAAGGAGTTAATTTAGTATCCAGAACAGAAACTTACGGAACAACTTTTTCGGGCTCAGCGCATATAGGCATGGAAGTAAGAGATCCGATTGAGAAACCGGAAAATTACAAATGGGTTATAGAACCCGGTTTTGGATTACAGGGCATACATTTTTAATAGTTATAACAATTGGAGGAAAAAATGAAAAAGATTATTTGTTTTACGCTGATTTTCGCTCTGTCTGTTTCAGCAGTTTTCGCTTTTGGATCAAGAGAAGGGAGTTCCAAAAATAAAATCATTATCTATACATCCATGTATCAGGAAGCAATTGATAATGTACAGGCGGAATTAAAAAAAGATTTTCCCAAATATAAAATTGAATTTGTTTACGGCGGTTCCGGCCGTATTGAACACAGGGTCGCCACAGAAAAAGCCGCGGGAAGATTAGGCTGCGATATTTTGATGACCGCGGAACCTTCTTATTCGCTTCAATTAAAAGAAGCTGGATTATTATATCCGTATTTATCAAAGGAAGCGTTTCACCTCGCTTTTGATTATGATCCTCAAGGATACTGGTACCCTGTAAGAATCAACAACATGGTATTGGCTTTTAACCCAGCAAGGAATCAGAAGAACACGGTTCCAAATTCATTTTATGATTTCGCGCACGATACAAAAGTCAGGGGCTCGCTCTCCATGAGAAATCCGAATATATCGGGCACTACAATGGCGGCGCTTACAGCTCTCAGGGATAAATACGGTTATGAATACATCGACTCTCTTGCAAGGCAGAATGTCCAAATCGAGTACGGTAACGCAGGCGCGATTCAAAAATTGGAGTCTGGCGAATATAAGGTGGTTATGATTCTGGAAGAATCCATCCTGCAGAGCCGCCAGAATGGCTCCAGCCTTGAAGTTATTTATCCGACAGACGGCGCTGTAATGATTCCTTCTACAATCATGATTGTTAATCAACGCTGGAGCGCCAACAGAAATATTAAAATTGCGGAACAGATAACAGACTGGTTTTTAAGCGAGAAGGGACAAAACGCCATTGTAGCCGGCTGGATGCACTCTGTTAGAACCGACTTCCCGAAAATACCGTATGATTCGATACCCACAAGCGAAATACGGGATAAAAGCATCGCCGTAAATTGGGAATACGACTCCATTCAGAGAGAACAGATAATAAACAGGTTAGAAGAAAGAAGATAATTTATTTTTGCTGGGTTAGTTCCTGAAAAAATTGTAAAGCGTATTGCTGGATGCCTTCAAAATAACTGTCGATCAATGCGGCAAGTTCTTTTCCGACATATCTGTAATGCCAGCTCTCCCAGCTGTACCCTGTAATTTCTTCCATGCCGCCGGGATACGATAAAGACCAGCCGAATCTGGACGCGTTTTTCGCGATCCAGATGCCTTCCCTTGTTTTTGAAAAATCATTTGTTACTGATCCAAAATCAACCGCAAGACCTAATTGATGCTGACTGTGACCGGGACGCGCCGATACCTTGTCCGCCGCTTTCTGTCCCATATTTTTTACATTTCGCGAGTACAAATCCGCCTGATACAAATATGTGCGGTAAGCCGATGATACAAGCAATGTTAATTTTTCCGCTCTGGCAGCCGCTCCCATCTCTTCAAGAGAAGCTGCCGCTTCTTTTCTAAGCGAAAGATCATTTCTATTTACCTGAAAGGAGGAGTTTTTAAGTTCCATAAGATCCTGGGGTTTATAATCTTCGCTGATAGAATTTTCCTTGTCTATGAGCGTCCATAGATACGGATCTCTTAAAAGTATTTGCGATACTTCATTAATAAATGTATGGTTTTCCTCAATGCTTTTTTGAATTTTGGAAGATATGCGTTTTGGCAATTTTGAATTTTCCAGAACATTGGAAATTAATTTATTAAATGATTCTTCTGCGGGTTTTTCATATTGCATTTCGCTGTGTATATTTGTTTTAATATTCGTTGTACATGATAAAAAAACAAAAAAGATTAAATAAAACGCGCATTGTGTCAGATAATTATTACTCATTTAATAAATAATGTAATTTAAAATAGATTATGTCAAGCAAACATCAGATGGTATACCTGCGATTTTGTCAAGCCTTAATCGCATTAATTTATACATAACAAAAATCATTTGTAATTTCTTCTGTTACATATTATAATTATCTTATTATGGTTCACGCATATGCGCATTCAGCACAGGTGCTTTCCCAGGGAGAGGAATTACTTGTCAGTAAAGTCGAGAACTGGCTTCAGGAAAACAGACCGCAGGACTATGTTCTGGTGCATGAGAGATTCCGGAGACTGCGTAATCTAGGCAATGCTGTTTTTGATTATCCATCAATAAAAGAAACCCAGTTTGTAAGGGATATTCTTGTTAATGAGTTTCAAATTACTGAATCTCTTTTGGCTTTCTCCGCTCCTTCTCATCTGCTTCGTACGCCCGCCAAAGTGGCGGCTCTACGCAGTTTTCTTGTGGCAAAGTTCCATGCCTTTTCGCTGCTTACGCGCCTGACCGAGAAAAATGAAGTATTAAATGCACCTGCGAAAAATATCGCTTTTACAATAGTTTTTACCCTTATGGCGGAAGTTGTTTACTTTTCATGTTTAGAAGACCCTTCATTTTCCAGCAATACTAAAACAAAGCTTGCAAACGATTTAATCGCTCTTTGGGACTCAGGTACAGACAAGCGCAGTATCCATCACCTTATGGCTCTTTCTTCTCTCTGGAAAGCAAGAGATTCCGCTCCGCCCAGTTTCGGCACAATGGACGGCAATACGGAGCTGCTGCGTATTTCCATCGATATGGGCATTGAAACAGAATGGGAGGATTTTCTAAAAGAAGAATCTACCACTAACGAAACAAGATGGGCTTTAGAAGAGTTCCTTTTCGGCCTCTCCTACGAGGAAATCCAACAGGTAAGGGGAAGGCTTTCCAAGTACGGGGTAACAGCCGTCAGCCACGAGGAAGTGCGTTCCTACCTTGATTCCAAGCCGGTGTATTCCGTAGTAAACGACAGAGATCCCCGCGCCATATACGACTTTTTTATTGAAAGGCTGGATACCTGTTCCATGCGAAAAAGAGTTTCCGCTCCGGGTCCGCTCCACACCCTTGAAGAAATTTACCTTAAATACCGGATTATTCTGGAAGCCAGATAAAGGATGCGTTATGAGTGATTATAAGAGACCCAGCTGGGACGAATATTTCATGGAAGTCTGCGAAGCCATTTCCAAGCGCGCCACCTGCGAGAGGGGAAGGTCCGGTTGCGTAATAGCTAAGGATAAACAACTTCTTGTAACAGGTTATGTCGGCGCTCCGGCAGGGCTTCCTCATTGCGATGATGTGGGACATCAATTTAAAAAAATGCTGCACGAAGACGGTAAGGAAACAACCCACTGTGTAAGAACCGTCCACGCAGAGCAAAACGCGATTTGTCAGGCCGCAAAACGCGGTATTTCAATTGACGGAGCAACCCTCTACTGCCGCATGACTCCGTGCCGAACCTGCGCAATGTTAATTATTAATTGCGGCATTAAACGGGTAGTCTGTCAGCGCCGTTATCAGGACAGCGATGATTCCCTTGCCATGTTTGAAAAAGCCGGCGTCATAATTCAGCACTTATACGACGAACTTCAGCAATATTGATCTTGATATGTAACCTTTTATACAGTTTTTCATTATTATTACGGTTTTGGCCTTTATTTTTGGTGTGGAAATAAGGAATTTCTGCCGATAATGAAGAGCCGTGAAATCTCTAAAAAGAGTTAGCCTATTTTTATTACTGGCAGGGATTCTTTCCTCTGGAATGCTTGCCGCAGAAGATATGATCCACGTAGTGGGGAAGGGTGATACAATCTATTCCTTGTCCCGCTTCTATCAGGTGACTGCCGGCGAACTTATGAAGGCAAACGGCATTACCGATCCTTCAAAACTCAGCATGGGTCAAAAGCTGATAATTCCGGTAAATAATCTTTCCGCATCTTCGGATGTTTCAACGCTGCCGGGAGGAGCTTCTTCAGGATCGCCTTTAGTTAATTACAAGGCAGTTAAAGGCGATACGCTTTACAGTATCGCGCGCACAAACGAAATAACGCTGCAGCGGTTACTGGAGATAAACGGGTTTTCTTCAAATCATGTGCTAAAAGTCGGCGATGTTATTAAAGTGCCGTCTGTTTCTCCGAGGGAACCGTCTGTAACTGTTGTCAGACAACCGGTTACAGAGCCGGCTAGTCCAAAGCAGATTCCCAGCGGGATTTACGCGCTGCGATGGCCGGTTATGCCGAAAACTATTACTTACATGACAGGACAGATGGGTGTTGTTGTAGAAGGCGAACAATTTGAATCAGTAAAAAGTTTAACTCAGGGCAGTGTCGTATCGGCAGGCCCGTGGCGGAAGTTTGGCAGAGTTGTAATTGTAGAAACAACGGGGGGATATTACTACATGTACGGCGGCTGTGAAACCATATCAGTGAATGTCGGCGACAGGATTTCTCCTGGAATGGAAGTTGGAAAATTGGGCGTTAATACGGTGTCATCCAAACCCCAGTTATTTTTCATGGTTTTCCAAGGCGATAATCCAATGGATCCGGCTTTGGCTCCCAGAGCAGGATATAACTCAAGAACTTAAAAGGTGTAACATGGAAGCAGGAATAGAGAAAATAGGGAAACGTCCCCGTAAACTAATCGACAAAACTCATAAAAGAATAAAGACGCAGAAGGAATCAGATCCGCTCGCTCTTTATTTCAGGCAAATTTCAAGATTTCCTTTATTAACATTACAGGAGGAGCAGAACATTGGTGAAAAGATTATCAGCCTTAGGGCAAAGCTTAAAGAACTGGAATCGGAGAAAAAGAAGAATAGAGACGCGGACAATAACTCAGATAAAGCCGCTCTGGACAGCGCTCTATTGCATTACAAAAACGCGATGATAAACGCAAACTTGCGTCTTGTCGTATCCATCGCAAAAAATTATCAGCACCGCGGCCTTTCGCTTTTAGATTTAATCGACGAAGGGAATATCGGCCTTATTGAAGCTGTAGAACGCTTTGATTACACAAGAGGCTGCCGTTTTTCCACCTACGGCACATGGTGGATCAGACAGGCTATTATTAAAAGCATTGCGGACAAGGGGCGCGTTATACGCATACCGATTCACATGCTTAATACCATCAAGAAGTGTTATTACGTTGCCAAACAGCTTACCCAGGATTTGGGACGCGACCCGAACGAAGAAGAACTGTCCGAATATCTTGATGTTCCTGTTTCCAAAGTGAAGGAAATTGTAAAACTGTCGCAGGAGACAACAAGTCTTGATACAATCGTAGACGACGGAAACCTTACCCGTCTTGCCGATTTAATAAAAGATGATACAAGAGCCGAACCTTTCGAAATGGTTTTCTCCATGACGCTGCAGGAAACCATGGGCGGAATTTTATCGCAGTTATCCGAAAGAGAAATGAAAATAATTCAGCTTCGTTTTGGATTAACAGGTGAAAACCCGCTTACCCTTGAAGAAACCGGAAAATATCTGGGCATCACTCGTGAACGCGTGCGGCAGATTCAGGAGAAAGCTATCTGGAAATTGCGGACATTGCATGAGCTGCGGGAATTAAGAGAGAATACCTAAAAAAAAAGAGGAATGGACACCCATTCCTCTTTAAATTAATTTATTAATGATTATCTAATCTCTGCCAGCGGTTGCTTTGAACCTAACTGCGCTCCAATCGGGGCGAGGAAGTGGACTTTGCCTGACGCGTTCGCTTTGATTTCCAGTTCCATTTTCATGGATTCTATAATGGCGATGGTTGTGCCCTGGCTTACTGACGCGCCTTCTTCTACCGAGTAGCGAAGAACCGTGCCCGCTACAGGGGCTGGAACTATTGAACCGCCGCCGGAAGCTGCTGCGGGAGCCGGAGCCGCTGCGGGCGCTGCTGCCGGAGCTGCCGCAACAGGAGCCGCGACTTCTACTCCGCCGATTTCCGCGACAGGTTTTTGCGCTGTTACCTGTGTTCCTGTCGGAACGAGGAAATGCACTTTTCCGTTTGCGCTGGCTTTTATTTCAAGTTCCATTTTCATGGACTCAAGAATCATTAACGTTTCGCCGGATTTTACATCCGCTCCTTCCTGCGCGATATAGCGAAGGACTGTGCCTGCAACAGGCGCCGGTACTGTAACCGATCCTGTCCTGACTGTCGCCGGAGCCGCCGCCGGTGCGCCGCCTGCCGCCGGAGCTACCGCCACTGTTCCTGCAGGAGCTACAACAACATCGTAGTTGGAACCGTTTACGTTCACTGAATAGCGAGCCGCTTGTCCAGGCGCTGCCGCTGCCGGAGCATCAGCTTCAGGCTTGAATACAACAGGACCATCCGCGCGTTTTTTGAAGAAGTCCGGGGCAACTTTCGGGAACATCGCGTATGTTAGAACATCTTCCGGCGTTACATTGCTTGTGCCTAAAAGTTTTTTGGTTTCTTCTTCCAGTTTTGAATATTCTGCTGGAATATCATCCGCAGGGCGGTGAGTAATTTCTTTTTCCATTTTGAGAGCGGCAAGCGCTTTCTTTACAAGGTCGGCATTTTTCGGGGCAGGGCAGGCGCCGTATTTTCCGGCAACCAAGTCCTGGAACTCGCCTGAAAGTTTGTTGTAACGTCCGAAGAGCACATTGAATACCGCCTGTGTTCCGACGATCTGGCTTGTAGGAGTAACAAGAGGCGGATAACCTGAATCTTTCTGAACAACCGCGATTTCTTTGAGTACCTCATCGATCTTATCTGACGCGCCCTGTTCTTTGAGCTGGCTTTCGAGATTACTTAACATTCCGCCGGGAACCTGGCTTGCGAGGATGCGTGTGTCCGCGCCGAGGAAACTGGATTCAAACTTCTTGTAGTTTTTGCGGATTTCGCGGAAGTATGCCGCGACTTCGAGTAACAGATTTGTATCAAGGCCTGTGTCGTATTCCGTGCCTTTGAAAATTTCCACCATTGTTTCTGTCGGGCTGTGGCTTGTGCCCATCGACATTGATGAAATGGTTGTGTCTAAAATTTCCGCTCCCGCTTCGGCGCATTTGGTAAGAGTCGCTACGGACATACCTGTTGTCGCGTGGGTGTGGATTTCTATTGGAAGGCTTGTTACTTTCTTTATCGCTTTTACAAGCTCGTAACCTTCGTAGGGTTTTAAAAGACCCGACATATCTTTGATACAAATTGAATCTGCGCCGATGTCGGCAAGCTGTTTTGCGAACTCGGCGTATTTTTCGATTGTATGGAAAGGAGTTACCGCATAAGAAATTGTCGCCTGAATGTGCTTGCCTGTTTTCTTGGCAGCCTCAGTTGCGGCTTTAAAATTGCGCGGATCGTTTACCGCGTCGAAAATGCGGAAAATATCGATACCGTCTTTTGCCGCGTATTCAACAAACTTGGCGACAACATCATCGGCGTAATGGCGGTAACCTAAAAGGTTCTGACCGCGCAGAAGCATCATGAGTTTTGTGTTGGGCAGAGCTTTTTTAAGTTTTTTTAGCCTTTCCCACGGATCTTCGTTTAAGAATCTGATGCAGGAGTCGAATGTGGCTCCGCCCCAGGCTTCGAGAGCGAAGAAGCCGGCTTTGTCGAGCTTGTCGCAGATTGGCAGCATATCGGCTGTGACCATTCTTGTCGCAAACAGTGATTGGTGCGCGTCGCGCAGAACTAAATCGGTTAATTTTACTTTAGGCATTTTTTCCTTCCTTACTATTTATTCTTTTTTCTGTATTCATTAACAGCGGCGGATATTGCGGCTGTAACAGCTTCGTTTTGAGAGCTTGCAGCTGCGGATGCGACAGGAGGCGGCGTAGGTTTTTCACTGGCAGACCTTGCCTCTACGCCCCTTCCAATTCTTATAAGCATTACTACCATAAGAATAATGACAACACACATAATGATTAAATCAAGAATATCGGACTGAAAAAACATATCCTGTATGGTTGTAGTTATAGTCATAGACCCTCCATTTGTATTTATAGTACCAAAAAAATGGTTTTTTTTCAAGTGTTATATGATGTTAAAATACTTTATCTGAGTTTTTTCCTCAATTTTCGCCTTTTGTTTCGTTCTTTGTTGGTGTCTTCCCTGTTTGTTTTGGGAATTTCCTCTTCTTTGCCGTAAATATAAACCACTTCCTTATTTGGCAGACGGGAAGCGATAATGAGCCAGACAACGCCGAACATTATCATCCAGAAGCAAAGAATCTGCCCGGTTGAAAAACTGAATAGAGGGTGAGCATAGGCCGCAGGCAGAGAGGTTTTAACAAACTCCAATCGGTAACCAAGATCGGCATCCGGTTCGCGGAAATACTCGATAATAAAACGGAAAAAACCGTAACCGAGGAAATACAGACCTACCAAAAATCCCTTAAAAGGCTTTCTGTTCCTGAAGAACCAGATCAGAGCCCAAAGAATAACTCCTTCAAACAGCATTTCGTAAAGCTGTGAAGGGTGGCGTGGAAGGTTTACAAAAGCGCCTGTAATCGCCGTATTAGTTTTTTCCGCTATTTCTATAACCCAGTTTTCGCTTGCCGGAAGCGGCTTTGCGTTTGGGAAGATCATTCCGATTGGGCTAGTTGTTGCCCTTCCGTATAATTCCGCGTTTATAAAATTTCCAAGTCTTCCGAATGTGTAGCCAAGAGGAATGCTCGCGGCAAACATATCGCCTATTTCCCTGAAACTTATTTTTTTTACTTTTGCGTAAATTATAACGGCAAGCAGGCCCCCGAATGCGCCGCCGTGATAACTCATTCCCTGAAGCCCTGTGAACTGCCCGTTTCTGAACGGCCAGAAGATTAGCCAGGGTTGTCTTAGGTATATATTGCTTGTTTCATAAATAAGTGTGGAAAAAAGCCTTGCTCCGATGATCAGCGATAATATTCCCCATGTAAACATATTTGTAAGATTGTCGTCTGACATTGGAAAATTTCGTTCTTTTATCTGTTTTCTGTATACCAAAAATGCCGTCGCGAACGCGAAGATGTACATAACCCCGTACCAGCGTACCGGAAGACCGGGAATTACTTCCGGTTTTAACCATGACGGAAAAGTAATTGATAAAAACATACTAGATTTTAAAACCTTGCTGCAATGCTTTTGATAGTTTTAATTTTATAAAGCTGTTTTCCTTTTTAAGTTTGGAAATTTCCATTTGCTGGGATTTAACTGTTTCTATCAAGTCACCCTGACTCATTGCGCCTGAATGAAGAAGATCTTCGACATACTCCATCTTGGTGTCGAAGTCGAGTTCCGCTTCCATTTCCGCTTCCGCGAAACTGTCATCAATTTGTTTGTCATCGGGAGTAAAATTATCTTCAGGAGTTTCCAGAATTTTATCCGCTATGCGGTAAATTGCCTGCGATAAAACTGACTGCGGTTTATAAAGCGTTATAGGCAGTCTTCCCGCGAGAGCTTTATCCTGAATCATATCGCGGTAAATTATTCCCATGTGTTCTATTCTTAAATCAAGGTATTCTTCGCATGAACGGCGTATCTTCATCGCTACATCGGCGTTCTTCGGTTCATCAACCATGTTCATGATGAGGCGCGGATGAAGGGCATCGAGGCGCTCTACGAATTTTTCATAAGACGCGGGATCGATATTTTTTATTTCCGGCAAAAGTTTTGGTATATAGATATGCCCCGCTCCGTCTTTTCTGATTTTTTCCAGATATGCGCGCGCCTTGGAGCCTTTTGCGCATGAACTGAACATCAGGCGGAACACGGAATTTTTTAAAAAAACATAGGCGTTTAAAACAGCAGTAACAGCCGGAGCCGAAACTACGATTCCCTGATTTGAAAGAAGGAAAAAGTCTAAAATTGATTGATGCGTTCCGGCTCCTAAATCGAGGATTAAAATATCAGTTTCGTCTTTTAATTCAAATAATCTTTTTACAAGAGATTTGCGCTGGGAAGAAGAAAGATTCGCGGTGCCCGGGATTTCATTGTCGCCGGGAATGAAACGAAGACCGCGGACATCTGTGTCTGTGATTATATCGGAAAAATTTGATTTTATATTATTTAAATATGTGCCTATGCCTTTCTTCGGCGCTTGAATGCCTAAAACAAGGTGCAGGTTTGACGCTCCAAGATCGAGATCCGCCAGTATAACGCGCTTTCCTGCCTGCGCAAAGGAGACGGCCAGGTTTGCTGAGACAAGGGATTTTCCCACTCCGCCTTTACCGCTCGCGATTGGAATTACACGCATTAATTTTCCTCCCCTTGTGTAATCACCGCAGGTTCTGATTTCATCAGTTCTCCGGCAGCATTTTGGCTGTCTCTCTTTATTAAAAGAACAGCGGTTAAAGCTAATAAGTCGCCGCTTAGCAGAACCAATTCTACATACATCGCAGTTTTGAATAAGCTCCCCATCATTGTAACCTGTCGGGAGACAATTAACCAGCCCAGTAAAAGAAAAAGGCCAATGCATTTTCCTGATATAAAAAGCGGCAGGTATGTTTTATAGCGGTTTATATCCAGCCAAATAAATAACGCCATTAGCGGAAACAAAGCTCCCGGAGAGGCTAGGATTATTTTCAATAGTAATCCGGCATCATTCCTCTGTATAATTAAAACAGCGAAAATACCCATTATTTTGATACATTCATATAGAAAAAGCCCCGGTTTGAGGATTCGAGTTATACCCATACATTGAAAATAGTGCGTAAAATGATATAAATCAAGAGGGGAACCTTCACCTTCAAACCTGCGGTTTTCCGGCTCGGTTGAGGTTCAAGAGGGGAACCTTCGCCTTCAAACCTATGGTTTTACGGCTCGGTTGAAGGTGTTAAAAACACTGGAAAAACATATTAAAATGTATTAAAATCAATAAAGAGGTGTATCATGAAATTAAAACTATTTTATATTCTAATTGCTGTTTCTATTCTGGTTCTGGGATGCGCAAAGCCTCCTTTGGAAGAGATGGAAAAAGCCAGAGAAGCGGTTTTTAAGGCAGAAAACGACGCTGACGCCGTTCAGTATGCCGCAGGTACCCTGGCACGCGCGAGGGATGCGTTAAGGCGCATGCAAATGGATGCGGATTCCAAGAATTATGACGGCGCAAAAACAAATGCCGCCGAAGCAGTTGCCGCAGCCGAAAAAGCGATAAGTGACGGAAAAGCCGGCGCCCAAAGAGCGGGGTCGGAAGCCAACACGCTTATTTCCGGTTTAAGGCTCGAAATTGAGGAAACTACAAGAAATGTTGCTTCCGCGCGGTATTCGAATTTAGCTCTTGATTATAACGCGCTGGATAGGGCAATTGTCAGCGCTCACAATACCACAGATCAGGCGGAAGTTGATCAATTAATGGGCAGAACTCAGGACGCTTTGGACAAAGCCAGAGTTGTACGCGCGGATCTTTCTGAAATAAATCAAAAAGTCGCGGGTGCGGCAACCACCCGTAAAAAATAACTGCGGCGAAATCGAAAGTAACCAGACAGCGCATTATTTTGGTGTGTTGAAAACAGAGCCGGAACCCTCAGCAGGGTATCCGACCTTTTCCGCGCCCGGGCTTGGCTGCTTTTGAACGCCTTGTATAAACGCTGTTTATAAAAAAACAGATATAAAATTGACTGACAAATCTTAAATAAAGAGATATAATAATATGAATTATCGTGAATTATTAGAATAAGGGGAATCTTTATGAAACATTTAAATGTTTTAACTATTGCATCCGCGATGCTTGTTTTGTTCATCGCCGGGTGCGCGACAGAGAGCAGTCAAAAAGTGACTGTTCCGCAAACTCAGGCGCAGACTACCAGATCTGTTTATACAGGTCCGCGTTCGCCTATAGCCGTAGGTAATTTTGACAATCGCACAAGCTTCCAGCGCGGCGTTTTTTCTGACGGCGTTGATCGCCTCGGAGGTCAGGCAAAAACAATTCTTGTTACCCATCTTGCGCTGACAAACCGTTTTACAGTGCTGGATCGCGATAATATGGAAGAAATCAGAAGAGAAGCTCAAATTCGCGGCGAAACACAAAACTTGATCGGCGCGACTCATGTTATCACAGGAGATGTTTCGGAATTTGGCCGTAAGGAAGTAACCAATACGGCATTCTTCGGCGTTATGGGACGCAGCAAACAGCAAGTTGCTTACTCAAGAGTTAACCTTAATGTTGTTGATATACGCACATCCGCTGTTGTTTATACGGTATCAGGCGCCGGTGAATATTCTCTTACCGACGGAGAAGTTTTAGGTTTTGGCAGTTCAGCTGGTTATGATTCTACGCTGAATGGAAAAGTCCTGGATTTGGCGATACGCGAAGCAGTTGACCGATTGGCTGAAGCGATTGATTCCGGAGCCTGGGCTCCGGCAGAGCGGAGATGAAAAATTTGAAAAACCAAACTGTTATTTTAATTATTATCGTTTTAATTTTCGGCTTTTTTCTTTCAGGATGCGTAAGTAGTTCGCTGTATACCTGGGGCCGCTATCAGGATGCGGTTTACGCGCAATTAAACGGTGAAAGTCCCGAATCGCAGATGTCGATGATGGAAAAGGATTTGCAGAAAATCGCTTCCGGCTCTAAACCTGCGCCTCCCGGTTTTTACGCTCATCTGGGCATGTTATGTTCGGTGACCGGCGATCGTTCGAGAGCTATTGAATATTTTAAGGAAGAAAAAACACGCTTCCCTGAATCAACGCCTTTTATGAATCGTCTTTTATCCGCGTATGGAGAATAGTATGACACACAAAAAACAATTTCATATTTTTAGTATTACCGTGATTATTGGAATCGCAGCTTTTCTTTTGGGTTGTGCCTCGGCGCCGAAGGATTATGTTGATTACAAGCAGATCCGTCCCCGTTCAATTTTAGTTATGCCGCCTTTAAATAACACAGTTGATATCAGCGCATCTCCGATTTTTCTTGCCGCGAGCGTCAAACCTCTCGCGGAATCCGGATATTATGTAATTCCTGTAGCTCTATCGCAGGAAATGTTCAGGCAAAACGGCATATACACGGCGGCTGACGCAAATGAAATCAGCCATAAAAGATTAAATGAAATCTTCGGCGCGGATTCCGCTTTGTACATTACGATTACTAAATTCGGCGCTGTTTTTCAGCTGGTAAGAAGCGTAGTGCAGGCTGAAGCCGAAGCCAAACTTGTTGATCTTAAAACAGGCACGCTGTTATGGTCAGGCTCTGTTTTTGTTGAAGAATCACCTTCAAATACACAAGTAAGCTCAAGCGGAGGTTTAGCCGCTCAGCTTCTGCTTGCGGTAGGAGCCGCGATTGTCGATCAGGTTGCCAATAATCTGACAAAAGCCTCATACGGTGTTGGCTTTAGAGCAGCCGAAACGCTGCTTGACGCCAGATACCCCAAAAGTTTACTTTACGGACCGTATCATCCCGAGTATGAGACAGATTAGAGTATAATTATCGCCGCGAAATTCTTTCAATAGTTTTTCCGATAACATAAGCGATCCCGAAACCTGCGAAAACAGAGATGATGCGATCGATTATGTTTATCGGAATGCGCGAAACGATTTCTCTTAAAAAAAGCGGAAGTCCGGCGTAAAGGTCTGCCGGCTGCGATGAGGGATTGATAATGCCGCTCTGCACAGAGTGTGTTCTGATAATTTCTATAAAAAATGAAATAAGACCGCCCATTATGCTCATCGCAATGCATAAAACAGAGGTAAGGTTTAACAGGGGGATTTTTCCCCCTTAAAATATATTACTGCCGTTTTTTGCAGCGAAGTTTTCGCGCAAGGCGGCAGAAAAAATGAAAATAATGTATGTAATTACTGGAGCAATTATTAAATATAGCGGTATTGCTGATTGTCTTATTATTGCTCATAGCCGCAAAGGGAGAATAATGGATAAGATAAGACTTTCGGTTTTGGCAAATAAACAACATTGCGTTATTAATAAAACCAGAAACAACCAAAATAATTGCAGCCAGATTATAGCAAATATTTAAGTTTTCTGTTAAATAAAAAAAATTGCGTTATGATAAATTAATTAAAATGAAATTGAATGAATATGTTTTATCCATATCCTCCGTGTAACTCCAAGCAACTTTAGTTGCAGTACTCCGTGGTTGATCTTCTTCTGGTACCATTAATTAAAAAACTTTATAATTACTTTTGCAACATGTTCGTTGACATCAGAATGTCTGGGAACTTGTGTTGATGAATTTGTTCTTGGGTTTTCGTAGATATCATGATTTGCGCCATGACGCACAAAAACAGCTCCGCATTTTATTATTTCTTTAAGTAATTTTTGCCGTTTCAAGCAGGAACCTTTATATGCAAAATACCATTTTTTCGTTTTTGCGCTAATCTTTTTTCTTCTTCCTGACGAATTTGGTAAACATCGGAAAGCATAACTTCCAATTCTTCAAGATTATGTCCCTGAGTGAGATGATCGGGATATGAGTTTAAATAACCCACAAACCAGCCGTCATCGGCTTCCCAAAAAGTATAAGCAACTTCCATAATTTAATTATCTATAATGAATTTGAAATAGTCAATAGCTCTTTTTTGAATTAGAAAAAATGAATTAAATTACAAAGCACAGAGAACACGGAGGAAGAGGAGAATACATCGAACTGAAACCTCCGTGTACTCCGCGTGGTTAAAATTCTTCCATTTCACTCAAAGTGGGAGGTTCTGCGCCGTTTCGTGCGCAGACAATAGCGGCGGCTTTATTCGCGAAGGTGAGCGCGTCATGCAAATCGTCTTCGCGTAAATTCGCGATTGAGTTTTTTGACATTTTGCCGCGAAGTTCAAGCCATGCAAGGAACGCGCCGAGGAAAGTGTCACCCGCGCCTACTGTGTCGGCAATTTTTTCGATATGTATGCCGGGAACATTAACTTTGATTACGCTTCCGTTTTCACGGCGAAACAGCGCGGCAGAACCGTCAGCGCCAAGCGTGACAATTGCAAGTTGTGTTCCAAGATCAATCATTTTTTGGAGAGCGTTTTGAGGCTCTGTATCAGGAAAAATATATTCAAAATCTTCGCAGGAAATTTTTGCGATTGTGCAAAGACCTGCCCATTGGGTAAAGCGTTTCATGTAAGCGTCTCTGTCTTTGATCATGAACGGGCGGATATTCGGATCGAAGGCGATTACTTTATGTTCTGAATATTTTATTATCAGGTTTTCAATTGCGGATGCGATTGGCTCCATCGCCATCGAAATAGAGCCGAAAACAATGCATGAGGTGTCTGCCGGTAAGTCCGGCAATTCATCCTGCGAAAGCAGGTGGTCTACTGTTCCTTGATCATAAAATGCATATTGAGGCTGTCTGCCTTCTTCTGTTTTGATAAATGCCAAAATGGGGTTTTCATCGCGGCGCAGTAAAAGATCGGTTCTTACTTTGTTTTCGTTAAGGCGTTGTACCTGAATGTCGCCGAAAAAGTTAGTTGAAAGCCGTCCTAAAAATGCCGCCTGAGCGCCAAGCCTTGCAACGGCGATTGATGTGTTATAGCAGCATCCCCCGGGCAGAGGATAGAACACTTCGCCGTGAACAGGGTCTTGTCTATGAAACATATCAATTACAGCTTCGCCAATGCAAAGAATCATGACTTTTTCCTGCGATTATTGTATCATGAAAGAGGAAATATTTGTAATGAAATTTGATATTGAAATTTTGGATACTACTTTACGCGATGGAGCGCAAGGCGAAGGGATAACCTTTTCGCTTCGCGACAAGCTCGCTATGACAGAAACGCTGGACGAACTTGGAATTGCGTGGATAGAAGCGGGTAACCCGGGGAGTAATCCAAAGGATTTGGAATATTTTAAACACGCTTCCAATTTAAAATTGTTAAATTCAAAACTCTGCGCTTTTGGCCCGACACGAAGGAAAGGCATAAAAGCGGCGGATGATAACCAGTTTCGATCCCTTCTTGACACCGGAACCGAAGGCGTTGCGATTTTTGGAAAGAGCTGGGAACTGCATGTCAGCGAAGTGCTGCAGGTATCGGTGCAGGAAAATCTTGACATGATTGCCGAAACAATTGCTTTTCTTAAAAATGAAGGCCGCGCTGTAATTTTTGACGCTGAACATTTTTTTGACGGCTGGTCTGCAAATTCTTCTTACGCGATGTCTGCGCTAAAAGCCGCCGTTGATGCCGGAGCACAGCGCATTGTGTTATGTGACACAAACGGCGGCGCGTTTCCCGATAAAATAACAGCTGCGGCACAGGAAGTTAAAAAAACTTTTCCAAATATAATTGTCGGCATACACGCGCATAATGACTGCGGGCTTGCGCTTGCTAACTCTCTTGCCGCCGTACAGGCCGGCTGCGCTCATGTGCAGGGAACGCTTGTGGGATTCGGCGAACGCTGCGGCAATACCGCGCTTTCGGCTTTAATACCTTCTCTGGAATTAAAATTAAATCTTCGCTGTTTACCTGAGGGGAAACTCGTGCGTATCGGTGAATTAACAAGACGCGCCGCTGAAATTGCCAATGTGATAATCAGCGATGATATGCCGTATATCGGGGCACACGCTTTTTCCCACAAGGCGGGAATGCACACTGACGGCGTTTTAAAAACTAATAAATCTTTTGAACATGTAAACCCAGATACAGTCGGAAACCAACGCCATCTTTTAATGAGCGAAGTCGGCGGACGTGCCGCAATCGCCGAGCGTGCTAAAAAAATTGAGCCTAACGTCCATAAAGACCACCCTGTTATAATTTCTTTAGCTGAAAAATTAAAAAAACTTGAAGCCGAAGGCTGGGCATACGAAGGCGCGGATGCCAGTTTTGAAATTTTAATCAGACGAGAGCTTGGATTGTACAAACCGTTTTTCAACATCGAAGCGTACCGTGTAATAAGTGAACACCCTGTAAGCAAGTCCATCGACTGCTCTCAGGCATGGGTAAAAGTTCTTGTCGGAGATAAAACCGAAGTTTCTGCGGCGGAAGGAGTCGGTCCTGTCGGCGCTTTGGACGGCGCTTTACGGCGCGCGCTTACAGGTTTCTTCCCAAGCTTAGCTAAAATGCGGCTGGAAGATTACAAGGTGCGCGTAATTGACGGCAAGGACGCGACAGCTGCGCGTGTCCGCGTTTTAATCGAATCTACAGACGGCCAGCGCAACTGGAACACAGTTGGCGTAAGCGCGGACATAATCGATGCAAGCCGCGCCGCTCTTGTGGACTCGATCGAATATATGCTGATTAACGAAACTGTATAAAATAAAATTTTATACCTGAAACCCGTCAGCGATAACCGAAATTTTTTGAATGGAAGTTCGCGTTTTTTCGGTTAATTCGGAAACGCCCTGCGCGCTGTCGTTGACATTTTTGATTCCGCCTGACATCTCTTCCATGCAAGTCATAATTTCTCTTGCGGTGGTCTTTAAAGCGTTAACTTCTTTTAGCATAACAGAGCTGCTCTGATCCATTTCCTGCGAACCGTCGTTAACCTTATCGTTGTTTTCTTTCATCATATGCAAAGAGCTAATTACCTGCGCCGCGCCGGCTTTTTGTTCCCGTATCGCGTTATTTACCTCGTGAACCAGTTTTCCGGTTTCATCAACGCGGGTTGTTACTTCGACAAATGCGCTTGTTGACGCTTCGGAGTCTTTTACAATGTGATTGATAGTCTG
>Ga0209755_10004068_pt1 | contig 17658 bp, 12 predicted proteins | sample TergutCo191P1_FD_187301 | JGI IMG/M metagenome (GOLD analysis project Ga0209755, IMG submission 187301) | Cornitermes sp. P1 segment gut microbial communities from Petit-Saut dam, French Guiana - Co191P1 (SPAdes) (version 2) | ecosystem: Host-associated > Arthropoda: Insects > Digestive system...
ATCTGGGCACGGGTAAAGAATTTAACCCCGTCTAATGTATGGTGCCCAAGCCGAATAGCCTGCACGATCTCCGCCTCGCTCACGTTCTCGCAACGGCAAACGACGTTTCCCCATGCCGGGTCTTTGGCAATCAGGGCATCCAAGGCAAAGGGATCAAGCCCTCGCAAGCGTGGATGATTTTCCACGCTGGGATTCCAGCCGGGCTTTTCCTTTAGCTCCAGCCCCAGGTCTCGCAAAATGTTCTTTACATATTCGCCTATGGCCGGCGAAGCGGTTAGCCCCGGGCTTTGTATCCCTGCCACCTGCACAAAGGCCGGCGATTTTTCCGAAAGGGCAATGTAGAAATCCCCGTCCAGGCAGGCGGGTGGCGACGCGCCAGGTTTCCAATGCAGGCTGGGGCGCAGGCCGGCAAAATTGGTGATGACATCGCTGCGACTCAGGGAAGGAACCATCGCCTTGCCCGATTCGAATATGCCTTCGAGCCGTTCTCCCGTCGTGGAAAAATCGCCCTTGCCGTCAACCTCGTCGGCGGTGGGGCCGACCAAGACCGTTCCCTCGACCGTGGGAATCACCAGCATACCCTTGGAAACCTGGGTCGGCACGGGGAAAATCACTCGGTTGGGCCTGGCTTGCGTCAGGCGATCCATCAGGAAGTATTCGCCCTTGCGTGGATTTATCGTGAATTCCTCCGCAGCAAAAATCGCCGAGACCTCGTCGGCAAACAAGCCCGCTGCATTTACGGCGTAACGGGCAGTTACGCAACGCCCGTCCTCGCTGTGGATTGTCCAGCGATCCCCGTTCCGGTGCGCCGCCCTTACCCCGAAGTTGGTATGAAGTTCCACGCCGTTCTTTAATGCCGATTCCACCAGCGCAAAGACAAAACGGTAAGGCTCGATTATCCCACCGCTGGGGGCATAGAGGCCGCCGACCGTGTCGTGGGAAAGCCTGGGTTCCAGTTCCAAAAGCCTTTCACGAGAACAAAGTTCGATGCCGACGGCCCCGTTTTCCACCCCCTGCATATAGAGGTGCCCCACGACCTTCATTTCTTCCTCGTGAAGGGCCGCAACGACTATGCCGCAACGCCTGAAAGGGAAATCCAGTTCTCGCCAGAGCTGGTCGAACATCAGGTTGCCCTGTATCTCCAGCCTGGTCTTGAGGTACTTCTTGTTGTGGTGAAAACCGCCGTGCACTATCCCCGAATTGGCCTTGGACACGCCGAAGGACACGTCCGCCGCCTTTTCGAGAATCGCCGTTTTGATACTGTAGGTTGAAAGCCGCCGCGCGATGTTCGCCCCGGAAACCCCGCAACCGATGACCGCTACATCATAATCCACATCTTGATTGTAATGGATTTTTGGTGAAAAAGGGAACCTGGCTTTTGGAAATTAGAGGATCCCCTAATTTCTGCTAAGGCAGAATGAAGTCGATGGCCCTTCGCAGGGCTTCCTCGTTAACCATGCCTTGCGTGTCGGCCACGATGTATCCATCCCCGTCGATAAAGACCGTGGTGGGAAGGAAGCGAATCCCGTGGGCACGTGCGCCTTCCTGCAAGGTGTCGAAGTAAACCGGCATGGTAAAACCGCCTTCCTCGATATACCTTCGTCCCGTCTCGACGGTTTCCCGTACGCCGTCCGCAAGGCCGAGCATTACGAATTTTACCTCTTCACCACGATCCCTGTAAACCCTTTCAAATCCTGGCTTTTCGTTCCTGCAGGCTGGACACCAGCTTGCCCAGAAGTTGAGTACCACTGGTTTTCCGCCGGCGACGATGTCGGAGAATCTAAGGCTGTTTCCGTCCCAGTCTATTAGGGCAAAGTCGGGCGCTCTTTGTCTCTGTGTGTGGGCATCCCCTTCCTCTGGAAGCGCAAGGGGATCGGCCAGGCTTACCCGATCGGCAAGGGTGTTGTAGGCAATTACTGCAACGACTATCAACAATGCCAGCCCTGCAATGCCAAGTAATGTTTTCAGTTTCTGTGTCATAAATCCTTCCTCCCAAAATGTTTCATAAGAACAACAGCCGCCCCATCAGACCTGTTGCCATCAATATGCCAATCATTACAAGCAAAACGCCGGAAACGATGTTGACGATCCTGTAGTTGCGTTTAATGAAGTCGAGCGCATTTTTCAGCCTGTCAATTAGAACGGCGCTTATGATAAATGGTATACCAAGACCCAGCGAGTATACAAGCAGCATAAGGCTCCCGACGAGCGTCCCACCCTGCATGGAGGCCTTCATAAGCGCCGAGCCCAGAAAGGCACTGACGCAGGGTGTCCAGCCGATGGAAAACACTATCCCAAAAAGCAGGGACGGAAAAAAGCTCAGGTCTTTTACATTGGGGTTTACCCGCACTGTCCTGTTCAGAAAGCGAATGTTAATCAAACCCGTAAAATTCAGCCCCAGCAAAATGACGACAAGGCCAGTAACAATGTTCACCGCTGCGGCGTGTTCGACAAGCAACATACCCAGCGTACCGGCAAGCGCACCAAGGGCGACGAACACCAGCGTAAAACCGCAGACAAAACCAATGGCGTTCACAAAAGCCCTGCGCCTGTCCGGTTCCCCCGCCGCGAAATAGGAGACGTACAGCGGTAGCAAGGGGAGCAGGCATGGCGAGATGAATGTGATAATTCCCTCAAGGAACAAAAGAACAAACTGCATCTGGAACCTCCAGTTGTCCCATTTCCCCAGGGTATCTTTTGTTCCTGCGCCTTGTCAAGCACATGCCGCAGTTTAGGGCAAGGCTGGGAAATGCTGCCCTGCTATCTTCATACTCAAGCCCTTTTAGGGTATGATATCCCCATGAAAACAAAACCAATCAAAAACCTACCCAAGGGCATTGCGCCCCTAATCCCCCTGCTGTCATCGGCTCTGCTGCTGACCCTGCTAATCGCCTGCGCCGGCGTTCCCCGTGGCGCATGGGGAGGGCTCGGGAACCCGACGGATCCCGTTCCCTTCATGTCAGCCGTCATCGAGGGGCGTTTGCCCAGCGGCCTGCGCTACTTCATCCTGGAAAACTCCATGCCCGAAAACCGCGCGTTCCTAAGGCTGGTGGTCAACGCCGGCTCCCTGCACGAGGAGGATCACGAGCAGGGCCTCGCCCACTTCGTCGAGCACATGGCCTTTAGGGGCACGGAACGCTTCCCCGAGACCGCGCTCATGGACTACCTGCGCTCGCTGGGGATGCGCTTCGGCCCGGATATCAACGCCCACGTCACCTTCGACAGAACCGTGTACATGATCGAGGTGCCGGTGGAAACCGACGAGGCTGGCACGCGGATCATCCCGGCGACCGCGTTGGCGATTATCGACGACTGGTCGCGGGCGATCACCTTCGACCCGGAGGCCGTGGAGCTGGAAAGGCTCGTGGTAATCGAGGAATACCAGGGGTTAAAAGGTGCGTGGGATCGAATCATGCGGAACTGGCTGCCGGTGTTGCTCCGCGGTTCCAGGCACGCCGAGCGTCTGCCCATAGGCCAACTCGAGATAATCGAGACGGCGAGCGCGCAGGATATGGTAAACTTTTTCAGAAGGTGGTACCGGGCGGACAACATGGCCGTGATCTTCGTCGGCGATTTCGACGGAGCCGCGTTACAGGCCTCGCTTACCGAACATTTTCGGATCGAAGCGCCCGATACGCCGACCGTACAGGAGACGTTCGGCCTGCGGCCTCCCCAAAGGGGGAGTCTGGAAACGCTGGTTCTTACCGATCCGGAGATTACCGGCACCCACGTCATGTTGTCCTTCAAGCGGCAGCATGAACCCATACGCGGCGATCTCGCGGCTTTTCGCGCCGACATAATCGACCGGCTTATCTCCAACATGATGAGCCTTCGGTTCCAAGAGGCCGCGCTAAGCCCAGATGCCCCCTTCATTAACGCCTTTGCGAACAATATGCGCTGGACGGCTGTGCCCCCGCAGTTCTACGTTTTCGAAGCGACCGCGAGATCGGGCCGCGCCGAGGAAACCTTGGAGGAACTTCTGCGGGCGAAGGAAGCGATAAGGCGACACGGTTTTCATCGCACCGAAATAGAGCTTGCCAAGGAAGCCATGCTGTCGAATTCCCAAAGGATGGCGCAGGAAAGGGATCGGCAGGCGTCGGGAATGTTCATGAGTTTGCTCACCGGGTATTTCCTTGAGGGGGAAAGCCTGCCGGACTTCGAATGGCAGCTTCACGCGGTTCGGCAGTTGCTTCCCGGCATCAGGGATCGGGAGATCAACGCCGCCGTCAGAAATTATTTTGCATACAATGACATAAAGGTGTTCGTCTTCGCGCCCGACGCCGAATTGGACGCGCTGCCCGACGACGCGCGCATAAGGCAGCTCGTGGCGCAACGCAGAAGGATGAGGGTCGAGCGGCCAAGGGCGATCGAGGTGGCGGAAAGGCTTCTGCCCTTCACCCCGGAACGCGGCAGCATAACCGCGGAATCAATCGACGAGGGAACCGGCGCGCTAATCTGGGAACTTGGCAACGGCGCCACGGTCATCCTACAGTCCACCGAAAACCGCAACGACGAGATCGTCCTGAACGCTATGGCAAGGGGGGGAACCTCCAGTGCCTCGGACGAGGACAGCATTTCCGCCTTGCTTGCGACCCAGATGATGCAGGTCTCGGGTCTTGGCCCCTGGTCGTCCCCCGATCTTTCGCGGATGCTTGCGGCAAGACAGGTTTCGCTTTTGTTCCAGATCGGCAATTACACGCGGGGTTTTCAGGGTTCATCCACGACCGGCGATCTGGGAACCTTTTTCGAAATGCTTCACCTTAATTTCACCGACCCAAGGATCGACCCGCAGTCGGTGGAAACCCTGATGGAATGGCGCAGAACCGGCCTTGCCCACCGCGACGAGGATCCGCAGACCGTTTTCGCCGACGCGGTAAGCCGGGTGCTGACCGGCGATCACCCGCGCTACAGGCCCATGCAACTCGCGGATTTGGACAGGGCGCGTATCGACGCAGCCTTGGCTTTTTTGCGACGGGGCCTTAACCCCGCCGACTTCACCTTCGTGTTCGTGGGGAACCTTGGGCCCGAACTTATGAGGGGCTATGTCGAAACCTACCTCGCGTCGATCCCCCCCACGGGCGAAAACTGGAACGCCTGGACAGACCTTGGCATCACGCGCCCCGGTGCGGTCGAGGAGCATGTCTTCGCGGGGCTGGAGGAGCAAAGCACGGTGCGCATGGCCTGGTTCGTCCCCGCCGCCTTCAGCGAGCAGCTTAACATGACGGCCTGGGTTTTGAACGAGTACCTCGACATAAGGCTCAATGACGAGATTCGCGAGAACCTTGGCGGGGTCTACTGGATTGGCGCCGGCGTGTCGATTTCCGAAACCCCCCGAGGGGAGATGTCGATGCAAATACAGTTCGCCTGCGATCCTGGGCGCGTGCAGGAACTTTCCGACGCGGTCATGGCCTTGCTTAACGACACGGCGGCCGGGCTAAACTCGGCGGCCTTCGCCAACGCCGTGGAAGCCCAGCTCCAAAGTTGGGAACTTTTTATGCAGAACAACGCCTCCATCGCGGGCAGCTACGCCAATTCCGCAGTGATGATGAACCTGCCACTTTCCCGGCTTGAAAGGCGGCCCCAGTACATCAACGCGGTTACCCAGGCGGCGGTTCAGAGCATGGTGGCTCAGCTTTTGGGGAACGGGCCTGCGAAGATTGTGTTGTTCCAGGGGCAGTAAGGGCCTGACGGCTTTTGCCTGGGGTGGAATGCCCTGTGCTTTGTAATTTAAGCTAGGCTTACTGGGTGCCTCTTACTTCCCAGTAAGCCTGGCAGGGCTGTTCCAAAACTTAGGTTTTGGAACAGCCCTTTTGATTTACGCAATTCATACTTAGCGAGGGCGGCTCATGTCCTTTCTTGAAAAGTATAGCTCGCCAATCTTTTCGCCAAACTTGTAATACCCCCATTCGGCGAACAAAAATCCGTCCACCTTTTCTATAAGTATCCGCTGGTTTTCGCCTACCTTGTCGGAATCTACGTGCATGGCTACCACTTCGCCCAGAAACAGATCATGGTCGCCAACTTCGCTTACGTTCAGCATCTTGCATTCCAGGTTCACGGGACATTCCTCTATAATGGGTGCGTCTATGATCGAGGACTTGATGGGGGTCAGCCCGTACTCGGAAAATTTGTCCAAGCCGTCCCTGCCGGTGCAGGTACCAACCAAGTCAACCTTGTCCAGGATTGAGGCCGTGGGCAGGTTTACCGTGAACTGTCCCGATTTTACGATTAGAGAATGGGTGTACGTGGCTTTCCTTAACGCTATGCCGATAATCGCCGGTTCCTTTAGCCCTATATTGAAAATCTCGCCTGCGGTCATTACGTTGGGCTTTTTGTTTTCGTCGATGGAAACGATAAGCCCAGCAGGGGACGGGTACACGGGGCGAAAGGGTACGTTGATTTTTGTTTTTTGCATTGTAGACTCCTTACAAGGTTTTCCATTATCATATCGTAGAGGGTAACAAAATGAAAGTATTCTTGATTGGTGGGACGGGACTTTTGGGCAGTGCGACTGCAGGGGAATTGATAAAGCGGGGGCACGAGGTAAATTCCATTGCCCTGGCCCCGGTTCCGGAAGGTGCGGTATTGCCGCCGCAGATGGGCCTGGAATTCAAAAACTATCTTACGCTTTCCGATGACGAAATTCGCAAGTCTTTCGACGGATGCGAAGGCTTTGTTTTTGCCGCCGGAATAGACGAACGGCTTGGCGGCCCGTCGCCGATCTACGATTTCTTTAACAGGTTCAACCTAGTCCCCCTTGAAAGGCTTCTTCGCATTGCCAAGGAATGTGGGGTAAAACATTCCGTAATCTGCGGTTCCTACTTTTCATATTTTGACAAGCAGTGGCCCCATCTGGAACTGTCCCGTTGGCATCCCTATATCCGTAGCCGTGTGGAACAGGAAAAAATGGCACTGGCATTTGCCGACGATAATTTCAGCGTGGCGATGATGGAGCTTCCATACATATTCGGCGCACAGCAGGGGCGTGAACCCGTGTGGACAATAATCGTAAAAGCATTGCGAGGCATGAAGGGCCTTACCATGTATCCCAAAGGTGGAACAACGATGGTAACAAGAAGGCAGGTTGCCCAGGCAATGGCTGGCGCACTGGAAAGGACAAGGGGCGGACAGTGCTGGCCCATAGGCTGGTACAATATGCCATGGAAGGAATTCCTTCCCATCGTCCACACGCACATGGGACTTCCTGGCAGAAAGGTTATCACCATTCCCAATTGGCTGTTAAACCTTGGGATAAAGTCAATGGAAAAAAAGATAATGGGCGACGAAAGGGAAGGCGGTTTGTACCTACCCAAGTTTGCCGACATTCAAAGCTCTCAAACATTTATCGACAAATCGCTGGCCTGTGTTCCGCTTGGCGTGGAGGACGATGATATCGAGGCGGCGATTGGCGAGTCCATCCGCATGGCGGTTGGCGTTCTGGACGGCAAGATTAAAAACGTTATTGGCATGAGGGGCGAATAGGCAACGGCAGACGGCATGAACGAACAAAAGAATTTCGCCCTGGTTACCGGCGCAAGTTCCGGCATTGGGCTTGCGCTCAGCAAGGAATTGGCACGGCGTGGGTATCCTTTGCTTTTGGTCAGCAACGAAGAGGCAAGGCTTGCCGAGACCGCCCTGGAACTGGAAGCCAGGTACCAGGTCAAGGCAATAGCCCTTTACATGGATTTGGCGCAAAGTGATTCCGCACAAAGGCTTTTCGATTACTGCGAAGCGAACATGCTAAAAATAGAAATCCTGGTAAACAACGCCGGCATTTTCTTTTTTAAGGATGTTACCGAAACGTCTTGCGAGCTTGCCCAAACCGTCATCAACCTGCACGTTCTTACCCCAACCCTGCTTTCCAAACTAATAGCGCAACAGATGATACGGGACAACAGGGAAGGGTACATCATGAACATGGCCTCGATTTCCTCCCGAATGATGATGCCAGGCATTGCATTGTACAGTTCCACCAAAAGTTACTTGCGCTGTTTTTCCAGGGCAATGCGCCATGAAATTTTTGACAAGGGCATAAGCATTACCACGGTTTGCCCTGGGGCTGTGGCTACAGGTTTATACGCTTTGCCTTCGCATTACATGAAACTTGGTGTTAAGCTTGGCATAATACTGCCCGCCGAACGCCTTGCGGTACAGGCCGTGAAAAAAATGTTCCGCTGCAAAGCCGAATTTATCCCCAGCGGCTTTGTGAACCGGCTGTTTATTTTTCTTGTCGCGACAATGCCACAGGGCTTGGTTAGGTGCTTAAGAAAATACCTCTTAAATCCGTAACCTTCCCGTGTGGTTGTACGCCGCACTCCGCAACTGCTTTACCGAAGCATCCCTAAGGTAATCGTCGAAGGGCATCATGCGGTCGATGCATCCCCCTTCATTCCCGGCCTGGGGTAGGATCTCGATTATGCGGTTGGCAATGGAGTTGATAAACTCGTGGTCGTGCGAGTTGAAAAGGATGACACCAGGAAAGGCGACAAGGCCGTCGTTGAGGGCCGTAATCGCCTCCAGGTCAAGGTGGTTGGTCGGGTCGTCCAGGATCAGCACATTCGCTCCGGAAAGCATCATCTTGGAAAGCAGGCAGCGCACCTTCTCGCCACCACTTAGCACGTTGACGGGCTTGAGCGCCTCGTCCCCGGAAAAAAGCATCCGCCCAAGAAAGCTGCGGACATAGGTGTCGTCCTGGTCGCTCGAATACTGCTTTAGCCAGTCCATTATCGACAGGTCGGAGCTGAAAAATGCCGAATTCTCCTTGGGGAAGTACGAAAAAGACGTGGTCTGCCCCCAGGAACAATCGCCGCCTTCGGCCTTTTTCTCGCCGGCGATTATGTCGAACAGTGCGGATTTCGAGGCGTGCTCTATTCCCACAAAGGCGATTTTGTCGCCCTTGTTCACCTCCAGCGAGAAACCCCCAAGTACCCTAGTCCCCTCGAAGGTGCTGACAAGTTTTTCCAGCTTAAGCACGTTGTTGCCGATTTCCCGCTCGGGCTTGAAGCCCACGTATGGGAATTTGCGGCTTGTAACAGGTACGTTGTCAAGATCCAGTTTTTCCAGCACCTTCTTGCGGCTGGTGGCCTGGCGGCTCTTGCTGGCGTTGGACGAAAACCGCTGGATAAACTCCTTTAGTTCCCTCGCCTTGTCCTCCCGCTTTTTCAGTTGGTCCCTTGCCTGCCGCTGGAGTATCTGGCTCATTTGGTACCAGAAGTCGTAGTTGCCGGAGTAGGGGGTGATTTTGCCAAAGTCTATGTCGCATACATGGGTGCAGACCGTGTTTAGGAAGTGGCGGTCGTGCGAGACCACGATTACCGTGTTGGGAAAGTCGATAAGGAAGTCCTCCAGCCAGGTGATTGATTCAAGGTCGAGGCCGTTGGTCGGTTCGTCCAGCAGCAATATGTCGGGGTTGCCGAACAGGGCCTGGGCCAGAAGCACACGCACCTTTTTCGATTCGTCCAACTCGGCCATAAGCCTGCCGTGGTCATCCTCGTCCAGCCCAAGGCCGGAAAGGAGTTGGCCTGCCTGCGCGTCGGCCTCCCAGCCGCCAAGCTCGGCGAAATCCGCCTCAAGCTCGCTGGCCCTCATGCCGTCTTCCTCGGAAAAGTCTTCCTTGGCGTAAATGGCCTCACGCTCCTTGCTTATGTCGTAGAGTCTTTTGAAACCCATGACCACGGTTTCCAGCGCGGGGTATTCCTCGAAAGCGAAGTGATTCTGCCCTAGAACTGCGACGCGCTGGCCCTTGCCTATGGAAATTTCGCCCTTGTCGTGTTCGGTTTCGCCCGAAAGGATTTTGAGGAAGGTCGATTTCCCGGCCCCGTTCGCGCCGATTATCCCGTAGCAGTTGCCAGGGGTGAATTTTAGGTTTACATCCTTGAAGAGCGTCCGCTCCCCATAACTGAGACTTACATTGGTAACGCTTATCACTTTTGGCTCCGAAGTTGCGCCCAGCACCTAAACCCTAGGTTTTGGGCGGCGGTTTTTTTTATAGTTTAGCGAAAAATGGTTTTGTGGGCAATGTGGGGTATATACAGCTGGCACCTCCCAGGAATGCCACTGGACAAATCCCGGCAAATGGGTATACTGGTGGAAACCTAGGAAATTCAATCTATAAGTCCAATAAGGAGGTAAGATCCTATGGCTTCGCAGGGGAAAAAGAAACCGCCGCAAAAGGGCGAATCGGAAATGGCCCGCAGGTTCAAATCGAACCCTTTTGTCTTCATCGGGACCTTTTTTATTCTAATCATAGTCGTTGTCGCTTTCGTCTTCGTCACGCCCGCTGGGGCCGTGTTTGGGGGGCTGATGGGCGGCGACCTGACCTTTGGGTACTACGACAGGGTTCCCATCAGCTTTGTGCCGGGCAACTTCTTTGCCCAGCACTACGACATGATGTTCCGCCAATGGCAGGCCTGGATGGGGGGCGAGTTCCCCCCCTGGCTTGAACACCAGTTGTGGCGGGAGTCCTTCGAGGCGGCGGCCGTTCATACGGCCATCCTGCGGACGATGGATAGGGCTGGCTATACCCCGCCGGCAAGGGTCGTGGATCGAGAGGTTGCGGCCCTCCCGATGTTCCAGGAAGACGGGCGTTTTTCCCTGGCGCTGTACAGGCAGCTTGACGAAAACAGGCGTCTTACCCTGTGGCGGCAGGTTCAGGACGAGATTACCAGATCCCGCTTCCGTGCCGACCTGGACGGGCTTCTTGTGCCGTCTGCGGAGGGGGAATTTATAGGAAGGATGGCCTCGACCGAGCGGAGTTTCGACATGGCCGTTTTTTCGGTGGACGCTTTCCCCGATTCGGAACACGAAGTCTATGTACAGGAAAACCCGGATTTGTTCCGCTCGGCCCACCTTTCCATGGTTACGATACGTGGCGGCGAAAGGGAGGTTCGAAGGATACTTGCTTCCATTACAGAGGGCGAGGTAACTTTCGAGGATGCGGCAAGGCTACACTCCATGGATGCCTTTGCGGACAGGGGCGGCGACATGGGATCGAGAATGGTTCATGATCTACGGCTTGACATCCCGGAGGCGGCGGTACTGGAAGCTGCCCTTTCCCTTTCCGCGGGCGAGTACAGCGACGTTATGAGAACGGCCGGTGGCTGGGTTTTCTTCCGTGCCGAGGCGGACGTTCAGGATGCGGATCTGTCCGATCCCATTGTCATGGGCAGGGTTCGCGCCTACATGCGGAGTTTTGCCAGGGGGCGAATGGAGGATTGGGCTATAGCGCAGGCGGAGGAGTTTGGCCTGCTGGCAAGCGAGTATGGGTTTGAGGAAGCCTCCGTCCAATGGGCGGAAACTAGGCAGGAGGAGGTCGGAAGGCGCAGCTTTGGCCCCGTCCCCATAAACTTTGGCAATATCGACCTATTTGAAACCCTTGCCGGGCATGGCATTGCCGAGATTACGGATTCCGCTACAAACATGCATTTCTGGACGGTGGCCTTCTCCACCCCGCTAGACAGCCCTTCCCAGCCTATCGTTCAGGGTGGCAACGTGGTGGTGCTTTTCCCCACCGAGGAAACCGAGGCCGATGACACCGCCATTGGGAGCGTCGCCGCCACATACGGCTTCTGGCTGACAAACATGACCGACCAGTTCCTGCACCAGCATATTATGAACAGTCCCAGGCTGGACAACAGGTTCATGGAAACTTACTTCCGTGTCTTTAGGCACTAGGTCCCGCTTTAGCAAAGCGACGTTTAATGGGTGAAGACGGGTCTTTGGCCCGAGGGACAATCCCCGATTCCAGTACTGGCAGTCGGGGATTTTCTTATAAGGGGAAAACCCTGCTTTCTGGCGTGGATCCCCAAGGGAGGGCGGATCGCATTGCCGAGGCTCTTGACCTCACGGACAGAACCCTATACTTGTGCCCTTCCCCCTTGTACGGCTACGGGCTTGAACGCCTGCTTGCCAGGCTTGCGCAACTCCCTGATTGCGCGCTGCTGTGCATAGAGGCCGAACCGGAACTGTTTGCCCTTTCCCTCGAAAGCCTAGGCGAGGCATTGAAGAACAGCCCAGGCCTGCGCCTTACGGATCGCAGCGATGCGCGGGGACTCTGTGCGCTGGTAAGGCAGGAATGGGGATCCCGAACATTTAAGCATGTCAAAACCGTCCGCCTGAATGGGGGCTGGCAGTTGCACCCTGCCCTGTACGATACCTTGGCACAAACCTTGCAAAAGGAAGTCGCCCTTGACTGGGGCAACGCCATAACCCTGACGAGGCTGGGTCGCCGTTACATCCGCAACGCCCTGCGCAATATTGCCAGGCTGCCCAACTGCCCATCGCTGGACGATGGGCTTTCCTTTGGCGCCGAGCCGGTTCTGGTGCTTGGGGCAGGCCCGTCGCTGGACGGGACGCTCGATGCACTTTCGGCTCGTTTCGGCGAAACGCTGTTCGAGCCACAGAATAGGCCATTTCGCATTGTCTGTGTGGATACCTGTCTTTCGGCATTAAAAGCCAGGGGCATAAGGCCCGATCTTGCGGTCGTCCTGGAAAGCCAGCACTGGAACCTGGAGGATTTTGTCGGGCTTTCCGGCTGGAAGGTTCCGGTTGCCATGGATCTTTCCGCATTGCCAGGATCCGGCAATGTTTTGTCGGGCGGGCTTTGCTTTTTTTTTACGCCCTGGACGCAACTGCGCATTTTCGACAGGCTTCGAACCCTTGGCCTGCTTCCCACGATGCTGCCGCCGCTGGGATCCGTGGGCCTGAACGCTGTCGCGATTGCCTTGCGACTTAGCAGGGGGACGGTAATTACCGCCGGCCTTGATTTTTCGTTTGGCCTTGATCTGTTTCATGCCCGATCAAGCCCCGGGCACAGTGCCAAATTGCGCCGCCAGAACCGATTTACCGGGCTTCTAAATACCGATGCGGTTTTTGGCGGGGCCGTTTTTGCCGCGGTTTCAAAGGACGGCACCAGGGTTCTTTCCAGTCCCGCCCTGCGGAACTACCGGGATCTGTTTGAGCGGGAATTTGCCGCCACCACCAGGCTTTTTGATATTGCCGGCAAGGGTCTTCCCCTTGGCAATAAATCCCTGCCGCTGGCAAAGGCTTTCGAACTTCTTGTTGCCAGTATCCCAGTTACGGCAATCGGAACCCTGCCAGCATTCCAGGCCATTGGGGAAAGCGAAACCACCGCCCTTGCAAAAAAACTAAAGGCATTTGCCCAGGCCGAAGGGGATCGCCTTTTGGCCTTGCGATCCATGCTTAGCAGGGAGGCCAGCATGGATCATGAAAGGCTTGACAGCCTTATTGACGAGTGCGATTACCTCTGGGCGCATTTTCCCGACTATGCCGCAAGCAAGCGCCGCCCCCCCAGGGCGGAATTGGAAGCTGGCAGCGACAGGGCCGTTTCGTTTCTCAAGCGCTTGCGGGTTGAGATCGACCCCTTTTTGGGAATACTGGGGGCTGGCTTTTTGGCTAATGACAACTTCAGTTAAACGCGCGATTTTGCAAATATGATAGAAGGAGAACGACATGACATTTCTTTCGGGTTTCAGCGTCCGCAGTTCGGGGCGGAACGAATGGATCGACATTAGTGCCCAGGTACAGAAGGCGGTGGCGGATTCCGGTGTTGGGGAAGGCATCTGCGTGGTTTTCGTGCCGCACACGACGGCGGCGGTAACGATAAACGAAAACGCCGATTCCGACGTTCCCCGTGACGTTGGTTTCGCCCTGGACATGATTTCCCCGGACAGGCGGGAGTTCCGCCACGGCGAGGGCAATTCGGCGGCGCACACCAAGACAAGCCTTGTTGGGCCTTCCCTCAGCTTGATTGTCACGGAGGGCAGGCTTCTTCTGGGCACTTGGCAGGGGATATGGTTCAACGAATACGATGGGCCACGCACGAGGAAAGTCCACGTAAGGGTGCTTGGCGAGTAAGGCCAGAACCGCTGATTAGCGTCAAGCAATCAGCGGTTCCTTTTGTTTATACCTTTGTCTGCACCGCCATGATTTCCATTTCCTCCCTTAGCCTGCCTACATTCATGATTATCTCGTTGTAGCCATTTTTGACCGCATCGCTGTGCTCTCGCACTTCCCTCATCGCCTCCGTTATTACCGATCCCCCCTTCGAAAGTTCGGTCAGGTTCTCGATAAAGCCCATCATGGCGTTGGCAAACCCGTCGATGGATTTGGACATACCGGTGATAAGCTCGCTGGTGTCGCTGGAACGCTTTGAGGTAACGCTGATCCCCTCGATTATGCTTGACAGGGTCTGGGATATATTCCTCGAATTTTCCCTGGTGCTTTCGGAAAGCCGGCGTATCTCGTCGGCCACGACTGCGAAGCCCCGCCCCGCCTCCCCGGCATGGGCGGCCTCGATTGCGGCGTTCATCGCAAGGAGGTTGGTGTTGGCGGCAATGGCGGCAATGATTTTAATCGCCGACACTATGCCGTCCACCGACTGCGATATATCCTGTACGGACTTGGTGGTTTCCTTCATGGATTCCTGCCCCCTGGCCGTACTTTCGATAAGCCCATGTATGGAATCCTGTTCCTTTCTGGCAAGTTCCGAGGTCTCCAGCAGGGAGTCCTTCATGTTTTCCGCAACCCTGGCACCCTGTTCCATTCCGCCCAGGTGATCGTCCAGGCGGGAGATAAGCCTTTCCGTCCCAGTTGCCATACTGCTAAGCATGGAAGCGGCCTTGTTGATCTGCTCGGACAACTGCCTGCGTATCTCCTCCCTTCTTTCTTCCACGACCAGGGCGTTGTAATGGGTGCAGTGTTCCGGTTTGTTAAGCCCGTTGAAAATAGCGATGGCCATCGACTTGCATTTCATGTAGCCGCACGCCGTGCAGTCGTATATGTCACTCGGGCCGAATTTCTTGAGGGTGCGGTAGATATCGGTCAACTGGCTTTCGTTTGGCTGTATGACGTTGTAGTTACCCGAAAGATCCCTGTATTCCCTTTTGTAAAGGCCGGGCTTCCAGTATTTGCCGATAGTGTCATGGTACTTTTTGATGGCCTTGGGCGATTTCCTTATCCCCAGGCTATCCTCCATCTTCGCTATGCGTCTGCGAATGGGGCTTTCAAGCTCGTCCAGGGCCTTGTCGCCGTTTCCCGTGCCTGGGCCGCCGTTGCAGCCCTTATCGCAGTTAAGGCAGTCGATAATCTGCGGGAATTTGATTCCAGGCGAGTTCAGGACCTTAGCGACTTCCTCAAGATAATGGTAAACGGTGGGCACCCCTTCTATTTTCCTGGTTTCGCGCCTTATGCCCGGCACGAACCTTTCCAGGGTGTCCAGGAGGCCACCCGGGGAGGAAAAGCCGGCGGCCCTTTCCGCAGGCGCGCCTTCGTATTCCACCATTTGGAAGGAACTTAGATTAATTCCATTTGCCTCGAAGTATTTTTTGAGGAGCAGCATGGTGACGTTGTAGTCCCCAAGTTTCGTTTCGTCGAACTCCCTGCGTTTTGCGACGCAGGGGGAAACCACCACGGTCTTGTGACCCCGGTACTGCGGATAATATTCGCGGATCATCTTGATGGTATGCAGCATGGGGCTGTCGGCTGGGGCAAGGTAGGGAATAAGCTCTGGGTGGTAAATTTGTATGAACGTGACAATCGCAGGGCAGGGCTGGGCAATCACCATGCGGGGGCCTTTCTTCTTCATGTAGTCGAGGTAGGTCAAAACCGTCAGCTCCGCTCCGAAGCTCACGTCGAAAACCGCCTCGACGCCTATCGATTTGAGGTAACCGTTCAGCCGGAGGTAAGTGTCCGGAAAACAGGAGACAATGGCGGGGGCAACTATGGCAACCATTTTGTCGCCCCGCTTCAAGTCGCTGAGGAAGTGCATCGTATCATCCACAGGCAGCCTTGCATTGTGGGTGCACACCTGTATGCAGTTCCCGCAACCTATACATAGGTCGTCATTAATAAGAAGTTTTTCCTTCGTTCCGTCCGTGCAATACTTCACCGGGCAGGCCGTGATGCATGCATAACAGTTGATGCACTTCGCTTCGTCAACTTGAATAACCGTCGTAAGCGCCGCTTTTCCCATGTTAATGTTTCCCCCTTGCTTTCTGTCGTAATAGGCTTGTTCCGAAATAGCATTTAAGTTTTTGTTATGAACTACTGCCGAACCCCTTCAAAACCGAATTCCTAGGGCCTCCTACCAAACCATGTCTTCTTAAAACCGTCAGCCACCTTTGCGGACGGGCGAAACCCATTCGTCAAAGTACAATCCCCATTATATCGTTGCATTTTTCAAAACAGAACCAGGATCATAATAATATTATGACACCAAAGGATAAAAATGTCAAGCCATCACGGCACGGAATTTTCAATGCTAAAAGCCAGTAGCACGACTGACAGCGCCTCTCCCTATATTGCACAACTAGCCGCTGTGTTCCTTTACCGTCCAAATGTCATTAGTCATTCCCACAATTTTGTGCATTTTACCATAAATTAGTGTTTTGTTATGAGCACCTGCCTAAATGCAAAAAGGCCGATACCCATTTTTACATTCAAACAAAAACTGATCCTGGGTCGAATCGAACGACCGACCTGCCGCTTAGGAGGCGGCCGCTCTATCCACTGAGCTACAGGACCGGAAGATGCGGGAGGCAGACTTGCGCCCCCCTGTCTATGAATAAATGATACCACTTTTTGCCAGAGGCTGTCAACAACAAGGCAAGCAGCGCAGCCACTGCCACACAATTTCCCACTTAAAAACACCAGCTTTATCGTACCGTACAACTGAAAAAGATGAATTTTACCAGCCCCACTACCACTTTGCGCCTGGTCTTGTTGCCACCATGATCTTATCCTCATAGACTGCAAAAATTCTTAATAATATCCTTTCCGCATGGCGTGAGTATCGATTCGGGGTGAAACTGCACGCCGTATACTGGGTATTCCCTGTGGCCGACCGCCATGATTTCGCCGTCCGCAGTCAGTGCAGTGATTTTTAGCGTCTCGGGCAAGGTCGATTTTACACCTGCCAGCGAATGGTAACGTGCCGCACGTATGATGGGCGGAAGCCCCCTGAACAGCGCGTTTTCCCCGTCAACCGTCACCGCCGACCATTTGCCGTGCATCAGGCAGGAAGCGTAGGACACCGTCCCACCGAAAGCCTCGTAGATCGCCTGATGCCCAAGGCAAATTCCCAGAATCGGTATGTTTGCGCAAAAGCGTTTTACCACCTCGATGCATATCCCGGCATCGGAGGGCCTGCCTGGGCCGGGGGAAATTACGATGCGATCCGGCGCGAGTTTTTCTATATCGTCCACGCCGATCTCATCGTTGCGTACGACTTTTATTTCCAGCTTAACCGTCCCGATCAACTGGTACAAATTGTAGGAAAAGCTGTCATAGTTGTCGATCAACAGCACCATTATTCAATCCCCCCCACCGATTCCCTCAGCGCGTTCATCACCGCCGTGGATTTGTTCAAGCATTCCTGATACTCGGCCTCTGGATTGCTGTCCGCGACGATTCCCGCGCCCGAACGTATAAACACCTTGTTGTTCCTCTTGTACACAATCCGGATGGCGATGCAGGTGTCCATGTTGCCGGCGAAATCAAGATAGCCGATCGCCCCGCCGTAAATGCCGCGCTTGTTTTTCTCCTGCTCGTTGATAATCTGCATCGCGCGAATCTTCGGCGCGCCGGACAGGGTGCCGGCGGGCAGTATGGCGTTAATCGCGTCCAGCCCGGTCATCCCCT
>Ga0209755_10004069_pt1 | contig 17644 bp, 8 predicted proteins | sample TergutCo191P1_FD_187301 | JGI IMG/M metagenome (GOLD analysis project Ga0209755, IMG submission 187301) | Cornitermes sp. P1 segment gut microbial communities from Petit-Saut dam, French Guiana - Co191P1 (SPAdes) (version 2) | ecosystem: Host-associated > Arthropoda: Insects > Digestive system >...
ATTTGATAATGATACATATATATATATATATATGTTTGTAAACATATGCCTATTTTGATTCGAACTGGACAAAGTAATACTTTACATGAAAATCTACGTGTGTCCGTGAGAATTCTTAGTGATTCTCTCAATATCTGTTAGAGAGGAAAGTGTTGCAAATACTATCAACTACGATGTATGTTCAACTTATATGCAACGTATCATGATTGCATAGAAGTAGATGTATGGGCTGAACCATGACACTGTATTGTGTGATGAATATCACGCCACATGTTTATCTATTCAAAACTGAAACTATTTCATTAAAAACAAGCCATGATGACAAACTGTAGGTGCTCTTGACTGGGTGACTTCCCATTTTTCAGGTATGTCTATATGCCTGCAGTGCACAGCAATGCAAAATTCAGTAACCTACCTAAAGGTGATGGTCTACTTTTCAACTCAGTTGTTTGCATGACTCTTGTTAGTTCTATTATTTGGTGGAAAATTGTAAGTACATAGTGGGTTGGTCTCTAGTGATATGATGTTTATGCAATGCTTCATGAAAATCTGTTGCCTGTTTTGAAAAGTAGCTGGGGGTGGACAGGCACTTGGACACCAGAATCTAATCCAATTCACTTTAGCTTGTGGATACAGCATATGTAACCCTGTCAAAATGCATACAGAAATACTTCCATGACCACTATGTGCCATGTACACTGTACATACGTATATTTGGCATCAAGTATATAAATCCACTCACATGAATGGGCAAATGTAAAAAGTTACTCTAAACATGCCAAAAATGTCCGAATACAACAAAAATCAATCACTCTTCTTCAATACATTCTCCACATATCATCTCTCAATATAAATTAACCTTTAGCGTACAGCCTTTTAAATACAATGTTCCTGTCACATCTGAAGCACCACACACTTCAAGGCCCCACTGTGGAAAAACATTTGCCTTTAGGATGAAAGGATGTACACTTAATGCGACCGTGTTGTCCCATTTGTCCGTTAAAGGTTAATCTAGAGATTGTGAGTTCTAATACCACAGACCTATGCTCCACGTTCCAGTGTAAACATTAACACTATTCAAGCTCTTAAGCACTTCTACTTTCAAGCATTAAAAAGTTCTGTATACTCTCACAGTAAACAATGCATGCACACAGATAAACCAAGGCGCATGAAAGCTCAAAATGACATATATGGAATATGTTACACAATTTTACATTTGAAAAAATCCTCATTAAATACATGGGTTTTTCAAAAAAATGTTACAGTATACTATGAAATTTATGAACAGTAACTAGGTATTTATTCATTATCTGAACTGCAAGCAATGGACGACTTTAAAAAAGTATGCTCATATAGTTTCAGCAAGCTTTACTCTACCATCCTTCTAGCAGCCATGCACTTCTACAGTTTAATGTACAATGTGGGGCATACCAGCCCAATCTGACCAGTGGTATTAGATTCAAAGTCATGTACTTAAATAAATACACTGTTCTTTCAATAGTTAGAAATGCTCAAAATAAACAGTTTCTTAGCAACAGGTTTCAACCTGAAGAGATTTAAATAAACCTTTATTACAGATTACTCATATTTAAGATGTAGTTGTCAAATTTAAATTTCACTTTAAAAGGTCATGCATCACACACACACACACACACACACACACACACCAAAACAATGGCAATTTTCAGTACAATACTTTATTTGAATGTAACACTTTAGGATTTTGGCTCAATGAAGCTGGAACAACTCAGATATAAGTTAGCATGGTGTATCATCCACACCCTCAAAATTAAATGCTACAATGTATGTTCTATGTACAGGAAATTAACTATGTTCTACCATGACAACAAAGCACATTTTCAATCTTGTCTTACCTTGGCACAGACTGTATGCTACAAAAGACATTGCAATGATAAAAAAAAAACTAAAATTGCTATCCTATAATACAAAAATTAACAAAAACAAAACCAGTTAACACCCTCATATTTAATACCATTCTTATGAATATTAAATAGCTATATACATAAATATTACATTCCACTGCTTGCAAATTAAAAATCTTTATGTCACCTACAATACTTAAGTCTAAACTTAGCAAAAACCAAGGAAATCTAAATGAAGCAGTGATATATACATGTAAGTATCTACATTTCTTACGTACCACTAACCACAAAATGCATGACCATTCTGAATTAATTAATTTTTCAATAAAATGTTTCTGTTGTTTTATAATGACAATTAGATTAGCTATAAATTACTACTTTCACATGTTACTATGGAGAGTAGAGTAATGCAAACTGAATGAATCAGAATCCATAAACTGGTCATGTTCCACACAACACAACGCACTTTCATGTTTACTTAAGGCTCAACACAAGTGAAAGTGTTACTTGAATCGCTGTCAGTATAAATTACATTTATACAATACAATGGCAGAAACTCAGGTTGGAGTGAAACATAACATATGCTCTTGGCAGATATTCATACCAATCCACTTTCAATCAACCCTTCGATAAACGCAGCATCAGGAACGCATTACAAATTTTATGGGAAGAAAAAACGATATCATGCAGTATATATAAACCATAACTCTTTCGCATACTTGCAAAATAGGATTAATTCCAACAACTATAAAAATATTAATTTACTGTTATTAGATATCAAACATTATTCAAAGAAAAAGCTCCAACTTAACGAAAGTTACACTGCAAACAATTGAGGGGCCTCCCACATGACAAACCTTATCTACAAATTCACCATTAATGTGGTGCTAGATGCAGTCTAGCCACAAATTATTCAAGTCTTAATGAAAAAGGAGAAGTGTCATCACTTAGCACCATCAACATTGCAATACAATCCCCAAATTTCAGGATTCCTGTTGAAATATAATGGACATGCTAAAATCTTCTCCACTGCACAAATATAACTAATGAGCTTCAAGGCAAGATATTTTAACAATGTGCCATTTTTCTGGCAATACAATAATTAGCAATTACACAGCAGGCATAATGGACAATGGAAACTCTAAGGTTCACTTAAGAATCTTGCTGCCTCTGACAATTATGGGTATACAGTACACACGCCAAATAATTTACAGCAATGATTCTGATGATTACAGGCTTCTGGGATATGACACTGTGTAGACCAGAAATTTGTTACTAGGGTTTCAGACAAGCATGCTGCCTCTATCCTGAGGGCAGTAAAAGTATAAGAAGTTGCAATGAAAACTGTTTGCATTATGCACAGAAATGGTAGGTTAGGTGACAGTCATGACAAGGCAATAGGAGAGTTTAAGTCCTGATCTTCCAAAATGTCAGTAATGAGTTACCAATCACCAAGGTGTCACATCCCAAAAGACTAAAATCTTTATCGATGACACTGTGAAAACCTAAAGAATCCCACAAGTGTGACCTTTTCTACATGTACAGCGTGTTTAGGTATGCCATAATACAAACTTACTAATATTATTTATCTCAGTAATTAACCAACTTGACGCACAAAATTTTTGTTTTACAGTAAGATTTCATGCCTCTACATGTTTCGAGCACGTGCTCAAAACATGTAGAGGCATGAAATAAACTTATTGTAAAACAAAAATTTTGTGCATCAAGTTGGTTAATTACTGAGATAATTATACTGAGATGCATGGTCAGCAAAACGTCAAAATTTATTAATATTAGTTAATGGGGAATCCTCTGTCCAGAGCCTTTGAGCTCTTTAAGAAGTGATATTTTGCACAGTGCTACATTTATTTATGTTTTACTGGATAATACCATCAGCAACTCAAGCCTGTATAGCATTTATATTAAGCTATAACCATAAAGAGTGGGACCCTTCAACAAGAAAAATGAATGTACTCTTCCAGCAGAAATTGTTCCGTACACATGTCACAGCACAAATACCTGTCCAACCCGTTTATCAAGAGATGAAAATATTCAATGTTCACCTTCAATGACCTACCTGCAAGAAATCCTGAAGTAATGGCTGTCTCTAAAATAATGGTATAAAAAAATCCACTTTTTTTTTAAACTAAAGCCTGTCCTATGTTTTACACCAGCATAATGATGCATGAACTAAGGCAATGATTAACAATATCTCCCATCCTCTCTAAAAGTGCTGAATATTCGCAGTACTGATGCTGAAATTAAACTTATAATACACAACACAATCATTTGAGAAAATCAGCTAATTAATGAAAAATATATTTCCATATCTAATTAATGGTGATGAAAGTACTTTTAGAGTAGACCTGGTACAAGCATACATTCAATTCTACTCAGAAGTGGCCGACTGGTTATGTTATTAATGATTCTGTATAAACATACATATATGTCAAATGAGAGATGAAGGTGTTCATGACTAGTGAATTGGAAAGAGCAGACTAAATCTATTCAAAGGCACAAGTGGGGCATTCACTGGGCGAGAACAAGAAAAAGTGTGTTAACTCAGACACTAGGATACAGCTTATGTACCTCCCACACACAACAGATGGACTACCAGATTAGCTGTACCATAATTCAGAGAATCATAAGCCAATCTTCATCTGGGAATATTTTGTATTACACAGTATCATGCGTACTGTGCTCCTCTGCATGAAAGTTGTCATGGTATGTCCTGAAATATGCATATTTTTTGTGCTATAAAGCCACTTAGCTCTGTGACATGGTCAAAGGTACATTCTGTATTATGCCAATATGCTAGTTGTAAATTTGGGTAACACATTAATAGCACTTATATTTGGACATAAGTCTTACAGTTATTCTAACAGTTATCATGAACAAACTATAAATACTGTATATATGCATTCAATATATTAAGAAAACAATAATGAAACATCTTGTACCTTTAGGCTGTGCTCCAACTCTGCTTTGTGTTGGAACAGGATGTTTGTCGTAATTTGGATCCTCCACTTCTTGGCATCTGTAGGATAAGTTACGCAACACACAAACACAGTTCTCTACACTCTTGTTGCCGATGTTGGATTTCTCTATGGCCGACCTCACAACATATAGTAATGAATCTACTAACCCCTCACATTCTCTTAACTTTTTTCTTGCGTATTCCCCTGCAGAACTAACATTTCTGAAAAGACCAGAAAATTCTATTAAGGCTTTTAAATTATAAGGCACATTCAGGATGCTAAAAAAATAAAGACCTCTAAAGTCCATTACAACAAGAGTGTGTAAAAGTGTGAAAAATAGGTGTTTAATGAACATACATTACAGACAGTATGAACCTGAAAAGTAAAAACTAATCAAAAAACAAATATCAAATATTCTGCAGTTATATCACTGTAAACAGGGACAAGATGGAAATTCATAACAGAATTAACAGTTATTCTGTAATATGTAAATTATGTGTAATTTATATTGAAAATTTTGAAGTAAACAGGGCAAAAAAGGTAAAGCTGCTCCACTGGGCAATAATACCCCACCAAGCAATAGGAAAGAGCATATGTTACACAGCTTGGAAGTCTTCCAATGGTGACTGTGGGGATGTGGAAGCCATAGCCATTGTTTATTTCTTGAAGCTTTGATACTCTTTAGCAGCAAGTAGCATGACTTGTAAATGTGTATATTCCAGGAAGCTACACTTTAATAATTTTATGTCCATTTATGCACAGTAATTTTAACACCACCCCACATGAAAGGAATGGTGACCTTTTCTATACCAATTGGTGCCATTACAAACTTCTACCACTGAAGCCATGGTCACATGATCAGCCAGGGCATCTTTGCTCTTCATTTGAGTAAAGTTGCCACACTGAAAGATGGGTAATAAAGATGACCCAGTGTAATTTTAATTAATTTGGTTGACTTTTATTCAAAGATGAAACTGCACTGTACTTTCATTGTTACACTAACCGAGGACAAGAGAATTTCCTGCAGGTCTTTGTATTTTCAAAGGCATATGCAATAAGGCATGATTCACAGATGGAAATGCCAGTGGAATATAAGATGATTATGAATAAATAATCATCCTACAAGATCTCAAGATTAGATCTCAGAGAATACTCTGTTCTACTAAAAACTTAAAAAATACTGTTGATGTTAGATGGACAAGCATATCCTTGCAATGAACTACAGATGCTTAAATTTGCAAAAAATAACAATATTGTGCTTCTTTGCTTACATCCTCAAACTACCAACAATCTACAACCCTCCTCCTATGGGATGACATTTTCACTCCTTGGAAGAGTACAGCCATATTGCCCATCGTACAAAATTGCTCCTTATGTGAAACATGGGTGCATGAAAATTGTATGATTTCAATTCTGAATTGGATGTGGATGTTACAAACATTCAAAAAGCTTGAAAACTTACAAAAATAAGAATAAAATTACAAGAAGTCTCATGGTGAAACAGGACATTCAAAATTTTGATTATAATTTTACTTATTACAGTTACACTACCTTACACTTCATGACATACAAAGCATCATTCACCACCACATCTGCCAAAGAAGCCACTTTGCATTCCTTCACAATTTTTATTATTGTGAATAAGAGCAGTAGTATTTGTGATTTCAGGCTTCCACAGTGAAGTAGATGAGAACTGCAATTTTCTGCGCTATTATGCAGTGGGTATTGGTTAATTCCTTACTGATGTTTTGGGACAACCTATCGGTCTCATCTTCAAGGGTCAAGAATCCTCTGGACCTCTGACCAAGCCGTCCAAAAACGCTCGTAAGGAACTACCACCACTCAATATGTAACAGCCCAGAACAGAACAGCTCTCACATTAATATTTTCTATAAAGGAACTGAATGTTATGCAGGAAAACCTCCAACACGCATATTGCACACTCAAGACATAATTTCTATTGTTATTTACATCTGTTAAAAACCTACCCAAATAAACATGAGGCATCATTGCCCATTTTACCTACTCATCAGAAATGGCACACAATACAATAACATTCACTGGCTGCAATTGCAAACATCAGACTTCTTGCAACATGCAGTCCATTTTAATTAATCTAGAATACCAACTAACCACTATCCAAGTAATGGTTATTCAAATCACATGTCTGACCATTCAAAAAGACATATGAGCTTAAAGGAAATGTATAATCTTACTCTTAATTACAAGGGCATGATAGTGGGAACTGTCCAATTGACACTATCCACACAAAACATGTCAATCATGTGGTCTTGACCCAAGTTGTGATTGTACGTAAGGTTAAACTGCTGATATATGTGCTTCACATTTTTTAATTACTAACAAAACTTCTTAAAAGCTATTATAGTGACAAAAATAGATTCCATATTAGTGCCAAGTAACATATGTCAGTCCAACAGCTCACTCTTATGTCAAACCCACAGATTTAATATGCCTATTCACCTGTAATACATATACACCTCAGCTTCACAAATATTCTTCAAATTTACTATTTCCTGTAACAACACAAAGTACATAACTTAAAAAAATTGTGAGATTTTTATCAGCTAACCTTAAAACACCAGAGGCATTCCGGAATATTGTGGACCAACAGGTCTCTCCAGAAGATGTTGGGTCCCAGCCAGAATGTGGAATGATAACATTGTTTACAACAACTGACAATCCATCATCTATTATTGACCTTTTCAGATCCTACAGAAAAAAATAAAGCTGATATAAAAAACAAGACAGGCTACATAACTACTTATTTCAAACCATTCATAATACTAAATTATCTTTATGTTTAGAATAAACAATGGATATTTCCTACTTTATGAGTTAAGTTCATGTACATACAATGGAATTTTTGCAACTCTAACACTTCCCAAAAAGGTGGCATGAAAGAATAAAAACATCAAAGCTACTAAAGCACAGCCATCATTTCTATGATGGAGGTGTAAAGCTGTATATAACAAAGTTATTGTTGAATTAGATGCAAATAATAACACATCTGGATACAGTAACTCTGATGATGATAATAGTAAATACACAGTTTACAAGCTGAACTACCTAGTAGAAAGATATTCACATGCTGAAACTAATGTTTCTCCCCACCTCCAGGCCCTCAACACAGACAGACAAGAGAGAAGAAAGAAAAAGGAAAAAAAAAAAGTAAGAAAGAAAGAAAAGGGAAAGAAAGGTTGACAGGGACATGTTCAATAACAATGCCAAAACAAAGTAATATTAAAAATTCCTTACATATTCCTCTTTACTACAGCCCTTAAGCCACTCTAAAATCACATTATGGGAAATAACACTATTTCTGATGCAAATAATCTACCTCACAAGATGACAAATTCCATAGGACTCCTGTTACAAGTTCTTTTACTTCACTATCAGTAGACTTCCGTAACAGGTTTATAAGAGATGGAATGCCTCCAGCATTTTTTATAGCTCTCTTGTTTTCATCATTTTGTCTTCCATATGACAAGTTCCTGCAAGAACAAAATTTGCCAATATATACTCACAACTACATGTAAAACCACAAGGATTCACTGACTCATCCTGTTAAAATAATACACAGTCTTTCCAGTAAAAATGCATAACATTTTAAATTAAGTCAGTAGGTGAACTCAGTTTGTTGACGACATTCCTTGACAAGGATACAGACACGGAAAACTTGACAAAATGTTGCTTAACTCCACTTGTATGCTCTTCATTCACAAATAATTAAGTGGCACTACCCAAGCCATTTCTTTGACACGTATTCTAACAATGTCTACCAGCGAAGATTACCTTCATGTCATCCATGCTGACCAAGGTGTTAACAGTCATCACTCCACTAATTGCAACGTTGCTGCTGCTGCTGCTGTTTTAATTATTTATGTAACCTGTTTACTGCTCACATCACATGCTGACTACTCTGTATTAACCACTGTTCTAATTTGAAACTTTTTATGAAATATAATAATTTTAAAATATGATTCTATTACATAATTGATAAACTGTGATTACCACATGTTGTGTATAGACTAATTTGTGTAACCCATAAGGTATTAGTGTTCAAAGCAGTTTAGTCACAGACTGAAAAAACATATCTGCAAAGAACAATTTTAAATATATTTTAATGAAATGATGGTTCAGAAACACATTTCCATTTATAAACAACCAATAAATATTTGGATCAATGAACACTATATCAGAAGTACACACTACATAACAGCTAGTACCAGTTTCATCAGTATAAACTCTGTCACTACCTGACAAACACAACTATATGTACCTATGTCAGTCTGGTACCAATCCAGTGGTTTATAAGAAATAGATACCTTAGAGCTCCACATGCATTTCGATAGACATCTGGACTTTCATGACTTAGCAACATCACCAGAGGTGGGATTCCACCCAGTGATCTAGTCTTCTGTTTGTTCGGATCATCCATGTAACATAAATGTTGTAGGTACGCTGCAGCATTTGCTTTTATTACATTATTTGGATTATTGAGAAAGCCAATAACTTCCGTGAGGTTTGGGTCACGCCACCGCATTCCTAAAACATACAAGCTCAACAGTCAACGGAACAAAATTCTTACATTCTCATGGTAAGAAAACAAAATAACTTTATATATACCAACATACTTCAGTTAAGGCAGCATAATTATGTAAAAAACTCACATACTTTGCAAACAAGTCTTTTAAATTGGCCATTCTTTGGACACTGACACTAAAACACAAAGCTATGAACATGCAAACAAAAAGCACGCTTTAGTATCTCATACAAATGGCACTATGTGATGAAAATTTGAAAATCACCTCACCTAAGGCAGAAAGAAAATATTACATTTACAGATACAAATTACAATTTCAATAGCTACTTACGCTAATAATTAGTCAAAATTTAAGAAAATTTCATTACACAAGTCCGATTGTTTATGGAACTTCAATCCTCATTGTTCTGCTCTATCATCCACTATGTATCAAACCATGTGATGGATTTTGCACGAGTCATTTCAGTTTACATAAGGTCTTGTGGGAGGTGCAAAGCACTGTACATTCGTATCTCCCACACACCACGGTATAGATGGGCCACATATATAATTGAGTTTTAGTATATTATCAGTGGGTGTTTTTCACCAGCATAGTTAACTGCTTACCAGTATGTATCACTGACTTCACATATTAAATGAAGCTAATTATTTATCAGTATGTACTGCTGTTTATCCAGTAAAAGATAAAAATGTCCAGTTCCTTAATCGTGGGACACTCCCCTCATTTACAACACTGTACCTACAGAGCAGCTGGTCCTCATTTGAAGAATATGAGTTTACATCACAGCTTTCAAGACAACAAGTGTTTTAATATTACAATTTTGTTGCTTGGTGTAACTCATTATTCAGTGAGAACTTTCTTGATGATTTCAGTAAGCCATATGAATTTCTTACAATTATTTTTAATTATGAGGTTACATCACACATGAAATATGTTAAGTAAGAAAATATATGGATGGCATAACCATTCCAGCACATGACCTATAGGAATCCTAGTAACACTGGTACAATCAGTGGACAGTTCCTACTGTGCCAGACCATAGCACTGCTGCTAGGATATGGAGAAAACACACACTATGTTGAACACCAGATTTCCATTTTTGGCAAACATTATTTAAATAACACAATGTCTAATTTTATTGTCCTAACTTGTTCATGGTTCCAAAGTGTTACAGGAAGTGTGCATGTGAACAGCAGGGATGCCAATACTTTGCATGCACAGAAAAGAAATAAAAGGCTCATGCAAACAGAAATGCAGGTATGGTTTCACATACTGCATTCATTCAGATGGGCTAATCTAAACAAAACTTGAAAGAGCTTCACAATTTTTTATAACCTCTCCCATATCTAATATCGTCATGTTCTCAGTGTGCAGAAACAGACATATGACAGGCAATTCCACCTGATACTCTGCTCTCTGGTAAGGCAATTTTTAGATTTTCATGCACAAATTCAACAGTGTCTTCGTCAGTAACATCAAAATTACCCTGCCTAGGGCCATGCAATGCCTTTCAGGTTGATTCTGACCATTTTACTAACAGTTCCTTTTCCTTTCTCTAGTATCATAAACAGAATTACTAAGCCACAGCAGAGTTACTAGTTTCTGCTGCTATTTTAATTGTCATTAATTTAAAATTAGTATCAATACCTCAAATGCTGTTGAACCTTTCCCTTCAATAAGATCATCCATGGTTTTTACAGAACACTAACTTCAACATGTACTCACTTCAATAACCTGACTTGAAATGAGATGTCAGCATATCAACAACCAATCAGATATCAAATAATGCACATAATTAACGTAGCAGCTGTACAATTTTCTTCATTCACCTTGCTATGACAGATGCAAAAAACTTGCTCAATTAATAGAACGTGTTTAACTTTGTGCACAATTAAAGGATAGAGGAAAGTTCACCTTAGAACAGGCCATGAAGGCCCAGGTGGGAGTAGATGTATAGTTGTACTCTTTCTTTAACCTCAGTGCTAGATGGGGTTGGGTGGTTAATGCCAAGCCCCAGCTGCTTTACCTCCAGAAAAGGAACCCAGTACCCACTGTGTGGGAGGCTGGATGGGCCTCACGGTCAGTCTGGATGAGTGCGGAAATTCTTTGCCTCCCCACCAGGATTTGATACCCAAACTACTTGTCCTGTAGTGAGTCACTATACCAACTACACTATCCCAGCCCACCAATCACAGGTGTCTCCACCCCCTCCCCCCCTTTTTTCCCCCAGATAATGAATTAGAAAAAAAAATGCATATTCAGGCCAATATAGTAATTGTAAACTGACTTTTTACAATAAACTGCTTTATGAAAAATTTCTTGAAATATTTTTGTTACTCAACAAAATCTGTGTAAATTATGACAATCTCAGCATAAACAAAAAGTAAAGTAACCACAGTGAACAATCTTCTGCTTAAGTCCACTTATAAAAAAGATCAAGAATACTCTACTTGCGATGCACCCAAAGGTATATTACTATTTCACAAAAGCCTACCACTGTACCCTACATAAGCTGGTTCAATCCAGTCCTCACTTTCCATGACACATTTCCATGGCTTCTTCCCTTGTACACTGTATCCAAATCCTTTCTATGAAATGGTATTTATTCCTTAATTCAGCAATCTGACATATTCATATTTCCGTGTTATTAAAAACAAATGCTATACAACTTTTATAATTGTTTGATACAAACGTTCTACAAAATATTAATCATTCTGCCAAATTCTTACAAATTCTATACTGAAAGTCAGGATTTGTTGAACTGCATGTGGATGCTGGAAACCTAAATTAAACATATACTAAATATTTAGATCACTGGAGCTGTTGAAATTAAAATTATGACAGATGGATATGATGTTTGTTTTAAAAATCCCATGGATTTCAGGTAACATGATCCTTCTGCTTTTACAGATATTTTGTTATGGTGTTCTTTTCCTGAAGAACAATAAGATAATGAGCTACAGGCACATGTAACTAATAAATGATAAAAACTGTATGGTAGCAGTAGCATTAGTTGGGTGTGTGAGCCATACAGACTCTGGCAATGTCAGAGTCAAATCCGATATATACATGAAATTAGGGTTAAGAATTAGGTTTAAGTAACATACGTTACATGTGCAAGAACTGCACATTGTAACAAAAAAATAAAAGTTAATTAAACAACTTAATAACACCACAACTGTCCGGAAATTTGTAATTCAAGAACCGGATTAAAAAAAAATGATAGAAAGAAAAAAAAAAAGCAACAACATTAGTGATGCAATTTACTGACGAACACAAAGCCAAAATGAAAGACCCAAAAATTAAAACCAACCCCTTTGTTCATCATCAACTGAGGAAGAAGGAATGGAAGGATGCAATGAAAGACGTTTTCGCAGTTCCTCCTCATCCTCAAAGATAGTTCTTGGAGGTGGACCATTTTCTTCGTATGTTCTGGGGTCTGCGCCATTGCTACCATACGCAGCTGGAACAGTGCTGTATGGAGAAGGGGGACCATACCCATACACTAGTTTTGGATCCTCTCCTACAATCAAGAAACAAAGCAAATAAAGCATGCAAAGAAACAATGTGATATATGCCACTGCCTATGCATTGCTTCCAATTTTCAAATGAGTAAAAAAAGCAAAACTACAATGACTGGTTAAGTATGCCATGCAAAATTGGTGCAGCACTTCTAACTGCAGTAATAACCAAATTAAGGTTATAAACCAAATGATCTGCATGAATTTGCAAGCACAGTTCAAATAACCTACCATGGGGTAGTTGTGAAGGTTCCCCTGAGTCATCTATGTTCCAGGGATGTGTAATTTGATCTATTGAAATAGCAAAACAAATACAATCACTAACACATTATCAAAAGACATAAAAGATACAGCATTCAACCAATAAGATACAGATTTGAGAGATGGCACAAAAAAATTTATTTTTCTGTTAAAAATGTCTTTTGTAGATCTGGTACAAAGTGGCAAAGTTACTGAATTATTACTTTATTTTTCTTTCACATTCTTCATTATCAATAAGCTAGTTTTAATTACAACTTGTCCACAGCATGATCCAAGCATACCTCATTTTGTGACTTACACTGTGTACGCCATAACCAGGAATATTCAAACAAATCAAGAACAAAATACGCCAAAGAGAATGTGGGTGCACTTAAATTTGTGTTTCATGGCAACAATTTTGTTGTTGTGATAGGAAGAAGTACTGGTCACATACAGAAGCATGAAGTCCACAACACAGTCTGGGAAATCACAAAAATATCAGTCAAGAGTGTCTCAGCTGATTTCAAACTGGGCACCTTCTAAACAGAGGTCAGAAACTTTACAAATGGAAGCACCTTGCTCAATTTTTATTGTTCCCTGATTTCATGTATGTCCTTGTAAGAACGCTATATACATGTCAATACCGCCAATTCTTTCAGATCCTCTGCATTTCTTGTGGACTGCTAATGTATTGCAGTACCACAGAGAATGTTCGTATTGAACAAAAATAACGCATTCTATAATGTGTTCAAGTACTCATCATACCATGAATAAACTTTTAACTGATGGACTACAACATTCAATGTATCTACTTCAAATGAATATTTTTAATCACTCTCTCTTTCTCACTTGATACACCAGTTTATGTCTGAATCCCTGAAAATGGAGGAAGAACGGTCCTCCAAAATGCTGCAAACCACCTACCAGACTGCAGTATCACAACCGTGGAGCCAAGAATCTGAGAATATGAGTTTCAACATCTGCATTCACATTACATGGTTTTTATTTCACTATATCAATACTAGTATGTTTTCAACTGAAACTGGTGCCTTACACATATCACACAGTATGCCAGTTTACAAAACTGTTGTACATTATATGAAAGTTGTTGGCATTTCATGTACATTACAGTAAGGAATTCTGGCTAAGACTGCATTTTTGTATGCGAATCATAATCTTTTGTGAAACATACATAAAAAGGAATATGTGCCTCCTTGACAAACAGGAATATGAAATAACTGAAGCAGTATCAAATACTAAATACATGAAAGACACAACCGATTAATGATCTTGTAATAAATCTGTCCCAGAACTGCGAAAACAAGATGATGGCAGCAATACTTTAACCAAATAAAAAGCATACCATATCGATCAATAGGACCTCCTGGTGATGGTGTTATCCTGTAATGATCCTGGCGTGGAGGAATTAGTGTCGAATCCAATTCATCATATCCAGACTGTGGGAAGGGCACACCTTTTCGCAGGTAATCTATACACAATTTAATAACATTATGGACCATTGAGAAATAATCACTTGAATTAAATACATTTATTCAGTGGTAGTATTTATTATCTAGTAGAGGTCTGCACAAGCTATAGATCATAGGTAACATACTGCCTGTGGAGACATGTGAAGTATGATAACGCACATTACATTACTAAAATATCAAATAGTGTGTGAGAAGTTTGAATAGATTCAGCTGGATCAAGATATGGTGCAAGGGCAGCCTCTTTGAAACATGGCAATGAAGCCTCATTAGGTAATACAGAATAACTGCATGAATAAATACATAAAATTTACAATGCAAGTCTAAGTGACCAAAGAACTCTGCCCCTCCTACAAAGCCTACCCCAGACAAGATTTCCCCGTTAGTTTAAAAAATAATGACACGAGTACTAAACAAGACAAACAATGTACATAGAATGCAACATCGAGGCACATCCGTACAACCGTTGTCATCGAAGAGCAGTATTACATATTCTGAGTGTACATTTGTAGTCTTAGTTATCCAGCACACAAAGTACATGCATTATATCATTTTGTCACCTGTGGCTTGTCCGGCTGTACCACTTTTTTTAACATTATCTCATAAAAGGCACAATTTTCAGAAAAAAGTTACTAAACATTAATTGTGTTTGTTCTCTACAACTTTTGTCTCAAACATTCCTCAATGTAAGAATTGAGTGAGACATCATAAATTTTCATAGGTATCCATATCAAGTAGCGCGTCATTCTTATCAGATTTTAATTAAACTTGATTTTTTCCTCGTTTTCCAAAAATACTCAAATACAAAATCTTCTGAAAGTACATCCACTGGCAACTCAGTTATTCCACGTGGGCAGAAAGGCGGATACACAATCAGACATGACGAACCTGACCTTTGATTTTCGCGATTTTGCGAAAGCCTAAAAACGAAAACCTTAAACGATGTCAAATCCTTCGACTGTGTGCAACCAACGTCCCGAAAATATGAGTGCCCAAGCAGATTTAAAACGACATAGGGACACTTAAAAAACGTTTCTCCTTTAAGAAGCTGGACACAAAAAACTGCACTCATCCACCTTTGCAATCAACGCTTGCAAAATGCGCAAAAGGTACTTCAAACTAGGCGTACACAATAAATACAAACGAACAGAAGTCAACAAATTCGGCTGTCGTAAAGAGAACCCAATACTTTGAAGAAGCCGGCAACTGCGAAGAACCCACCGTTGCTTAGCTGAATGTACACACTTGATTTCGGCATTCGGACGACTTCCGCAAGTCAAGCCGACGAATTTCGCATCCAGCATCTCGCGACGTTTGCACTCCAGCGTCCAAAACTACTCACAACTGACACACTCACATCACCTCCTTGCTCAATGGGATTTGTTTCCAGCTATTTATACACCCAAGGCCGCCACCGAATGCACACCGCTCAACGTTCCAAATATGTGATACCCAACGATCGTGACGGTTGGTTCTTAAAACGGGCACAGAAAAAAAATACAAAGAAATACTAGTCTGTAGTCTAATAAGTTGGACTACTGCTCCTTCGCAGAAGGATATACGTGTGCGCGTTCCGAAAACGTGTTATAATTCGAGCGATCTGAAACCTGCAGAGGATGGTGATAACAAATGCCACGGACATTACCACCACTTCTGATTTATTCTGGCGGCCGAGGTAAGTTATTTCCAACCAGCTGTAACTAAACAAGGCTCCATACCCTCTTAAAACACCCATACACGCTTCCCAATTTTGAATAAGTTGTGTGCTGTAGATAGTCGACAGCACCGATATTTTATCCATATCTTTCGTCTAGTTTCGTTCTGCGTTCCACGAGAGGTTTTGCAAATTGTTTGATGTTTGAACATAATCTGTTCAACATTCGAGAAGAAAATGATCCCGTACAATGAAGGAATCAAATCCCCGATAAGAAACCATTCTGAATACTGATTGCATCATCTCTGAAACAATTTAAATATTTATATTTTCACACACCACGCACACGCACACACATAACAGGATAGATAATGCCCAGAGAGCGGAACACTTCCGGCGCGTTCGTGTAAGTACAGTAACGAACCGTAACGTACAATGGACGAATCAAATCCCCGATAAGAAACCATTCTGAATACTGATTACATCATTTCTGAAACAATTTAAATATTTATATTTTCATACACGTGCACACACACACACACACACATATATAACAGGATAGAAAATGCCCAGAGAGCGGAACACTTTTGGCGCGTTCGTGTTTGTAACTACAGTAACGAACCGCAATGGTACCCTTGGTAACCACAATAGCAAAGGTATTCAGCTACAGGAACATCTTCGCCCTTGGTAACTAAGACAACCAAGGTAACACTAGTAAAAAAAAAAATGTAAAGGTACATAAGTCTTCATGAAAAGCAACCGTCATTCTTGTCCGATTTTAACAAAACTCGAAATTTCTTGATGGGTTTTTGTGAAACCTCCATTATAAAATTTCACGAAAACCTGTCCAGCAGATGTCGAGTTGTATTATGCGGACGAACGGGCAGTCATGATGAAAACAGTCAATTTTCGCAACTCTGCGAACACGTCTACAGTGAGTTTGGTTCGTTCTTTCCTCACCTCCTTGCGTTGCTGTGCTCTTTCCATCGAAAGCGATAAGAAATCGAACACGGTTATAATGGTTGCAGGGCGTTCCCTGTGAGGTAACAGAAGTAGCAAACAATGTGTCCAGTAGTAAGAAAGGTTTAAATTGCTGCACGCAGAATATGATTCCATGTCGGGCGAAGGCCGGATAAGCGGCTAGTCAAGACACATAGTCACGATCCTAATAGTTTGTGACAGTGATTTCGTGGACGCAGGCAGATGAAACAGCGCCAAAGTTCTGTACTTCACGAAAAACTGTAAGTACTCCTACTTTCTGTTTTACGTACGCGAAACAACATGCTTTGTGTGTGTGTGTGTGTGTATGGGGGGGG
>Ga0209755_10004070_pt1 | contig 17642 bp, 15 predicted proteins | sample TergutCo191P1_FD_187301 | JGI IMG/M metagenome (GOLD analysis project Ga0209755, IMG submission 187301) | Cornitermes sp. P1 segment gut microbial communities from Petit-Saut dam, French Guiana - Co191P1 (SPAdes) (version 2) | ecosystem: Host-associated > Arthropoda: Insects > Digestive system...
ATTCCTGGGGAAGGGCGATCAAAAAGCCCTGATAAAACCTTCCCTTGGAGGAAATGCATATGTCAAGTTGTTGTTGCGTTTCTATGCCCTCATACAGCACCTCGACTCCGAGCGTCTCGGCAAAGAAAGTCAAGGCCCTAAGATACTCGCGGTAGAAATAGGATTTCTCGCTTTTCTGGATGTACTCCCCGTTGATTTTTATGATATCCGGCTTCAGAATGGCAAGCCGATCGATATTGCTGGCGTTCTTGCCATAATCGTCAAGAGCAATTCGGTAGCCGGCGTTTTTATAGCAACTTATAACGTTCATCAATGCATCGCTTGTGTTGAATTCCTCCTCGGTGATTTCGATGACTACCCTGTCCGGGGTTATGCCGAATTCACGCATCCACTGTATTGTCGGTTCCATTTCCGGGTTGTCCGCATATTGCGCAAGCCAAGCCAGCCTGATGTTTATGAACAGATTTTCGCTTCGGTTTTCCTCTGCATATTTCCGCATGGCATATCTTCTTACCTGCCAGTCAATTTTTAGGGCATCCTCGTCCGTGGTGTTCGCATCGGAGAAAAAGTCCCCCAAGGATTTTACCGTCCCGTCGTTATCCACGAACCTACCCAGGACTTCATAGGCATATACCGCATGGGAATCGGCGGAGAGAATAGGCTGGAAATATGGAATAACCTTATCCGAAAGCGTCATCGCCGAGTGGACTGTGGGAGATTTCATTGATTGTTTTACCGTCTAAATTTCCGCTTTGCCGGCGATGGATGATCTGCGCATTCATCTGCGCCGCTGGAAGAACAGGTTGTGTTCATATTAGCCTCCTAGTAAAGCAAAAAGGCGCTTGCCAGCAAATGGGGAAAGCCAAATGCCGATAAACGCCTTTGTTCATCTATCTTAAAGTAGACCGGAAAACGCTATTTTTGTCAACATGCGGATTCGGGCAAAACGGGGAAATTGCTCCAGGTTTACGAAGGGGAAGTGCTTGGCGTGTTTGCGCCTGTTGCGGTATAATGATGCTAATTATTTGCGCCTTGCAAGATTGAAACGATGTGTGTGAACCTCACATGCATAAAACCTTTATACATCGCACCGAGTTTTAGATACGCGCGCGCGGCCTTTGGAGCTAACAGGCGGGCAGGCTGTTAATTTGCGGGATCAGCGCTGGCTGCGGGGCTTTTTCTGCAGACCTAGATAGTAGGTCTCGAAGGACTCGCTGCGGCAGGCTTGCGGCTTGTGGCTTTTTGCGGACTGGAAAACGGAGCGCAGGCGCTTCAGCAGCTCGGAAGTGTCGCCGCCCTGAAAGACCTTGACCAGCAGGCAGCCGCCTTCCGCAAGAGCCTCTTCCGCGTAGCCCACGACCTCGCCGGCAAGGTCGAGCGATCGGCAGGTATCGACGAAGCGGTTGCCCATCGTCGCCGGCGCCGCGTCGCTGACGATCAGGCTGTAGGGTCCGCGCGAAAGAATGGCCTCGCGCGCTGCGGGCTCCGTGATGTCGCCTTGGATAAAGTGAAAATTCTCCCCGTCGAACAGCCCCCCGTCAAACCGGCGCGAAAGGGGCGAAAGGTCCGCCGCAACCAGCGCGGCGCCGCCGGCAGGCTTGGCAGCGCTGGCGCCATCCGCGCCGCCAGGCCTCGCGCCGCCGCCGGTGAGGCGCGCCATTTTTCGCAGGACGTAGAGGCTCCAGCTTCCGGGGGCGGCGCCTAGGTCGAGGACTTTGAAGGGGCGGCCGGGGCGCATGGGCTTTAGGAGGCCGAACTTTTCGTCGATTTCCTGGAGCTTGTAAACGGAGCGCGCCGGGTAGCCCTCCTTTCGCGCCTTGAGCTGCCAGGCGTCGGGTTTCTTGTAATCCGCCATTGTTTCCAATATACTGTGCAAATGGACCCACAGTATACCCTCAGGCTCGAAAGCATCGAGGCGGCAATCAATCGCTGGCTGCCCGAAAGGATCGGCGGCGAATCCGGCGCGGCGGGCAAGGCCGGCGCTTTCTGGCAGAAAGAAGTTTTTCCCGAAATTGCGGGCGCCGACGCGGCGCTGATGCAGGCGCTCACGGCTCCAGGCCGCGACCTCGTTTCAAGGGGCGGCAAGCGCTGGCGGCCGCTGCTGATGCTCCTGACCTGCGAGGCGCTCGGCGGGGCGGACGCGGCGCTGCCCCTCGCGCCATTGGTCGAGCTCTCCCACAGCGCCACGCTCATCCACGACGACATCGAGGACAGCTCCGACGAGCGCCGCGGAAAGCCGGCGGTGCATGTGATTCACGGCGTCGACGTGGCGATCAACTCCGGCAGCTTCCTGTATTTCCTGGCGCCGGCCTGCATCGAGTCCTGGGCCGCAGGGCTTGAGTCGAAGGAGGGCCTTTCCGAGGCGGAGGCCGCAACGGCAAAGGCAAGCATCTACTGGCTTTGGTCCGGGTTCATGCGCAAGGTTCACCTCGGGCAGGCCATGGACATTCATTGGCACAAAAACATTGACATAATTCCGACCGTCGATGACTACCTCGCCATGTGCAATCTAAAAACCGGCTGCCTCGCTCGCTTTGCCGCGGAGCTTGGCGCCATGGTCGCCGACATTTCGGCAAGGAACCTCGGAAACTCAGGCAGGCTTCTGGCGGCCTGGCTGGGCAGCGCCGCGGAGAAGCTGGGCGTCGGCTTTCAGATTCTTGACGATGTCAAAAACATTAGCGCCGGCATCCCCGGCAAAAAGCGCGGCGACGACATTGTCGAGGGGAAAAAAAGCCTGCCCATTCTGCTCTTCCTGCAGCGCTGGCCGGAAAAAAAGGAGCTGGTTCTGCGCTGCTTCAGGGAGGCGCGCGCCGCGGGCATCGGCGCTAAGGAGGTCGAGGAGCTTGCCGCGGAGCTTGCCGCTTCCGGCGTTCTCGCCGAGGCCGAGGCGCAGGCGCAGGCGCTAATCGCCGATGCCCGCGAGATTTTCGCCTTCTCAAAGCCGTCGCTGCCATGGGCCGCCGAAAGCCGAAAGCTGCTTGCCGGCATTGCCGACCTGATCAGCTAGCAAAAGGAGCGCGGCAAAATGCGAAAAATGATGCGCGCCGAAATCTGGACAATCGTGCAAACCGGCGAGGGCAACGCGGTTTTGCTGCGCGCCCCGAAGGAAAACATCGCGGTGCCGATTTTCATCGGCCAACTGGAAGCGCAGTCCATGCTCATCGGCATGGAGGAGCACGGCCTTCCGCGCCCCATGACCCACGACCTCATCCTCAGCCTGCTTGAGGGCCAGGGCCTGGCGCTTGAGCGCGTGGAAATAAGCGAGCTGCGCGAAAGCGTCTTTTACGCGCGGCTTGTCATCGCCGGCGCTAGCGCCGATGGCAGCCCCCTGATCTTGGACAGCCGCCCCTCCGACGCCCTCTGCCTCGCCACGCGCCGCAAATGCCCCATCCTTGTTTCCGACGAGGTGGCAGCGCTGGCCGGCATCCCCGTTGACTTTTTCGTCGAGGCCCTCGGCGGCGCTGCCAGAAGCGGCAGCCGCGGCGTCGGCGCCATGGGCGGCGCAGGCAGCGGCGCAGATGGCGAGGCCGAGGCCGATTTCGCCACGCGCCGCAAATGCCCGCAGGAAGGCAAGCGCCGCCGCCTTATGGAGCAGCTCGCCCAGGCCGTGGAGGAAGAGGAATACGAGCAGGCCGCGAAAATCAGGGACGCGATAAAGGCCATGGAAAGCGCGGAAAGGCCTGATTTTAATAACTACCCGAGTTAGGATGCAAAACCTGCCCGTTACCCACATCGGAAAACCGGCATTTCAGTGAAGCAACCTTGCTAGCGTGTCCATCCCCAACAGTGCTATCTCCATCGAGTATGTTGCATTTGCGAATGAACGAACCCCGCCGCAAGCAGCGGGGTATCGTTCGTTCTCCCGTGGAATTGCATTCGGGGTTTAATACCTTTTAACCGCCCCAAGGGGCGGGGTATTAAACCCCTCAGCGCGAATAAGCTGGCAATTAAAACTGTTGCGACCTACATGGAAATGCCGCGGCTGGCAGAGCCTTCCAGATTATTCGCCGCGATTATCTCGCTCAGCGAAACCTCCGGGTGGAGCCAGCGCTTGCCGCTTTTTTCGCCTTTGGCGTGCAGGGCGCTTTGCGGGCAGAGGTGCAGGCAAGCCATGCACCACTCGCAGCTTGCGCCGAAGCAAACCTTGTCGGTTACGGCTATGTTTTTCACGGGGCAAACCTTGGCGCAAACGCCGCATTTGTTGCACTGGCTGGTCACGATGTAGTCCTGGGCCTTTTTTTCGGGCGACTTCATCATGGCGCTGACCATTGCGGTAATCGCGCGCATCACCGGCGACGCTTTTGCCCGCCTGCGCTTGCGGCCGTTAATGTCGCTCACTATTTTTGCGGTGTTTTCCTCTACTTTTTTTGCCGGCAGCTTTTTTGCCTGCGCGCCCATCTCAAATAGGGGCAGGAAATTGTCCAGCATAAGCAGGTGGTTTGCGTAGTCAAAACGATAGCCGTTTTTCAGGGCCAGCTTTTGCAGGTTCATCATGGCCGCGCCCGGCATGTTGCCATACGTGCCGATTGCGAAAACGTAATCCGCCTCAAGCTTTGCCTTTTCCAGAAAGCGGCGCACCATCTTTGGCGTTGTCCAGCCGTAAATCGGGAAAACAACGCCAATCGCGTCGTCCTTATAATGCAGGCTTTCGGAATCGACGGCCTGCGGAATGGAAACCAAGTTTCCGCCGATGCCCTTGACCACAGCCTTGGCCACGGCCAAAGAGTTTCCCGTGGCCGTAAAATAAAAAACGGTCATTTCATTTTCCCCTTCGCAAACTTTACCATCCCGCACGATCTCATGTCAACGCGGCCATCAGGCAAAAACGCCACGCCTTCGGCTTTCAGCATTTCCTTTCTGACATAGGCGTGCACGCCATCGGCAATGGCGCCGTCTATTTTGACAACCCGCTGCCACGGCAAATGTTCCGGGCAGTGGCGCATCGCCCGCCCGACTTCCCTCGCGCCACGGGGCTTGCCCAGCATTCCGGCGATTTGGCTGTAAGCCAGCACTTTGCCGCGCGGAATTTGCTCGACGATGGCGTACACTTGCTCGTAAAACGGATTCATGCCTTGCGGTTATTCGCCTCAATAATTTCGCTTAGCGAAACCTCCGGGTTGCGCCAGCGCTTGTCGCTTTTCTGGCTTTTGTGATGCAGGGCGTTTCGCGGGCAAAGATGCAGGCAGGCAAAACAAACCTCGCAATTATCGGCAAAACAAACCTTGTCGGTTACTGCTATGTTTCCCGAAGGGCACACTTTGGCACAAATACCGCATTTGTTGCATTGATTATTGACAATATATTTTTTGGCGTTTTTGCTGTCGGGAATCATGGCGCTGACTGCCGCGGTAACCGCGCGAGATGCCAGCGATGCCTTTGCCTGCATGTGTTTGCGATTATTGATATCACTCGCAATTTTGCCGGCCCTTTCTTCGACTTTCTTTTTTGGCAGGTTTTTTATCTGCTTGCCGGTCTCGGATATGGGCAGGAAATTATCGGCCATAAGCAGATGATTGGCATAGTCAAAGCGACAACCGTTTTTCCGCGCCTGTTTTTGCAGATTCAGCATTGCCGCGCCGGGCATAATCCCATACGTGCCGATTGCGAAAGTGTAATCCGCCTCAAATTTTGCCTTGTCCAAAAAACGGCTCACCATTTTTGGGGGCGCAAAATAGTAAATCGGAAAGACAACGCCAATTGCGTCGTCCTTGCAATGCAGATTCTCGGAATCGGCGACTTGCGCAATGGAAACCAAGTTTCCGCCGATGCGCTTGGCCATGGCCAGGGAGTTTCCGGTAGCCGTGAAATAAAAAACCGTCATGCGCTCCCCCATGTTTGCAACCCTGCCGCAGCATCAGTTTACCTTGTCACTAGGCGCCTGACAAGCGCCAGCATCAAGCGCATCGGCAAAGGCTCAAATTTACCTGACACTTTTTTGAGCCACTTGCGAATTGGCAAATACTGCGGACAATGTTTTTCGCACTTTCCGCATTCATTGCAAAGGCGCGGACTGCTGGGGTTTTTCGCAATCGCGGCGGTGCTTGTCATATAAAGCGTCATTCCCGTGACAAAGCCTTGCGCATACCTTGAATTGTACGCGGAAAAACAGGCTGGTATGTTTATTCCCCTTGGGCAGGGCAAGCAGTAGTTGCAGCCTGTGCAGTTGATTTTATAGGTTTTCCTAAACAACTCTACCACTCTGGCATACACCGTCAGATCCTTGCCAGCAAGCGGGCGAAAAGCGTCGGTCGAGCGAATGTTGCTCTCCATTTGCTGAACGCTGTTCATGCCGCTTAGCGCTACCGTCACTTCGCGCTGATTCCACAGCCACCAAAATGCCCAATCCGATGGCGCGAGGCTGGGATCAGTCTTTTTGAACATTTCAACGGCCTGTTTGGGCAAGCCTGTTGCAAGCCTGCCGCCGAGCAGCGGCTCCATGATCATGACCGATACGCCTTTTTCCGCTGCGGCAAGCAAGCCCTTTCTCCCAGCCTGGTAATTCTCGTCGTAATAGTTGTACTGTATCATGCAGAACTCCCAGGCATAAGAGTCAAGGATTTTCAAAAAATCATCGCAAGTGCCATGGTATGAAAACCCTATCTGCCGGACTTGCCCAGCCTGTTTTTTCTCCGCTATCCACTGTTCGATGCCCAGTTTTCGGAAAGTTTCCCATTGCGCAAAACCCGACATGCTATGCAAAAAATAGTAATCCACATAATCCGTTTTGAGCCGCTGAAGCTGCTCGTTGAAAAATTTGTCAAAATCGTCTATGGTTTTGCACATAATCAAGGGCAGCTTGGTGGCGATGTACACGTCTTTGCGCTTGTTGTGTTTAGCGAGGATTTCCCCCAGCGTCTTTTCGCTGTTTGGATAAATGTAGGCTGTGTCAAAAAAGTTTACGCCGCCCTCGATTGCGGCTAAAATCATGCGCTCGGTTTCCGCTTTGCCGGGAAACCTCATGCAGCCAAGCCCCAGCGCGGAAAGCCTGTTCCCAGACGCTTTGTCTTCACGGTATTGCATTTTTTGCCTTTTCTTCCCACTTTGACGGTATTTTTTGCAGCGCCATTTCCAGTTCTATTGCGCCCCCAAGCGTGTTCAGGTCGGGCTGTTGAGCCTGAGAGCGCAAAGAACTTGGATAACCCCGCAGGGAATCCCGTGCTTTTGCACAAATCTTGCATGCAACCTTTCGATGCGACTAACCTTGGCGGCAATAGCCCCGATGGCAATGTCGGCCTTCAAATTCATGTCGCCATTCTCGTCATTTAGTACCATGCAAGACCAATTATAGTCTGCCACCGTACTTTGTCAAGTCCCATAGGCATTTGTGATTTTGCTTGGATATGCGCCAGTCTCTATTGCGCTGATTGGCTGCGGGTGTAGCCGCGCCCCAGCGGCGCTTTGGCTTGCGCAACCTCTTCTTGCTGCTCGTGTCTACATTAGCAAGCACGACGAAAAGGGACGCGGCGGCGGTATGGAAAATTATTTTGACAAAAAATACGAACTCAGGTATTTCGAAATGGACAGGCAAGGGACGATCTCGCCCACGACTATTTTGACGCTGCTGGAAGAAACGGCGGCTGAGCATTGCTATGACATTGGCCACAGCCTGTACAGCCTTGAAAAGCAGGGCATCGGCTGGGTGCTGGTCTCTGGCGCCATCGATATGCGAAGGTATCCACGGTACAAGGAAAACATCGTGATACGAACATGGCTGTCAAAATACACCATGGTAAAAGGGTATCGCGAAAATATTATTTTCGATGATTCGGGGGCCGTGATCGGAAAGGCGCAGGGCATCTGGGTGTTTTTCGATATTGCCAGAAAAAAGCCGATTCCCATTTTGGATGAGATAAAAGCAAAATGGGGCGTCGACCGGGAAATATCCCAGGAGGTTGACGTGGGCGCGATAAAAATTATAAACGATGGCGCGGGCCATCAGTTGGAATACGATGTTCGCAAATCCGACGTTGACAGCAACAAGCATGTTAACAACATCAGGTATTACCACTGGCTGGTCGACTCGCTGCCGGACGGCATCACGGACAGGTATGCGCTGAAAAGGGTAAACGCAAAGTTTTATGCCGAGGCAAAATACGGCGAGAAAATCAGGATTTACCTGAAGCACGAGCCGCGGCAGAATGCCTTTATGCACACGATGAGGAGCAACCTTGACAACAGGCTGCTTGCGGCGGCTCACACGGTGCTGGAAAAAAGGCTGTGTAGGAAATGCGCTGCGCCGGGGAGCCCCGGGAGAATGCGCCTGAGCAGCGCCAAGGCTGCTCAGGCGCATCCGCAGGCAGTTTAGCTTCTGTTAATAATCTTCGCCAGAGCGTCAGCGGTCATGCCCAGATGCTCCGCGACTTTTGACGCGGGGCCGGATTCGCCGAAGCGCTCGATAGACAGAATGTCTTCCGGCTTTGCCCAGCGCTCCCAGCCGCTGCGCACGCCGGCCTCGCAGACGATGGCCCTAGTGCCGGGCGGGACGATCGCGTCGCGGATGGCGGCGGGCTGCGACTCGAACAGCTCCCGGCTGACCATGGAGACCACGCGCAGCTTTTTGCCGGCGGCCTTTTCGGCGGCCTCCAGCGCCATGCCCACCTCCGAGCCCGTTGCGATGATTACCGCGTCGGGCGTTCCGTCAGCCTGCCTGGCGATGTAAGCGCCGGTGCGGATGGTGTCTTTCCAGTCCGGGTCGGCCTTGGGGAAGACGGCGATGTTCTGGCGGGAAAGCGCTATGGCGACAGGCGCCTCGCTTTGCTCCAGCGCCATTGCCCATGCCTCGGCGGTTTCCTCGGCGTCGGCCGGGCGCAGAACGCGCACGTTCGGCATGATCCTCAGGCTGGCGACGTTTTCGACGGGCTGGTGCGTGGGGCCGTCCTCGCCCACGAAAATCGAGTCGTGGGTGAGGACGTAAACCACCGGCTGCTTCATCAGCGCCGAAAGGCGCAGCGCCGGGCGCAGGTAATCCGAAAAAACCATGAAGGTCGAGCAGTAGGCGCGAAGGCCGCCGTGGAGCGAAATGCCGTTGCAGATCGCGGCCATTGCGAACTCGCGAATGCCGAAGTGAATGTAGCGCCCGGCGCGGTTTTCGCGCGTCCACGTTCCGGCGTCGGCGGGAAGGCCGACGGCGTTGGGGCCTTTCAGGTCAGCGGAGCCGCCGACAAGGTTGGCGTTTGCCGCGGCCACGGCTGCCAGCGCTTTGTTGCCGGCGGCACGAGTGGCGATCTGATCGCCGGCCTTGAACGCGGGCAGCGCTGCCGGCGCCGCCTTGCCGGAATGAAACGCGTCCCACTCCTTGCGTTTCTCAGGGTTTTCCTTTGACCAGGCCTCGAACGCGGCCAGCCAGCCCTCGCGCGCCTTTTTCCACTCGGGCTGCTTCGCGGCGAAATAGCTTTGCGCTTCCGGCGCGACGTAAAAATCGCCCGGGATTCCCAGGTGCGCGCGCGTCGCGGCGATTTCGTCGGCGCCAAGCGGCGCCCCGTGCGCGTCGGCGGTGTTTTGCTTGCCCGGCGAGCCCTTGCCGATAATCGAGGCCAGAATGATGATGCTGGGCCTGCCGGCATCAGCCTTTGCCTGCGCGGTGAGCTTGGCAATTTCCTCGAAATCGTACATCGAGCCGCGCAGCACTTGCCAGCCGTAGGACTCGTAGCGCTTTGCCACGTCCTCGGTGAAGGAAAGGTCGGTGCTGCCGTCGATCGTGATTTTGTTGGAATCGTAATACATGATCAGCTTGCCCAGCCCGAAGTGGCCGGCAAAGGAGCTGGCCTCTGCGGAAACGCCTTCCATCAGGCAGCCGTCGCCCGCGAGAACGTAGGTATAGTGATCGACCACTTTGCGCGAGGCGGTGTTGAAGCGCGCCGCGAGCATCGTCTCCGCTACGGCAAACCCGACGGCCATCGCCACGCCCTGGCCCAAGGGGCCGCTGGTCGCCTCGACGCCGGCCGCCATGCCGTATTCCGGATGGCCGGCGGCGCTGGAGCCGATTTGCCGGAAAGACTTGATGTCGTCCAGCGACATGTCCTTGTAGCCCGCAAGGTGCAGCAGCGAGTACAGGAACATCGAGCCATGCCCCGCCGACAGCACGAAGCGATCGCGATCCGCCCACGCGGGATCCGACGGGTCGTGCCGAAGCAGCTCCCCGTAGAGCATCGCGCCAAGCTCCGCCGCGCCGAGCGGAAGGCCCGGGTGGCCCGAGTTTGCCTTCTGAATGGCATCGATGCTCAATGCCCTCACGCTCAGCGCGACTTTTTCCAATGCCTTTACGTCCATGGATTTCCCCTTTTCGAGCCGTTTCAACTCATCGAATATGTGGCGCGCGCCGCCCGGCAAAAGCCGCGCAAGCGAAGCGCATTGTTTAGTAGGATAGCGCAACTGGCCCAAGGGCGCAAGAAGGCGGCGCAAAAAGCGGCGCAAGTAGCGCGCAGGAAGCAACGCAAAAAGCGGCGCTAAAGGGCCTGCAAATTCCCGCCGTGCCTCTGCGCCCACGCGGCCTCGGCCTCGCCGATCGCGGCGATTATTTCCTCCCGCGGGGCGCGCCGCTCGATTAGCGCGTAAAACTTTTCCTGCTGGCACAAAAAATTGATTTTCGACAGCGTGCCAAGGTGCTGCCTGACCGACGACGAAATGATCAGAAACACCGTGCGCACCTTGCTGCCGTCCTGGGTGTTCCAGTCAACCGGCTGGGCCGGAAAGGCGATCGCCACCATCGGCGCCTCGGCGCTGCCGCCGGCGAGCATGGGGCTGCGCGGGTGGGGCAGCGCTATTCCCCTGCCCACGCCCGTCGATATCAGCGCCTCGCGCTCCAGTATTTCCCTGCGCAGCTTTTCCCTGTCCAACGCCGGGACTGGCGGCAAAAGGCCGATTATCGCGGAAACCACTTCCTTCATGCTTTCCCCGCCGACCTCGCGGTGCACGCCGCCATGCTCAACCAGCGCCGCGAGGCTTTGCCCGTCCGCAGCGCCCATGGCGGCGCCGGCCCTGCCCGTCATTTTTCCGCCGAGTACACGGAGAGCAGGTTCCGGTTGCATTTTTCCTTGTCAAAAACGCCCGGGGAAAAATCCTGGCCCATTTCGGACAGCGCGGTCTGGCGCTCCAGCTCGTTGCCGCCGGAAAGCGAGGCCAGCATTTTGCGAAAGCGCAAGGGCCCGCTGACGCTTTCCGGCGGGGCGGCCCCCTCCCCGGCAACGCAGCGCACGGTCTCCTTGTTTGCCGGCTGATAGGACGAAACGAAAATTATTTTGACGGTCCACTTGGAGCCGTACTCGTACTCGATTTTGCTGATGCCCTGGTCGCGCAGGTCGCGCACCCTGGACCTGTTGTCCAGCTTTTTCCTGCCGGCGTCATTGGAATCCGCGGTGTAAAACTGATGCTGGCTGGCGCTTTTCCAGTCCAGGCAAATCTGTATCAGCTTGTGCAGCTCCTCCAGCTTCCAGGCGCCGGGGACGATCACCCGGCGCCACACGTCGGTGCCGCCCACGCTGATCTGCACCGTCTGCCACATTTCCAGCGGCGCGGCGCCATTTCCGGCATGGACTAGCTGAAGATTGCTGCGCCTGAAGTTGTTCATGGAATCGCGCAGCATGTCTTTGATGTCAGTGAAAGTGTCAATCATGCTTTCCAGCGAGCCATCCATTGCCTCAATCTCCGACTCGGGCGGCGCCTCGTCCGCGTCGAGATCCGTCATCAGATGCGCCGCGTGCTCCTGAATTTGCGAAAGCATGATGAACGTGTGCTTGGGCAGCCAGGTCTCGTCCATTTCCCATTTCTGGATTTGCGCCGCAAGCTCCACCACCGCCTGGTGCAGCTCGCCCACCTGCTGCCTTATGGCGCCCATGGGCTGATCCTGAAAAATGTTGTAGCCCTCGCGCAAGTCGTCCATCGTGTCGGAAAGAAAGTCGTTGAGGATGTTCAGCTCCGCGTTGCCGACTTTGATGGCCTTCGGGATAATCCTGTCAGGAATGCTGTCAATGCCCTTTTCGCCCCGGAACAGCGCGTCGCGGACATAGGCGCGAAGGACAAACTCCGAAACGGGAATGCCGATGTCAAAAAGGATTTCCTCGATCGGCGTTTTGTCCGGCGGCACCGAAGCGCCCAAAAGGCTCCTGCTGTCCGGGATTTCCTTTCCGGCAAACCAGAAGCGGCTTTCGATGCCGTACTCCACGCTGCTCTCGATGTTCTCGGTGACCTCGTAAAGAAATTCCTCCAGCGAGTAGGCGGGAACCTCGCGCATTCGGCCGCCGCCGTGCCAGTAGGCAAACGCGATTTGCTCCTCAGTGGAAGCGCCGGGGCCCAGCTTGGAAAAGCTGCCGGCAAAGCCCTTTTCGGCGGCCTCGCCCCACTTGGCCATGGCGGATTTTTGCCACTCGCCCTTGCTCACTTTCTCCAGACTGAAGTGGCCGGCCTTCCAGTCCTTTGTCCGCACCAGAAAGCGATCGCCGGGAACAAAGGCCGCCTCGCGAAAAATGTTGCGCATGTCCAGCGTGTGTATCGAAACCTCGGGCGGATCCTCGTAGGGATCGAAGTTAAAGACATTTTCGTTTTCAGGATTGTCCCGCGCCACGATCTGCGGCGCATACTCGCCGAAAAAGTTGTAGTAAGGGTAAAACTCCCCCGGAGGGCCCTCGCTGGTCGTCCACGGAACCTGCTTGCCCTCCCAGAAAAATTCGTACTCATGCGGCAGCTTCGTCGGATTTGCGAAAGGGATGCAGCGATGGCCGGGAATGAGAATGCCGTTTAGCAGCTCCAGCTTTGTTGGGGAAATGGAGAAAGGGGCGCTTTCGAAAAAGCCGCGCCGGGAAACCCAGCGCCGGCCGTCCAGCCGGAAAGCCATGTCTCCGGAGGCAAAAAACGCAGCTATCTCGATGGGAAGATTCTCGGCCCACTCGGAATCCTGCGAGCGCACATAGTCCGTCACGGCCTTCAAGGTAAACGGGTCGGTGGTGTTTTCCAGAAAATTGTAAAGCGCTTCTTCCTGATTCGGGGTCATTAGTGTAAAGTACCCCGGATTGGGAAAAATCTCAAGGCGCCTTTGGCGGCGGATTCAGCGCCGCAGCTCCGGCCGAAGCAGGCAGCGCTGGCCGCCCCGGACAAAAAAGGCGCATTGCGCCGCGTCAACTGCGTCATTTTGACCCATAATTTAGGCGGCTCCGGGCATTTGTGTCAATTTTGCCGGGAAAGCAACTGAAAGCCGAAGAAAGCGCCTTTTGCGCGGCGGCAAAAATACGCTTTTGGGGCCTGATTTGCTGCCCTACAGCGCCTACAGCCCAGCGCCGGCGCTTTTTTCGCCGCTTTCGAAAGAATTTTCCGCGTTTCCCCCAGCTTGGCGCGGTTTTTGCTAGGTATATGGCAACACCAAAACAAGGGGAAAAGACAGATGAAAACGATTACATTGCACCGGCCCAACGCGATCCAGAACGCCCTGAGCGATTTTGATCGGTACTTCGAGTCCTTCTTTGGGGATTCCATTTTCGCGCCCGCATCGCGCGGCCTCGCCCGCCTGCCTGCGGTTGACGTTCGGGAAACCGAAGCGGCGTATGCGCTGGACATGGAGCTTCCCGGCTACGAGGAGCAGGACATCGAGATTCACGTCGACGGCAGCAGCCTGTCGATTGCCTCCAAGCGCGAGGACGCGAGAAAGGCAAACGACGAGGAACAGGGAACCTGGCTAATTCGGGAGAGGCGCGTGAGCTCCTTCAGCCGCTCGTTCAAGATGCCCGAAAACGCCAATCACGAGGGGATCAGCGCCGGCTTCAAAAACGGCATTCTCAGCCTGGAAATCAAAAAGAAGCCCGAGGCGCAGAAAAGGTCCATTCAGATCAATGCGAAGTAGCGCCGGCCAAGCCTGAGTCTGGCTAGGGGGGAGGGGGGCCGCCGAGTGGCGCTGCCACTTGGCGCCCCCCTCCCCGGCCAGGCTTCAGCGGCGCTGCTTAATTTCTGAAGCGGCGCTTCCGTGCCGGCGCAGGAATTGCGGCGCGCTTCATGCGCGGCGCAATTCCTAGCAGCGCAGCTTGCTTAAAAACTGCAGCATTTTTTCGGCGCAGGCCTCGGGCCTTTCCTGCTGGGGAAGATGGCCGGCGCCTGAAATTACGGCAAACTCGGCATCCGGGCGCAGCGCCCTGAAAAGCCCGGTTTTCTCCGGCGGAAAGACGCGGTCTTTTTCCCCGCACAGAAGCAAAATGCCGGCAGGCATTTTTTTCGCCTTTCGCGCCATATAGCGCCGGCCAAACATCAAAAAGCCGTTCATGCTTCTGACCGTGGAAAGGTAGCCGCGCTCCTGCTCAGGGCTTTCCACCCTGGCAACAACGCGCTCGCGAAGAAAGCCCCTGTCCTCGCCGCTCATGCCCTCCAGATCGGCGTAATACGAGTGCAGCGACTTCCACGCGGCCTCATGGTTTGCGCGAAAGCCCCGATACCATTTCTTCCCCAGAAACGGCAGCCCCAGCAGCCAAAGCTTCTTGCCGGCGCTCTTTGCAAAAGGAAAGCAGCCGGCAACGAGAATCAGCGCCTTGGCAAGATCAGGCCTCCTGCACGCAACCAGCTCGGCAATGCCCGCGCCCAGCGAGCTGCCAACCAGCGCAACTTGGCGCTCCGCGCCAGCGGCGGCGATTTGGGCTGTGCTGGCGGCGGTCCTGTCGGCGCAGGCGAATTCAAGCAGGCGCAGAACGGCGCCGCAGTGGGCGCGCATGCTGATTCTGCCCTTCCAGGCAGAGCGGCCAAAGCCCGGCAGATCCGGCGCGAGAACCCGGTAGCCAGCGCCGGCAAGCAGGGGGAAAACATGGCGCCAAGTGTCGGCCTCGTCTCCCAGACCGTGGATCAGCGCCACTGTTGGCTTGCGGCTCGCACTGCTTTCGGAGTCAGCGCCGCCCTCGGAATCGGCGCTTTTGGGGCTGGCCTTTCCGAGGGCGGCGCTTCCTCTGGAATCGGCGCTGTTTTCGAAATCGGCGCTTCCTTCGGAATCGTAGTAAAAAAGAACGCCGCCGGGCATGGGGAGGTATTTTCCAAACTTGGCAAGGGATGGCCAGCGCTTCATATTCAGTATATTAGCTGGCGCTATCTGGCTTGTCAAAGGGAATCGCGGTTGGTCCCTAACCCGAAAAAAAAAGCGGCTGCATCTCCGCTCAGGCGGAAACCCCGCGACGGCGTGCAGCTTCATCCGCGAAAACCGCAGGAAGCGCGGCACCAAACAGATGATCGCCCTTTGGGGAGCAAGCCGCTCTGCCTATTGCAAATGGGCCGGACACGGCGCTTGCGGCAGGCGCGATGCCTCGGACGCAAAGCTGCCGGGGCTAATCCGCGCCATAGCGGACAGGTGCAAAAGACGCTGTGGAACTGCTGCGGGGTTTCATCGGCGAGCGACGGCACAGCCACTCGTTGCTGCGGCAGTTGATGGATCTGGTGGAGGCGCAGGACGGCACCGTCTGAGCCGAATTTCGAGCCCATAAATATTCAATTTGATAAGGCAAAGGATACGGGCGATTTTACTTGAATCAACAACCCACCCTTCAGGGTGGGGTATGTTGTTCTCAAAAGGTATTTGCATTCGGGGTTTAATACCCTCCGAACGCCCTAAATGGCGAGGTATTAAACCCCTCAGCACGAATAAAAATTCCCCATCCCAAGGGGCGGGGAATTAACCCCCTAGAAAGATAAAAAGCAAACGTATCATTTTTGGTTTCTCAGCAGAAAAGCCTTGTGTTGTATGCATTGATGAGGCGGGTTTAGGGAAAGAGTTCGGCTGCCTGTGATGAACCAAGATTCCATTCATACCATAGCCCTATATCTTGCAAGGAATTGCATATCATATTAGAGAGTTTGCAAAATTTCAATTTTGCAAGATATTCCGCCGAAATCGCCGTTTTACAAGCCTCTGGCTGGCAAAGCCGCAGGACCTCTTGTGAAGCTTATGGAGTTTCGCAAGAAGTCTATTTTCTGCAACACCACACCTTTCTCGTGTTTGGCTATTTCGTTTATCTTCGCCTTCATGCCAGGGTCATTCAGGTACCAGAAAACCCCGCTCAAAGCTTCTAGCTGTCCATATCCTCGACCAATTTCCTCGAAACCCCGTCTAGGGAAACACTGATTTAATCCAATGGTGATTAAGGGTTTATCCTTAAATAACATTTGCCTTGCGAAAAGCAATAAAGGCGCATGCGAACATCAGCAAACCAAGGTAGCTTGAGTTAAGTTTCTCGAACTGGACCAACAACTTGCGAAACCTGTTCATCCAGGAATGCGCGGCCTCCACCACCCACCGGCGAGCCTTATGCCCAGGGTTGTCGACCTTCCCCTCGCTCCTGCCACTGACATGGGGGACGAACCCGCGCACCGCGATGATCTCCAACGCCGGCTCCCCGGCATACCCCATGTCAAGACACAGATGCTGCGGGCGCGCGAAGATGTCCGGACGCTCCACCTCTATCAAGTCCAGCAGCCTCTCAAGCTGGGTCACGTCGTGCCGGTTCGCTCCGGTCGCCACTATCGACAGCGGCACTCCGCGGCCGTCAACAAGAAGATGCCGCTTGCTTCCTTTTTTTTCCCCGGTCGGTGGGGTTGTTCCCGAGCGACTGGAGGGCGAGAGGCGCCTTGGTCATGCAGCCGTCCGCGCTCAGCCAGTCCCACTGGATGCCGCGGACCTCGTCGCAGCGTTCCAGCCTGGCGGCCCACAGGCTTTGGAAGAACCCCTTCTCGCGCCAGTACCGGAAGCAGCGGCGCGCGGAGCTTGACGAGCCGAACTCCTTGGGCAGGGCCTTCCACTGGGCGCTCGCGCGCATGACGTAGAACATGCCTTCCAGCGCCTTGCGCATGTCCATCGGCGGGCGCCCTCCGCCCGGCTTCCTCTTGTACGTTTTCTCGCTGTCGCGCTCCGGCGGCGGTATCAGAGGCTTTGCCGCCTCCCAGAACTCGTCGGTTATTTCCCATGAGCGCTTTTGTCTCATTGCTTTCCCTCCCGGTCTTTTAGGCAGTATACTGAAAATTTCTGTTTAGGGATAAGCCCTAAACCACAGCGTATGGGAATGCAAGTACCATATCGTGTGGATACCGAAATACAGACTGAAACGACTGTATGGTCAAATAAGCAAGCATCTGGGAGAAATATTCCATGAGCTTGCCAGGCATAAGGAAAGTCGCATTGTATAGTGAATTAAGCTAAATTTCTCAAAGCAAAATATTCGTAAATGAGAAGGCTGGCCATGAAAAAGTCCCGAGGGTTGTCACGCAGAAATCGCTTCATGTTCGCCCATGATTTCTCTATCGGGTTGTAATCCGGCGAATACGGCGGCAGGAACAATATCCGCGCCTTGCCGCGCGCCAGCTTTTTCAGCGCCTTCCTGCGGTGGCGGCTTGCGTTGTCCAGGATTACGGTGTATCCCTGCCCATGGGGGAATGCGGGAAGAAAGACGTTGCCGAACCACTGCTCGAACAAGGCGGCGTTCGTCGAGCGCTCGTAGCACCTGACCGCGTAATGCTTCCCTTGGCACAGCGCGGCGACCACATTTGTCCGCCGGGATCGTTTCCAGGACTTCACGCCATGGATCTTTGCGCCGCGGGGCGCTCGGCCATTTTCGCGCTGGAAGGGACCGTTCACGCCGCTTTCGTCCACGTAGACGCGCTTTCCCTTGGGAATCCTCTTCAGCCTGCAGGCA
>Ga0209755_10004071_pt1 | contig 17641 bp, 16 predicted proteins | sample TergutCo191P1_FD_187301 | JGI IMG/M metagenome (GOLD analysis project Ga0209755, IMG submission 187301) | Cornitermes sp. P1 segment gut microbial communities from Petit-Saut dam, French Guiana - Co191P1 (SPAdes) (version 2) | ecosystem: Host-associated > Arthropoda: Insects > Digestive system...
CCTTGGAGTTACGTTTGGCCACCAGCCATCAAGGTGGGTTCTTAAATGTGAATCTTGAAGTAGGGTAAAGACGTTGGTCGTATTGAATTGGGCGCCTACTTCATAGATGAAACGGGTCATTAATAGGGCGTTACCATTACGGTCAATGTACGCGATGTACCAAACAATTGGATTATTGGTAGGTGCGGTAGTTGTTAAGCTATTAGCATAACGACGAGAATGATGGAATGTTCCTTCTGTGAAGTAAGATCCTACTCTACTGGCAATTGTGAAATGAGGGTTTGCTTCCCAATTCATATCAATTTCAAACCAGAAGTATACATCAAATGCGAAGTTTCTTGCTTCCTGATACTCATAAATATCAGCTGGCATTCTTACTGAGAATTCAAAACTTACTGGTACTGTGGTTGAGACAGCAGAACTTTGGAATAAAGTAATTGATTGTCCCCAGTCAGTTACGTTTGGATTACGGTATTGGCCATTAACACTTACGTTTAAGATCGCTGGTAATGCAGGGGTTACTTCATAATTAGCAATGTTACCCACTGTGTACCATACACGTAAGCCCGCAGTAATAGGTTCTCCTATTAAAACACCTGGGCCATCAACAATCCAGTCAACATCAAAAGAAAAGACTTTTGAAGTACGTGCTCCACTAGCAGGGCCATATGTTTCATACATTGCTGCTGGTACTAAAAATTCACCAGCAAATTTATTAGCTGCTATGTCTTGAAAACCAATTACTGTGTTAATTTCATTTCCTTGACCAATGGTTACACGACCACTGTCAGATTCATTGTCAGGAGCGACAACGCCTGTTGCCCAAAAGGCAAAAGCCGTACCGATGGCTCCAAGACCAATGATTAATAACATCATTATTGGTATAAATGGTATTTTTCTTTTTTTCATATTTTTCTCCATTCTCTTTTTTAATTTTGTAAAGCACTTTGCTAATGTAAAATTAAAAGAATTATTCTAATAGATATTAACAAAACTCTACATAAAGTTCTGAATATATTCATATTATAAAGGTAAAGTAAATTTTCTGTGTCAATTATGGGTAAAATACCACATAAAAATACATAATTTCACCCAATTCACACACTTTTACATAGTATGGTAATTTAACTACAATTTATACCTTCCTTAACAGTATCATATAAATAGTGAAAAATCCGCCATACTACTACACTTTTTAATCCTTAAAATTAAAATAAGATCCCATATAATACGTGATCTTATTATTACTCATAAATTATAATTTTAGATTAAATTTAGCAAGAATGTACGTTCAATGTTGTTTGACACTAACACAAACACCACAATCCCCACAAATAAAGCAATCATCGCTCTGGTTAAGAACAGTTCTGCTCCTTGCATTTTCTTATTCTTAAATAAATCAGATGATGATCCCTTGAAAGCATCCACCGCATCTTCATTAGATTGCGTTAAAGCAGAAACTGCAATTATCCCAACTGATATTACTAAAATGATCCAATCTACCCATATCATATAAAAAACCTCCTATATAGCGTAAGTATTTTAACAAAAATATTAACTTTTGTCAATGAAAATCATTAAAAGATTAATCTTTTGTCTTATATTGCTGTAAACCCAATAAAAATAGACTCATAACTTATTAAAAACTTTATGTTCAAGTTCCATAGAATCTTATTAGAATCCTCCAACTAAAAAAACAGGGAGCCTATGCTCCCGTTACCCAGTATGCCTAAGGGTCTGCATGTTGTAAAATTAGAAGTTCATAGGTTATCTAATCCCCTGTCCGTTTAAGATGGACTTCTTATGGTTATATTATACAAACATTTATCGTTTGGTTTACATAAGTCCATTAATTCTTTGAATTCCTCAATAATGAAGTCTAATGTCATAAGCACCGCCTAAGAGATACTTTGACTGATGCTTGTTATAAGTTTTTATTCTTTTGGTTTGCCTCGTAATTCACTTTGTCTTAATGCTTCTTGAAATACTGGATTTCTTGGCTCGTTACTACCTTGTGCGATATAATCTGCACTTTCGTAATATTCAGCTCTTTCATATCTCCGAACTGGCTTTTTACTTAGCTTTTGTTTGATCTTTCTAAATAACTTCATAATTATTTACCCCTTTTTCCTTGCTTTTTATTATAACATAATTTCATAACGTTTTAGCACACTTTGTGCTCTTTTATTAACATATTCTACTGTTGGTTTTTGATTGATTGGTACATTAGTGTTTAATGCGATATAACCATAATCCTTTTTATAACATAACATCTTATAAAAAGTCTTAATGGCATCATTAGAGTACTCATCAAATATTCTTGGTAGTGATACATAGCGGTCTGTTTCAATAAAGCGCTTTAATGCTCTGCGAGTGGCTATTTCTCTATCTAACTCTGGCAAGGCTATAACTATCTCGTAGCCATATTTTGATACTGATTGAGTTAGAGCTAGTAATTTATCGTATTCTTGACCTACTATTTGATAAACTATATTATGTCCCCTTTCGCATAAGTCCCATAACATCTCCTTAATAATTTCATTGGCTTCTTTTGATAATAAAGAAGCCCCTTTAATGGAAGTCTTAAACTCAGGAAACTTACGTCTAATTATGTCAGTATCTAACATCATTGCCTTAGAACTATCGGCAAACTTTTTAGCGATTGTTGATTTGCCTGATGCTGGTGAGCCAACAATGAAAAAGATTGTCTTATCTTTATTAGTGTCATAACCTAGGGGTCTTATACCACCTTTACCTTTTATCACATCATCATCGTTATCTAATCTAACTTGATTAATGCATTCTGCCATTATCTCATTACGTAATGTTATACGCAATTGATCTGTTTTATAATTGGGGTGCCTATGTGTATCAACATCATAAGTATTTTCATTATAAATGTTATCGCAATCCTTTTCTGCCCTATAAATTATTTTTATTAGGTGTTTATATTTTCTATCAAGCGTATTAAACTGATTTAAGAAATCTATTTGTAATACTTCTGATAACCATTTTTTAATGCTAAGCATTTCTAAGAACTTATCAACGCCTTTTTTACTAAGTAAGGGTCTAACGTATGACTTTTGGGTTATTGTTGGTTTAATCATTGTTTTCTTCCTTTTTAATATTTCATACTTATATTAGAAAGAAAGTGGGTGTTTTACTTTAATTAAGGTGTAAAAATAAATATAATAAAACCCTCCTAGGTTTTCTACTACAATTAATTATTTGTAGTGTCTACTTAGGAGGGTATAGTTTTGTTTTATCGTTATCAGAACTAAACCGCTTTACCATCAATTCAATTAATCATAATCACAATAATATTAGCCGACGAGCGTATAGAGATAACGATACTGATGACTCTGCACACTATTGGTTACGCTCTGTTGGCGGTGGTTATCAATGGGATATTCATTTCCGTATTGTCGCGTGTGTCTGGACTGATGGTAATCGTCATGCTTCTGCTACTGCTGCCGCTACTAATATTGGTATCCGCCCATCAATATCATCAGAAATCAATTTCCAATATCCTTTAATGGCCTTATGATACTATTATCTAAGCCTGTGGATCATCAAATTGACTATTATATAAATTAGCGTAAAAACCATTATCACTTAATAACTGTTCATGATTACCTTGCTCAATAATATTACCATCTTTCATCACTAATATCAAATCAGCATTTTTAATCGTTGATAAACGATGCGCAATCACGAAACTTGTTCTACCAATCATTAATTCATCCATCGCTTTTTGAATTAAACTTTCGGTTCTAGTATCTACACTAGATGTGGCTTCATCTAAGATTAACATTGGTCTGTTAGCTAACATAGCACGAGATATTGTTATTAACTGGCGTTGGCCTTGGGAAATATTTAAGCCTTCTTCATTTAACATGAACTTATAACTACCTGGTAAGCTTTTAATAAAGTGATTAGTTTGGGCTTTAATTGCTGCATTTTCAATTTCTTGCATACTAGCATTAGGATTACCATAACCTACATTATCCTTGACTGTTCCTTCAAAGATCCACGTATCTTGTAAGACCATGCCAAACATATTTCTGACAGTTTCTTTCGTTAAAGTTTTAATATCAATGCCATCAATTAAAATTGATCCCTCATTGATTTCATAAAAACGCATTAATAGGTTTACTATGGTTGTTTTGCCTGCTCCTGTGGGGCCAACAATGGCCACTGTTTGGCCTGGCAAAATAGTGGCATTAAAGCCTTTAATGACAGGCATATCCGGATTATAACCAAAATGAACATCCTTAAATGTGATAGCTCCATGAAAGTTTTCAATACTTGTTAGTTTTCCAACTTCGCTTGGTTCTGATTCACTATCTAATACTTCAAAGATTCTTTCTGCTGCGGCAGCAGTTTGTTGGAAAATATTAGCTGTTTGACCAATGGTTTGAATTGGTTGATTAATTTGACGTGTATATAAAATAAACGATAAAATTAAACCAGCCGTAATAAAGCCATCAATCATGCCAAACGCCCCAATTAAAACAACCCCAATATAAGCGATATTAGCAAAGAAAAACTGCACAGGAAACATAATTGATGAAATAAATTGTGACTTCCAACCTGCTACATATAAATCTTCATTAATAACTTCAAATTCTTGGCGTGAAACTTTTTGGTGACCAAAAACTTTTACTACTTGATGACCATTATAAGTTTCTTCAATATTACCAAACATTTGACCATTATACTTAGCTTGTTGTTTGAAAAACTTTTGTGAAATTTTTACAAAAAAGCCAGCTGCCACTAATGATACTAACACTCCGCCAGTAACCACTAATGCCATATTTACATTTAAGAAAAACATAAAGGCGATAATACAAACAACTAATGAAAATGAACGAAAGATTTCAGCTAAACTTTGGGTTAAAGTATTGTTGATTGTATCCACATCATGACTAAAACGCGAAAGAATCTCACCATATTTATATTTATCAAAATATTTAAGTGGTAAAGCATTCATTTTATCGGCTAAATCAACTCGCATTTGATAAGTCATTTTTTGAGTTAAACCAATTAATAAAAATGTTTGTAAATAATTTAGTAGTCCTGATAAAATAGCAGTTCCTAGCGTTAATTTAATTATTAACGCAAACCCGCCATAAAATAGTCCACCAAAGAAAGGAATATCTACCATCCCGTGTTCTACATAAGTAAGTAATTGTCCCGTAAAATACGGGGTTAAGGCCATCGTTACACCGGCAATTAAGGCCATTGTGATAGAGGCAAATAACTGAGGATAAAAGGCTTTAATATAAACTAATAACTTCTTCATTGTACCCTTAAAGTTATTAGCTTTTTTAACTGGTTGTCGATTATGCATTATAAACCTCCTCTAAGGATAATTGCGATGAGGCAATTTCTTGATAAACACTACAAGTATTAATTAATTCATCATGCTGCCCAATTCCTACGATCTTACCTTGGTCTAAAACAACTATCTGATCAGCATGACGGATCGTATTAATTCTTTGGGCCACAATTAAAATAGTGGCCTTCACATTATCTTTTAAGGCTTTTCTTAACTTTTGATCTGTTTTATAATCAAGAGCACTAAATGAATCATCAAAAATATAAATCTTTGGATCTTTGGCCAAGGCTCTGGCTATTGATAATCTTTGGCGTTGCCCCCCACTAACATTAGAACCACCTTGATTAATTAAATAATCATATTTTTCATCTAATTGATCAATAAACTCTTGGGCTTGGGCAATGCTGGCTGCTCTTTCTAATGAAGGCAAATCAATATTTTCATTACCAAAAGCGATATTACTACTAATGGTGCCCTTAAAAAGGTTAGCTTTTTGGGGCACATAACCAATCACTTGTAAATATGAATCTTGTTGATAGTGACGAATATCAACACCATCTAGTAAGATTCTACCACTAGTTGGTTCATAAAAGCGTGGCACTAAATTAATTAAAGTTGATTTACCTGTACCAGTTGATCCAATAATAGCGGTTGTTTGATTAGGTTTTGCTACAAAAGAAATATTTGATAATACTTTTTCATCTGAATCATTATATCCAAATGAAACATTTTCAAACGTAATCTCACCAATAACTAACTCAGGAATAACCGTGGCTCCTTCTATATCTTTAATTGAAGGATCACACTCTAAAACTTCCATTACTCTTTTAGCTGAAACTAACGCTCTTGGTAACATCATTAAAATCATCGTTATCATCATGAAAGACATGATGGTTTGCATCGCATACTGAATCATGGCTGATAAGTCACCACCAGTTAAACCGCCATTACCAACTAGACCCCACCTATTAGCAAAAAAAGCAATCCCCACCGAGGTTAAAGCCATCACGATACCCATTACTGGCCAAATTAAACTATTAACCCTGTTAACAAAAATCCCCATCTTCATATTATCTTGGGCCGCAGTTTTAATCTTTTGGGCTTGGGCAGTTTGTGTATTATAAGCTCTTACTACTTTTAAGCCACTTAAATTTTCTCTGGTTACTAAGTTAAGACGATCAATTAATTTTTGAATAATCTTAAATTTAGGCATTACAATCACAATCACAGTTCCCACTATCGCAAACACTGCTAAAATACTAAAAATTAAAATAGTAGAAAGTTGAGGAGAAATACTAATAGCCATTAAAATTGCCCCAATTGATAAAAATGGTAATAAAATCACCATTCTTAACATTAACATCATTGTCCCTTGAATTAAGGCGATATCGTTAGTGGTACGCGTAATTAAACTAGACGTCGTAAATTGATCCATTTCAAAATTAGAAAAAGTTTCTATTTTTTGATAAACGGCACTACGAAGTCGTTTTCCATATCCTGATGAAACACGTGCTTCAAAAAATCCTGATACCATGACTAATAAAACGGCTCCCAAAGTATTTAAGCCCATCCATAAAGTATTAGTCCAAATGGCATGTCTTTGGGCGGCTTGATTACCAGTATAGTATTCAATATCATTTAACATATCACGCATATAATTGGGTAATACTAAATTTAGATAACTACGCAAAGCGGTTAAAATAAATATAAATATAATTACTAATAAATAAGGTTTTAAGTATTTGAATGTTTTAATCATAGTCTCTCCTTTAAGGCAATAGTTAGTTATTTTTACTTAAACTTTTAATTGCTAAGTTTAAGGTTTTAATTAATTTTTGAGTTTCTTGTTGTAGGGGTTGGGGTTGTTTTACAACTAAGGTTTGATAATGGGCTAATAAATATTGATAATATGGTAGTGATGATTTTTTAGTTTTTAATAAAGGCCCCACTAAAAAATCACTTTCATTAAAGTTAGGTTTTCCTCTTTTAACCTTAATAATTGGGTAAAAAAGCTCTTCATAAGCAAGCATTTCATCAATAATCATAAAGTTATTGTCAAATAACCACTGCCTTAACGGCATTATTTTATTTTGACTAGCAATAATAAACTCAGCTAGTGGGTTTATCTTTTCTTTAAGAATAATTTCTTGGATTAAATGAAAACCCATCCCGGCTAAAACCACAGCATCATAATGCTCATTAACTTTATCAAACCCATTAGATAAACAAAACTTTACATTATAACCAGTAAGGTTGTTAATCGCATTTTGAAGCGGTTTTTCATTAACTTCAACCGCAATTCCTTGTACAATATAACCTTTATCTAAGGCCCCTTTGAGGACAAACCCGTGATCACAACCAATATCAATGACAGTATCATAACCATTAATTGATTCAATTAAGGCATCTATTCTTTTCATTAGCGATTATTAAGTAGTTCCTTAAATTTAGTTTGTTTAGCTGGACTTCTTAATTTTCTTAACGCTTTGGCCTCAATTTGACGAATTCTTTCACGCGTCACACTAAACTCTTTACCCACTTCTTCTAAGGTATAATACTTACCATCATATAAACCATAACGCAAGCGTAAAACTTTCGCTTCTCTTTCAGTTAAAGCATTTAAGTATTCATTAAGTGTTTGTTCAGTAATAGTATCTAACATCACTTGATGTGGTGTTTTTGAATTAGGATCAGAAATAAAATCACCTAATGTTGAATCTTCTTCTTCACCAACCGGTTTTTCTAAGGAAATTGGTTCACGAGCAACTCTTTGGAAGTCTTGTACTTTGGCGACTGGTACACCCATTTTATCAGCCACTTCTTCAATGGTTGCTTCACGGCCTAATTCTTGGACCAATTGTCGTTGAATTTTAATCATTTTATTAATAGTTTCTACCATATGGACAGGAATTCTAATCGTTCTAGCTTGATCAGCTACTGCTCTGGTAATAGCTTGACGGATCCACCAAGTAGCATACGTTGAAAACTTAAAGCCTTTTTCAAAGTCAAACTTATCAGCAGCACGCATTAAACCCATATTACCTTCTTGAATTAAATCAAGGAATAATAACCCACGATTAATATAACGTTTAGCAATTGATACTACTAACCTAAAATTAGCCTCTACTAATTTATTTTTAGCATTATCAGCCTTAAAAATAGTGTTTTCTAATTCAAACACATCATCTTCACTTAAAGTTTTAACCCCTGATTTATGTAAATCTAATTGCTCACGGGCCTCTTTTCCTTCGGTAATTCTTTTGGCTAACTTAACTTCCTCGGTGGTACTAATTAAAGGAATATCACCAATTTCTTTTAAGTACATTTTAACTGGATCATCATATTTAACTTGAATAGAGTCATCTAATCTAAACTCTTTTTCAATATCAATGGCCTCAGTTTCTAACTCTTCTAATGAAAAATCATCAGGATCTTCACTATCAGGTCCCTCAAAAGCATCAATCTCTAAATCTACATACTCATCTTCCTCTTCAATTTCATCCTCTTCTTCATCTTCTAAAAAGTAGTATTCATCTTCTTCAACTAAGATTCTTTCTAAATCAAAATATTCATCAGAATCTTCTTCTACTAATTTTAAGATGTCGCTTTTTTTAATTTCTTTTTCAGCATTGGCCAAGGCTTTAACTTTTTCTACTAACTTGTCTTTTTTCATTGAGAACTCCTTTTTAATCTTAATTCTATATTTAATTTTTTTATTTCTTCGCTTAACTTAATTTTTTCTTCATCATCAAGACTTTCTTTTAATAACCAGCTTAATCTTTCTTTTTCTTTTTCAATTCGCCCTAAATCAATTTCTTTAACAATTTTTTCTATTTGACTTAAAGTTGTCATATTAATTTCAGGACTAATAAACTCTGTTTGTTTAATAATATATTTTTGTAAGTAGTCTTGATACTCAGGATATAGTTCGCTAAACTTAGTCATATTAACTAACATATCACTAGTAGTATCATAATAATTAATAATACTTGAATAAATATTTAGTTGCATATCTACGGCAAACAAAGGTGTTGATATATTTTCTAAAAAACGACGCGTTTTTAGAAAATGGATTAATAGTTGATCCCCTGCCCTTTGGGCTTTACTAATACCTGAACCTTTAACTTTAACCACTGCTGGGGGTTTATTTACTTTAATGTTAGTATTTAAGGAAACTTTGTGTTTTTCTAAAATTAATTCTTGGTAACGTTCTTTAATGTTTAAGGGGGCATCAGCTAATACTTTGCTCATTGCTTGCTTAAACTTCATTAAGTCATTAGCGTTACTAAAATCAATCTTTGAATACACCCCGTAAACAAACTCATAATAATCAAGACGCTTATTAGTTAAGCTCACATATGCCTCACGACCATTTTTTAAGTAATAATCATGTGGATCAAAACCTTGGTCTAAAACAATAAACTCACATTGTAAATTAGCTTGTTTAATTAATTGATAAGCCTTCAAACTAGAACTAACACCTGCTTGATCCCCGTCGTAAGCAACCACCACTTTATTAACAAACCTTTTTAAGTAATTAACATGCTCTTTGGTTAAGGCTGTACCTAAGGTCGCCACTGCATTAGGAATTTTTGCAGCAACGGTTGCAGCAACATCAAAAACACCTTCATGAATTAAAACTTCACCTGTTTGTTTCATTTTTTGACGGGCTAAGCCTAAGTTATATAATGAAACTGATTTATTATAGATTTTATTGTCGGCTGAGTTAATATACTTAGCCTTAACTTTTGGATCAATACTACGAGCTGAAAAGCCGATAATATGGCCATTTTCATTAATGATCGGGAAAGTTATCCGAGCACTGAAAAAATCATAATAACGACCACTTTCATCTTGACCAACTAAGCCAATATCAATTAAGTCATTAACTAAATATTCTTTTTGGGTTAATAAGTTTTTTAAGGTTTCACGACTTGTTGGGGCAAACCCAATCCTTAAAGCCTTAATAACCTCATCAGTAATTCCTCTTTGGTGTAAATACTGTAAGGCCTCTTTGCCAGAATTAGAGTTATATAAGTTAAACTCATAAAAATGGGAAGCCTCATTCATCATTTGATAATAATGTAAATTAGGATCAACCTTATGGGTTGTTTGTAAGGTAATACCTGCTCTTTGGGCTAATTCAGTGGTGGCTTGATCAAGACTAATGCCTTTGATTTGGGCATAAAAAGATATTGGAGTACCTCCACCACCACAGCTAAAACATTTAGCAATGTTTTTTTCAACACTAATTGAAAACGATGGTGTTTTTTCATCATGAAAAGGACAAAGAGCTTTATAGCCTTTACCTGACTTTTGGATATCAATAAACTCTGATACCAGTTCAACAATATTAATTTGACTATTTATTTGTTGCCATAGGGTTTCTTTTTCCATCGTTTTTCCTTTATTAAAAGATTAAAGTTTTTTCAATAATTGTTTTTAAGTCATCAATGTTGACTCTTTGTTGTTGCATCGTGTCACGATTTCTAATCGTCACGGTATTATCAATTAAAGTTTGATGATCAACTGTTACCGCAAAATAAGTGCCGATTGCATCCGCTCTACGATATCTTTTACCAATACTAGCACTTTCATCATAGGCTACATCAAAATATTGACTAAGCATTTCATATATTTCTTGGGCCTTTGGGGCATGTTCTTTTTTCACTAATGGTAAAATCACTGCCTTATAAGGGGCTAAAAAGGGATGAATCTTTAAGAGTTGTCTTTCATCATTTTCTGCTACTACTTCATCTTGTAAGCCTTCAAGTAAAAACATCATTAACAATCTTTCCACACCCACCGAAGGTTCAATCACATACGGAATAAAGCGTGAATTATCAGTATCATCTAAGTAAGTAAAGTCTTGGGCTGATGCTGTTTGATGCGCATTTAGATCAAAATCAGTCCTGCTAGCAATCCCCCATAATTCATCAAAGCCCCACGGGAAATTATATAAAATATCGGTGGTGGCGTTAGAGTAGTGTGATAAACTTTCAGGTTTATGATCATCAAGTTGTAAGTTTTTAGCACTAATACCCAAGTTTAATAAAAACTGTTGGCATTGTTTTTTATAATGTTCAAACCACTGTATTTCCGTACCAGGTTTACAAAAAAACTCTAATTCCATTTGTTCAAATTCACGGGTTCTAAAAATAAAGTTACCTGGGGTGATTTCATTACGGAATGCTTTACCGATTTGACCAACCCCAAAAGGAATCTTTTTACGGGTTGTACGTAAAATGTTTTTGAAATTAATAAAGATACCTTGGGCCGTTTCTGGTCTTAAATAAATTTGATTAGCCGTTTCTAATACCACACCTTGAAAGGTTTGAAACATCATATTAAAGGCTCTAATTGGTAACCAATTAGCACTCTTAGAAACAGGGCACTTTATTTTATGCTCAACAATATAATCATACATTTGAGTAAATGACCAACCATCAGGATTAATTTGAGGATTATGTTCAATAATTAGTTTATCGGCACGATAACGTTGATTAGAATCCTTATTTTCAATTAAAGGATCACTAAAACCGCCAACATGACCACTGGCTTGCCAAACTTTCGTATTCATTAAAATTGATGAATCTAACAAGACTGTATTATGACCTTTTCTCACAAAGGCCAAAGTCCAAGCTTCTTTAATGTTTTTCTTTAATAAAGCCCCTAATGGTCCATAATCCCAAGTATTGGCTAAACCACCATATACTTCTGAACCTTGATAAATAAAGCCTTGGGCTTTCGCATAAGCGACTAATTGATCTAATTTGTACATAATTTTTCCTCTTAATATTTTAATATTGTTTCTAAGTGTTGGGTATAAAATTCAACCACAAAGTTTAAGACTGCTTGTAAGTTAGCAGGCATTAAAGTGATGCTGTTAAAATCACTAGCATATAATTTTAAGACATCACTCATTACTGTTAAAGGGTAATCAACCTTTAATAAGTCATTTTCATAAACTAAGGTGGCATGTTTAAGGTTATAGCCCATTAATTTTTGACCATTGGGTTTAAGACCTAAGTCATAGCCTAAAACCTTAATCATCTTTAAGGCAAACATTAAACTATTTTCTTTAATGTTTTGACTTAAAGCTTGGGTTAATAAATTAAATATTGTTAAATGATCTTCTTGTTCAATTACACAACGGTTAATAATTTGTAAGACTAATGAAACATATCTTAAATCTTCATAATTATTTTTAATTACTGCATAATCATTAATTAATACGGGATGTTTTAAGGCATAGATCGCTTTTTGGTTAACTACTTCAAATTCAATTAAGTTTAAGAATTGACTCATTACCCGAAAAGGATTATTAACTTTTAAGGCTTGATTAGCCACTAAGGTTAATTTCCCTTGATTAGTATAAACAAACAATAATAATGAATGTTCTTTATAGGCTTGTGTACTTAATATTAAGCCTGTTAAACGTTTATGAGTATCCATAACGTTTTAATTCACCTTGATTATTACGCCAATCTTTTTTAACTTTAATCCATAAAGTTAAATGGGTTTTAACCTTTAATAACTGGTTAATATCTTGACGAGCTTGTGTCCCGATCATTTTAAGTTTACTGCCACCTTTGCCGATTAAGATTTGTTTTTGGGTTTGGCGTTCTACTATAATTAATGCACTCACATCCAAAGTTTTCATTTCTAAGTTTTCTTCAACTTTTTCAATCACGACTGCCACACTATGTGGTACTTCTTGCTCAGTATAATACAAGATTTTTTCTCTAATGATTTCTGCTGTTAATTTTTCATTTGACTGATCAGAAACATAGTCTTCGGGAAAATATCGCGGACCTTGTGGCAAATGACTTAAAATAGCCGTTTTTAAGTGTTGTAGGTGGGTTTGATCCATAGCCGAGATTGGCACTACTTGACTAAATTCATATTTATCAATAAAACTAATAATGATTTCATCAATCGCACTGGCATTAGCTAACATATCAATTTTATTAATCACTAAGATTACTGGGGTTTTAACATTTTTCAAACGATCAATAATTAATTGATCTTGTAAATGAAAAGGACGATCAACGACCATTAATAAACAATCAACGTCACTGATTGCGTTAACGGCGGTTTTATCAATGGTTTTGCCTAGTAAGTGTTTAGATTTTTTCATTCCTGGGGTATCTACAAAAATCATTTGATAATCTTGCGTATTTAAGATGGCAGTAATACGATCTCTTGTAGTAGATGACTTCGGGGAAGTGATTGCTACCTTTGTGCCAATTAAGGCATTTAGTAAAGTGGATTTACCAACATTAGGTTTGCCGATAATACTAATGAAGCCTGACTTAATCACTTAAATACTTCCTTAGATTCATCAGTTAATGAATATTGATATTTTGTCATTTTATGAACATCCTTTGTTGAGTCGATTGCTTCTTTTTTAATCACATTAAGATGGATTAAAATAGCTAATTGGGTTTGAATAGGGGATAAGCTTTTTACCGCTAAGGCAATAGCTAATTCTTTAACTGTTACTTTTTGGCGTTCTTTAATAATGTCAATCATTAATAAAGCACGCATTGGACTATTGATTGTTTTTAAGTCATAGTCTGTCCAATGTCTTTGACTTTGACTTAAATGATAAACCTTTCTTTTTTTCAAGCTAGGACGTTTAGGGGTAATATCTTCTTTTGTTGAATAAAGACGTCCCATTATTTCTAAGGTTTCTAAAATAAAACGAGCACGCATACGATCAATAAAAAACTCATTCATAATCTCTTGGGTGTAAACACTTTTGTTTTTTTGAATATATCGCCATACAGCAATCACACGCACTGTTGAATTTGAAGTTAAGTTTAGTTTTTTTGGATCGTTAATTTTCATATTTTTTGATCCTTTTTCAAGTCAAAACCATAAGGTAGCATTTCATCTTTCGTCATTTCAATTGTTTCTTCGGCCATATTGGCTAAAATAACTTTGGCATCATCAGGTAACAATTCATACATTACTTGGCGACAAGCACCACATGGTGAAATTGGACCCTTGGTGTCCCCCACCACCGTGATAGAAACAATACTTGATGTTTTATATCCTTGGGCAATTAATGAAAACAATGCACTTCTTTCGGCACAATTACATAAACCGTAAGACGCATTTTCTACGTTACAGCCGTGAATATATTGACCATTTTTAAGTTCAATGGCCGCCCCTACTGAAAAGTTTGAATATGGTGCATAAGCCTTCTTCATTGCGAGTTTCGCTTCTTTTATTGATTTGACTGACATAGTTTTACCTCCTAATTCCTGCATTAAGCAGAAGTTTTTTTTGTTTATTATTCATCTTTTTTTCATCTTTTTCATTTTGATGATCATAACCTATTAAATGTAAGTAACCATGAACTGCTAAAAAGGCTACTTCTCGCATTAAGGTATGTTCATACTCTTGGGCTTGCTGATAAGCCACATCCAAACAAATAAATACATCCCCTAGTGATTGATTATCACTATCATCCACAAATGATAAAACATCAGTAGGTTTATCTATTTGGCGATAAAGTTGATTAAGTCTATTAATTTCTTGACTATCAACAAAAATAATTTCAAAGGTTTTTTTATTTTTGATTAAGTCAAACACTTGTTGAATTGTTTTAATTGCTTCACTTAAATCTTGATTAGTCTGGTTATGATAATTAATCTTCATGAGTTTCATAACTTTCTAAGATCTTTTGGACTAAGGGGTGCCTAATCACATCAATCTTTTCAAACTCAATAATTTTAGCCTCATCTAATTTTTTTAACCTTTTAACCGCATCAATCAAACCTGATTTAACCCCTCTTTGTAAATCCACTTGTGAAGGATCACCAGTAACGACCATCTTTGAAGAAAAACCTAAACGCGTTAGAAACATCTTCATTTGTGTAATGGTAGTATTTTGAGCCTCATCTAAAATAACATAAGCATTTTCTAAGGTCCGACCACGCATATACGCTAATGGGGCAATCTCAATCACCCCTTTTTCAAGTAAGTTTTGGGTGGTTTGTGAACCTAACATTTCATTTAAGGCATCATATAAAGGAATTAAATACGGATCAACCTTTTCTTTAAGATCACCTGGTAAAAACCCTAATGATTCACCTGCTTCTACCGCAGGACGAGTTAAAATTAACTTTTTAACTTTACCAGCTTTTAAGTGTGATACTGCTAAGGCCACTGCTAAATAAGTTTTACCAGTTCCGGCAGGTCCAACGCCTAAAACTAATGGATATTTCATTAAAGCATTCACATACGCTTTTTGATTAAATGTTTTAGGGGTAATCACTTTTCCTTGATCAGTTACCAAAATCTTAGTGTTAGTTTTGTATAAATCTAAAAGACCTTCTAGGCTATTATCTTGGGCAAGTTTGATAATGTAGATGATATCACGTTCAGTTAAAATCACTTTATGGTTAGCTAACTCCACTAAGGTTTGAAATATTTTTTCTAAAAGTTGTTGGTACTGCGCAGGGGCATTGGTAACAATCTTATTACCATTAAGAGTTACATCAAAACCAAAATGACTCTTAAAGACTAAAAAGTTTTTATCATTAACACCACATAATAAATTTAATGCTTGACTATCAGTAATTGTAAATTCAAAACTCATATATCCCTCTTTTTTCATTTATGTTAATATTATATCATAATATTATAAGTTAGATGTCATTATTATGTAGGAAATAAAATAGGGTTAATAAAATAAAAATACACCCGTTAGAGTGTATTTAATCATTATCTTTTTTTTGATTTAGCGGCCTTTTGACGCATTCTTTTATCAACACTTGGCTTTACATAAAATTCTCTTTGACGTGCAGCAGCAAGGGTTCCTGATTTAGAAACATCACGCTTAAAACGGCGTAGTGCATCATCAATATTTTCTCCTGATTTTACAGTAGTTTTTGGCATTTTTTAACCCTCCCTTCTACTTTTGAATATTATTTGGTGTTAAACCTCTTATATTATAATCTAAAACCTCTTAAATGTCAATCATTATCCATAAAATGGATAATTTAATCGGCTAAATAAATGGCGGGGGTAACAGGATTTGAACCCATACAAACGGTTTTGGAGACCGGTGTGCTACCGTTGACACCATACCCCCACTTAATTAGCCTTTTTAGTATATCACAAAAACACTTAGTTATCAACAATTATTAGTAAATTAACTTAAAAATAAGTGTTATTCATCTTTGGATTGTTGTTGCTGGATCCGTTTGCCTTCTTGAACAGTCTTAAACTTTTTAGCATTAGTTGGTTGGGATTTTTCTGCTGCAATTGCTTGACGACGCTTTACTTCTTTACGATGCTCACGAGCTTCTTTAATTGGTTTTCTTAACATCCAGAAGTACGGTATTACTAAGCCTAGTAGCACGAATAATCCCCAAATTACTAAATACCACCACCAGTAAGGTGAAAGATTAGGCATCAAGAAAATTACTAAACCCCTTTCTGCTAAGTCTTCTAATTCAGCAATAGTTGGCGTAAAGCCTTCAAAATAATTGGCCATTCTTCTAGAAAAGAACATCATCTCTTCATCAATAAAGTTACCTTCCCACTCGAAAGTGTTGGCTTCTTGACCATCAATAAAACGCGTTAGTATATCAAATGGTTGACGAGCATTTGGTTCGGTTGCGGCAAAAATAAATTCATTTTGTAAAGTATCAGTCGTAATTATTAAAGAATCAATGTTAAAATGGGCAATAGCATCAAAGTCCATATCTGAAACTAATGTATCTTGTCCATAGCCACGACTCTCTAATGCAGGAATAAATATATTATTCCCATATGAAATCATCTCCCAACCATTAGGTAGCGTATGCGTACCTGCACCTTGACGTGGTAAGGCAATCGTAGTTGAACCAATTTCATCAGGATTAGTCGCATTAGAAAATCCAAATCTTAAAATTATGGTGGTGAAATCTTCTTCGGTAGAATCATCTTCTGATAACCATAGTAAAAAACCATCCCATAATATGTCTAGTCTTTTACCAGTAGCTTCTTGAACAACATATTCATTTAAGCGTGAGGCAAATGGAATAAAGGTGATTGTAAAATCAAAACGTCCTTGTCCAGCAACAACTGGTAAATTAATCCAATTACTTTGATCAGGATCAACATAAATATTTTGGATGCCAGAAAAAATCTGAGATGTATGAATGGGATCTTTTGGATCAGTGTGCAAATTATTAGCCGCATAAGAAGATAGACGCATACCATTAGGACCGCCAGCACTAAAAATTAAAGACATCATAAAGAACACAACCACTAAATATAAAATTCTTAAAATTATTTTCA
>Ga0209755_10004072_pt1 | contig 17627 bp, 11 predicted proteins | sample TergutCo191P1_FD_187301 | JGI IMG/M metagenome (GOLD analysis project Ga0209755, IMG submission 187301) | Cornitermes sp. P1 segment gut microbial communities from Petit-Saut dam, French Guiana - Co191P1 (SPAdes) (version 2) | ecosystem: Host-associated > Arthropoda: Insects > Digestive system...
TAAGGAGCATATAAACTAGAGTGTTCAACACTATCACAGGCCTTATCCTCTGAAATAATTTCAGTGACACACGGTAACACCCCAGCAGACATTAAATCTCCAGCAAAATTGCTGCTAGCACCTCAAATCACACATCACGTACACTCTTTCATCTCTATAAACAGCTCAGAGCTTAGGTCTTTCAATGAAAACATCTACAATCTTAAACTCACTTATCTCTCAAATCATCAGCTCTGTAACAGCCAAGCACCTCACATACAACCAGAAGAGCCAGTTCACCCTAAAACACAACTTCAGGAGGCCCAGTAATCATACAGGAGAATCATCACACTCCGTGAAGAGAGGCAACTGAAAGAAGAACAAGCAAAGAACCAGAAGAGCACAGAAGCTCAAATTATGAAACAGAAAAAAGTATCGCTGAGACACCAGTGTCTAAGATAAAGTGAAAATTAGTTCTGGTCCCTGAATCTCAAGCATGTAACCAGGACAAACATGGGCCTAAGAATATAGAAGTGATGCCAGATTCATCACTGGAATATGATGATCATGTGCTCTACAGTGATGGGTGAAGAAAACTATGAGTCATATATAGATTGTTAATACACTATTGTGCATGGGCTTTTGTTCATTCCATGAACACAGAGCAATGAAGAAGTACTGTATTTGCTTCAGTGGACCCACACAGCATGTTCAGATATTAAGAAAAGACTTTTGGTTACAATATTCTGCACCCTTGTCTGCCTTTGCTTCTGAAATGTCTTTAATGAACAAGATTTTACTCATCTACCATCACAAAGCAATTTAGCTTCTAAGTGTTACGCTCTTTTCACTGACCACCTTATAAAAGCTGCAGAAAGACAACAAGTTGTATAATGAAATAAAACAGTGGTTCTGGGCATTCATTGGTTGGCTTATATAGAAAACTGGGGCACTGTTGTATACTTCTTAATGGACCAGTTAGTGTTAGGTGTTGTCTGAACTTTAAAAGAGAGAAGAAACTCACAAATATTTAATGCATGATCACTTTCTGCAAGTCGTAATAAATGGAAAGCACAACCACCTTATTTTTCAGTAAAGACTGCTGTGGTACACAGAGATGTACAATAAAATCCACTGCTGGCAAACTACCTAAAAATCTCTGCAAAAATCATGTCTACTATATTAATTTAATTGGACCTTTTTTTATTTATTCAGTACCAAACAAAACAAAGCAAACAGGAAATCCCTATACATATTTTTGATTACATGCAAATGGCCATTACAGCATAAACCTAGAAGCAAAAATTTGTTACATTTTATACCATCCATATTTTTAATCCCTGATTTTAAACATCATTAAAACATACTACACACAGCTAACAGAAACATTCTGCTGTTATGACAAACATGATGGCAACAGCATGATGAACAATACACACAAAAATGGAATGATTGAATTACAAGTATGTGATGTATCAGATGCCAGCTTGTATTAAAACTTGTAAATATGACAGTGAAGTAAAAACAAACACCAAATCAAGTGCAAATGCATTGTACTTCAGTAAATTCACAGCATGATGCATATAACCTGTTGCTTGCAATACATGATAAAACATCCTACAAATGTAGACAAAATGAGATCATTTAAGGCAAGCTGCTCTATACATCACGCTTGCTTGTGACTTATTTTGGAACTTACAGCATGCCCCACAAGATAATATAATTCACATAATTATACTATAATATTCCTCTGTATTAGCAACAACAATAAAAAACATTTCACAAAAATAGTCCTAAAAACAGCTAGCTACCGTATGTATCTCTCTTTGACCGTATAAATTTAAAACAAAAACTAATAAAAATATTTTACTTGAAAATGACAATTCAACAGCTGAAGTAAAAGAGATATTTTATATGCAACAATGTATATTTCTTAATAGCAACTCGTGAGTTTCAAGCTCCTTGTACAGGACAGGATGGGACACCACAGCTTCAATTCACAATGTTATGTCCATGTCATAAACAAACTTCCCATCCACAGCCAAATAAAAATAAAACAAGAGTGGACAGAATATAAAATGCCAGTACTAAACACACTACTATAGCACTTACTGATTACCAACATGAAATATGGCAAAGTTCCACACAAATTCCTACAGGTACTAGACAAGTGCTCTCTGGTGCCACACAACTTCAAAATTCCTCACTACAATATTAACTAGGCCAAACCTAACAAACCACATTACATTCCCTTCATGAACCACCAGACTGAAATTCATCAACCTATATAAGGCACTGAAAATGTCACCCATGCTCTTGTTGCTAAAAAGTACTAAAATATATAGTAATACTTTTTTTTCTAGAAACTGTTAAAGAGTTGCAAACCCTTTAAAAGCTGAAGGCCATGTTTAGTCCCAAATACACCCTGACTGTTATCACATGGGGAAGAATTTATTATGGGAGGTGAACTACATCACTTAGCTACAATATTTTACATGGGGCTTTGTGAAATTGGTTAAGTATATTTTTAAGAACAGTTCCTCCTTCAACATTGTTTTTAATCCTTACTGCCCCTGATATTTATCTGTTATCAACATGATTATGTTTCATACTAATGTTTTATGATGCATGGGACCACAAACAAAAAGCCAGACAGAAAATATTCAAATATTTACAGAAAATAAATCTTAGTTTTTCAGGAAGGCAGGTATAATTATACTTCAGTAGGAATTACAGACGCAAAACCTGTCATTTCACCATGACAACAGGCTCTGATAATGCAGCTCTGTATATACAACCTACAAACACAGCACCATATGCATTTCCATCATCATATTCTCTTTCACTGTTGAGCAAACTATCAAATGTTTTCCTTCATTCATTTTCATAACACAAAATCAAATTCTGCAACAGCTCACCAATGCACATCAGATGTGAAAGTTTGTGAATAGTGGTTGGGTTGTATCCAATGCAAATGAAGGAAATGAAGGCAAGGAGATGCACAAGTATCAAGACATGGAATATGGTTCACAACAAATCTCCAAAAACTGGGCAATTACTGTCTGTATTATCAGGAACCAAATTTTCAACAGTATTTATGTGAGTAGACACTCGCATCTTGCCATCTTGCTAAAAAGATTTCAAAAAAAGGACCCCAAAAAAATACAATTCCCCACATGTGAACAGCAGTTTCAGATTATAAAGAATGAAGTCAAACAGGTCAGACTATCTTAAAATAAGCATTATGACTTCATTCTCAGCAACCTACCACTCTCTCTTCTCACACTTCACGGACAGAACAGCTTCTAATGTATGTTTTTAAAATGTCTGAGATAAAGGATGATTTCAGGCTTTCATGGAAATGTGAATGCTACTGTTCGTCATGTTTTTGGTTGACAACGCAATGTAGCCACCAAAGACCAATATCCACATGAAAACTGAACACAGTGGCCAACTCAACCATCTTTAGTTCACAGGCTCCACATCAGTACCTGCAATCCTGCAGTTTTACAAACTGGCCTCTACGAGCTCCTGTTCATCTGTTCCGTTTATGTACCGGCCAGTGCACAATATATGAATGGAATACATCAGCTACAAATATTGCCAAGGACATGTGACAGTTATTTCATCTCAAAGGTGGAGACAGAGAGGACAGCAGCAATAAAGCCAACAGCTACATGCCATCAGTGCCCAAAAACATACCCATGGCCATATGATGTTGTTCAGTTTATATAAAGGCACTTTCTCAACTGCATAATATCAAGTGGGAAAACAAATATGTATTAATAACATGAATAATTGTGGAAAGAGATAACTGTAGTCTATTTTAAGATACTACCTCAGGACTTATCGGAGGCACACAGCAAAACCACAAAATTCTTGAAGAATTTAACCTGGGCCAAACATGAAGCAGGAACAATAACCACCAGATGATACAATGTTTATATCTGACTTAAACGTAAGTCATGTGCAATATTAAACCTGGCTTTTGCTAATCATGATAATCACAATTACAAAAATTAAAGGAAAACTATAAATGTTATAAATATAGGAAGAGCCTGTGGAAGAAATTTCAGTATGTGACAGAAATGCATCTCTTAACCCTCCATTGGTTGCTGTGTATCTCTCACATACATGTGACTTTTCTCTATTTTTTTCATTGAATACGAGATAAATGTGTTCATGTGCGAGCAGCTGCCTATGATGCTTCTTAGAAACCTGTGGAGTGGGTTTCATTTTCCTAATCAAATTCATTCGCCTGTATTTGAAAATATGTATCTGAGAGATACAGCATGACCTTATGTGTTAATAGTGCAGTGTTAGTTTCTGGTGGCCATTACGGATCCCTTATACCTAAGTAATGTAGACAATGCCACGCGTATTCATGCAATGATAATGTCTAATTATGTAAGTGATGATTATAGCATTGATGACGGGACAGAATCCGATGAAAATTATGTGGAACCAAGAGAAGGTGAGTGTGCATAAGACACTACATTGGATGATTACTGCCACAGTGAAGTGGACACAACTGACAATTATTTTCAATGGGAAGAACAAGACAAAGTGAAGTAAGGTAAGAAGTTCTACACATATTCGTGGCAAATGGCAAAACATTCTGACAAAATTACCTGGGGTTATTGGCCAAGCAAGGAATGCCATTATGTCCTTCAAAGCATGAAACTATCTCATTACAGGTGAAATTTCAGATAGGTTTGTTCAATACTCAAATCAGTATATTCTTATTATCCATTCTACTTCTGCTGCAAAAGTGATGCCAAACTGACACGCACAATTGAGATAAAAGCTTTCATCAGTCTCCTGTGTTCAGCTGGAGTGCTCTGGAGTAACAAAAAGAGTCTGAAAGAATTGTACAGTACTGACAGAGATGGCATTGAAAAATTTAGCTTAGTGATAATCAGAGACACTTCAAGTTCCTAATCATATGCATTCTTGAACAAACTAAAGATTTATCCATAAAATTCTTTACCATTTTTTAACAGAAACCTAAACTGTATCTCACAGATACATACAACTGTGTTCTTATTAGGGGCATTACCAACCAAGGGTTAAAGCTAATGAAGTAATAAATGGTATGACACTTCTGTTAGCCTGTACACTACTTTCCTTACCTAGCCATAAGCTGCACCAAACATAACACTTGTACAACACCAACATCAACACAGTATCTATATCACAGACTTCATTCCTCAGGATGGAAAATGTAAAGGTCCACAATAAGATAAATTACCGCAGCAGTTTAGAAGAATGACTTATCTCCGATTGTTCATAGGCTCCAATTCAGTACCAGTGTTGTCGTCTGTTTCCTTCTTTCCACCAGAAGGTTCACCCCATTCACTACCATACAGTTTTTTGCCTTCACACATGCACAGGAACATCGTATCTATCACAATCTGAAAATTACAGAGGCAAAACAAATACAATTTTATGCTCGTGTGTGTGTGTGTGTGTGTGTATACACAACATTTTGACAGAAAGTGTGTTTGGAACCCAACTGTCTAGTAACTCAAGAATCTCAGTTCAGTGAATTGTGTGGGTTACAATCTGCTGTTTCATGAAAGAGGCTCCTTCTTAGGAAGTTAACAGTACATCAGCTGTTCAATGAATTCATCACCTTCCACAGAACCCCTGAAGGTTCATTACCATGTGTATGTGAAACTGCCTCAACTTCCTGTTCTGACTCAATTTCATTTACACCACATTCTCATACCCTACTGCTATAAAGCCAATGTTTATTTTGTGGTTTACACCTATGTTTCTCAAATTACTGTATTTACTTGAATGCAAGATGAGTTTTTTTCCCCTTAACTTAGGTGCTTAAATATGTGAGGTCATATAAATTTGTACACAAAGCACCGAACTGGACTGTACCAAACCAGACTGCTCTGATCTGGACCATACAGGGCCAAACCCAGACCCACATCGCCAAATTGTCAAGAGAAATCTGTGCTCTTCTGAGCTATCACACACCAGAGAGTAGTAATTCCTTACTGATGTTCTGGGACAATTTATCAGTCCCATCTTCAAGGGTCAAGAAATCCAAATGAAAGAACTTTGCATGACTGAAATTAACTGACATCTTTTTTGCGACTTTGACCATCACATGATTTTTTTAAAGAAGCATAACTTTCAGAAGCCAGCTGTGTTTCAGTTCAATCAGGCAATGAAGCACCTGGTTGACCCTCTAGACTGAGTTTTTCTGAATCATGGGGCACCACAGAACAGTAACTTGTTAAGATATGTACCTGAGAACATATCTAGTCCAAGGGTAGTTACAGGAAAATGGCTACTGAAAAATTGAAAATTAACCATAACTCACTAAAATGAACCAAACCACAAATTAAAAACCTTAAAAAGAGAGATGAACTCAGACTGACCAGACCACAGACACAACACAGAAATTCAGAACACACTGTATTTAAATTCTTAACACTAATGATACTACCTGTGGGGAAAATTGTGCATCTTCATAGGTTCAAGTTTATAAACAAGAAATATAACTGTAATATTTAGTTAGTGTGAATCACATTGGCATTGCAGCACATCTCACTGGAAATAACTATGAAGGGTTTTAAGAAGTGCTGTATGTCCAATGCAGTGGATTGAACCGATGATATGTCACAGAAAGACAGTGCAGAGGATGGAAATATTAGGAGTAAGTGTTAGGAAGAAGAAGGCACTGACTGCAAAGATGGAGACAGTGACACTGAGTGGTAAATGTAAATAGATTCTGACATGCTTTGTGTATTAAGTGTATGAAACAGCAAAATATTTCTTCTTAGCAGATGTTTTACTTATGGGAGGTCATCTTAGATTTGGATTAATACATTTTCCCTTGGCAGACATGTTCTATTTGAGGGGGTTGTCTTAGATTAGAGTCATCTTGCATTTGGGAAAACACAGTATATTTCCTCTTTAGATCTGCAGCTCTTCCCTGCAGCAAACCACTAATCTCACCCATTACCAAGTTACTGAAATACAGATGGGGAAAAAAGGTGAAATTACCACATGCAAGAAGAACAATACACAAAATGTATTCCTTACCTCATACAGTGAAAGCATTGAGTGGGCTATGAAGTATGAAAATATGCACACAACAAAGGTTGGAACTGCATAAAAATGCAAATGAGTGTTTTGTTTCATAATAATTAATCCAATACACCCAGTGGCTGCTGTAACGGAACACTTTCCCAGAAATAAGATAAAGTCACCAACACTGTTCAGAGTAACCAAATCCAGTGCGTTATTGACTAAAGTATTAAATGCCTGCAACCAAACAATAAAACCAATAAGAAAAAGTAATCACATTAAGGTTATGCTGGAAGAGTAATGTACATTTCAAGATCTTTAACTAGAACTTTAAATTCCAGCTTTCTTTGCAACTGTCTGTACCACCTGAAGGGAACCAGAGCACACAACCTCTTGCACATCTCACAACTGCCATAACTACACACAGCTAAAGACCACATGCTGCTCATGTCGCTGTACATAGATTCACGACCATTCACAAATGAAAGTTACTGCTCTTTTTAACACCCAGGATATGGACAACATTCATTCATTTTACAATGCCTGATGAATGTGCAGAATTTCTACTGCAGATTCCCCCACATAATTGGCAGTATTTGTTGTTAGCCCATTAACTGAGTCAATACAGTTCCTCCATTCAAAACACTCCTTGCACTGCACTGTCCTCTGACAGCAATCCTGCCCACTATTCTGACAGCAACTGCACACATTCACTAACTGTGTACAGATGGCATGCACACCACAGGCATGAGCAGGCCCCAGCTTACCACCACACCACAATATTCACTTTATGAAACTATCACACGCTGCATTCCAAGGACTTAAAAGGCATTTCCAATCCAATATTAGTCACTGCATATGCATATAAAAGGAGAATAACAAAAGGAAGGAAGAAAGAATTCCAATTCACATAAAACCTTGATCATACTCAAAACATTACTCACCCACATCACTTCCAGACATAAATTTCCTAATACCCATTTTCTGGTCAATAGAGATTTAAAAAAAAAAAAAAAAGGTATAATGTCCTACCACTGGTGTAACTTTTCTTTCTTCCTTCACTTTAGGACCACAGAATATGTATCTGATGATACTTGCCACTACGAATGTTTTGTGTCTTTGGCCCTAGACACACTGAGAAAGTAAATATAACATATATATATATATATATATATGTTTCTTTTCATTCATGTCACTTACAATCTTGGCTGAAGTGCAGAAACTGTAACCTTCCATTGCTATTACAGTATAAGCATTGTGGTTAATGAACTTGATAAAATTCTCCAGGCAGCACAAGCAGCAAATGCATGCTCTCAAACCACATGACGCACATTGAGAGCCTGCATTTTTGTGTTCCCTCAGCCTGCAAAACATTGGTATTATGCACTTTCCACAAAAAACACATGCACAACAAAATGTCTGAGTCAAAAGACCTCAGAGATAAAGGTCACATTATAAAATGTATGCATAATGTAACTATTTTGACATGTTCATGCTTATAAAAAAAACCTAGCAACAATGCTGCAGTCAACATACAGTTCCAATTATGCTGGAATGTAGTGGCGCTGCTAGAAAGTACCGTATTTTACCTTGAAAACACAACATTCATATGATGCAAAGCCTAATTTTAGTTCTGTGGCTTATATATGGGTTCAAAACATAACAGCAATTCTGGGTACAAGCACAACAGGGATATCAACACTCTGCATCAGCACAGAACAAGGACACAAATGATCATGCACACAGAAATGCAGACAGGTCTGCATGTAAATGGTCATTAAAACTATCCAACCTACACAAAAACTAAAATAGTTTTCAAATTTCATGACAATCCATCCAGTTGTTTTCAAGTTGCAGGCATGTGTGATTTTAAAGGGCATTCAGCAAGGATCCAAATGCAACTGACAAATTATGGTACCGTTCTGTGGTAATACAGCTTGAAGGTTTAACACTGCTGATATTAAAACTTATTCCTGTACACACACTGCTGGAGTCCAATAAATTTGTTTCACAAATAACATTACTGTAAGGTCTATATTATTATTATGAGTATTACTACTTTAAGTCTTTCAAGTGATGGGTTACAAGAAGTTCCCATATAAAATACAGCAAGTTCCCCATTCAAGCTAAATGTCCACTCCACCATGACATTCTTGATTTAACCACTCACATAACACTAGATGAGTCATATACTTACTAAAGTTATTCAATGTGTAATATTATATGAAAACATACGATTTAAATTAAAGTCTTTCTTTGAAGAACTCATGCCCTAAAGTTTATATTTATCTCTTTATTACACTGCATGCAGCAGAAACTCACAGGCTAATACTTCCCAGATCACCTACCTTCCAAAATGGCAGAATCAAGTGTACATGAATTAGGAATATGTATACCATGTCTTATTCATATTTAATGGTTGAGCTAACATGGTCCATTTGATGACACTACTTTACCAGACTTCCGCTAATGGATGTTGGTAATACATGAATTAATTTTAAAAAATTTACTCAGCACAAGCACTAATTATGCTTCACCTACTTCCTGTCTATGTAGGTAAGTATAAGCCTCGGAAGTTTGAAGATTGTAATAATGAATGAGCCTTTAGCCACAGAGCCCAAATGATAGCACACCAGCTTGCCCACTGAAGACATCACAGAGACACTTCCCTTGTTCCGGCTAAAAACAAAATCACACATAAAGTAAAAACATAAATAAATAAATACACACACACACACACACACACATATATATATATATATATATATATATACATACATATATATATATATATACATATACATACATACATAAACAGATAAATGACAGTCCAAAATTAGTGACAAACCCTTCCCCACAACGTTCAGTTAAGAGATACAAGAGCTCAAAACGTCTACATCTACAGATTTAACTGCTGCATTGCACAGATCAACAGCAACTGACATAACCAAGGGATAGCCAGATGCAATTGTGAAATGCCGCTTCAGATGAGAAAAATTTTTATTGTAATGAAGGAATTAAATCCCATCAAACACAACAAGTGTATACTATATACTTCATTATGGCAGCATGTTTTGACTTCATTTGGTCATCTTTAGACCAGTTACAGAAAATCCATATAAAGTACTGTATATGGTCATATTAAAAGATATTAATAATTGAGATCTCAATTTTTACAATTAAACCAATACATGCTGCTGTATCAAATTTGTTTTGATAATAATTAAACTGGTTACAAATCATTAAAACATGATAAATTATGATTAAAAAAGGGATTTGTATAAAACTTTTACTTGGTGAAATATCCTCCCTTTACTCTGTAATCAAAATACCAGTATGATTTGGAAGAACACGATGTGAGTTTATGCTATTTTTCAAGCTGAAAAGAGTTTTGTGGTTACACGATTAGAACACACTTCTTAAACATCCAATCATCATCTCAGACCACAACACTACCATCCAAATAAAACATTACAGTCCATGAAAGCATACATAAATCTCGAAATTAAAAACCAGATTACAACTTACTTGGCAAATACCCACTGTGCCACTGCACCAGCTACCACCATCTGTTGGCATGACAAGATAAACTCTGATGTCCAAATCAAACCTATCAGGTAGACCCACCACATATACCGAACCCATGATGGTTCCATCTCATAGAATGTGAACCCTAAAAAAGAACACACTAATACTGATAACAATAATACAATCATAAATATACACAGTGCAGTCTCTCCAACAGCAGAACAAGGTAGATGTATTTTCTGCATCACTCACTGGTTTTGACACTAAAACATAGAGTAGAGGAGTTGACCAGCAATGCAAAAACAGATATAAGTAAATCAACAACAAAGGGCTTTTCTCTATCAGGTGACAGTTATACAGACAGTCAAAAAATTTTGTACTTGCATGAATCATAAGGGTGCATCACCACATTCACAAAGAAGTACCACTGGACTCTGCTTTTCCACTACAGTAAGACAAAGGACCAAAGGTGTGGGAGATAAACCTTTTGTGCAAAAGGACATACAGGCAGTTTTTCAACAGTGCAATGGCACTTTACAAGCACTAAAGCCAGTATACAGCCTATTATGTTACTGACACCTGGCAATGCTGTGAAGAGCTTCCATAAATAACCACTTCAGCTTAATGAAACTGATTAGCCAGTGAAACTGGCAGCAAGCATACAGTCACATCCCTTTCTACAGTGCATCTGCATCCACCAGCTTTCATTCCTACATTTCAGTCCAGTAACTGTAACACCATGGGCCAGGTAGCTCAGTCAGTATAGCGATTGACTACAGGCTGGATGGTCTGGGATGGAATTCCGGTGGGGATGAGATTTTCCACCCATCCAGACCAGCCCTGGGGCCCACCCAGCCTCCTGTACTATGGGTACTGGGTCTTTCCTGGGGGTAAAGTGTGGCCGGGGTGTGCTACTGACCATTCACTCCCTTCTAGTGCCACGGTCATGGAAGAGTAGAGCTATACTTCTACCCACCCTCTGGGCCACACCGGGCCTGTAACGGGATCACTTTACCTTTACCTTTTAACCGTAACATCAGCCCACATTTTTCACATTGTTAAGTTACAATTAATTTTAATGTTCACCAGAATATTTGTTTCAAAACTGACTAGGAATATGTTTAATGACTAAGGCTTGATTCTGGTAGGGCTGGGAGTTTTTCTTTGCCACCACACCTGGCACAGCTCTGGGTTATCATCAGCCGCCTATGTAATAGCCCCAGGAACTTTTTCCTTGCCAGTCAATGGGTTGCAGCATAAACCAATAACTCACCTCGAGCCAATGCTCAGAATCACCAGGCATGAAGCATCAGTTCCATGCTTCCTATGTTTACACCATGGACATACTTTCAATTACCTTCCATTTTCATATTATTCATCCACAAATGCCTCAGCTAAGTTGCATCTTCCCATAAGATTTCCCAACCAATATTAACTATGTATTTTAAATTTTTTCCACTAATGCTATACAACCTGTTCATTCTAATTTAGTCATCTTCACAATATAATGAAAGACTACCAACTTCAAGCTCCTCTGTCTTTAATTTCCTCCATTTCTTGGCTGTCCCCCCTCAGTTTGGTCCAATTTGTTCAGCACTTTTCTAACAAAAACAGTTCTGTTATTTTCTTTGCCCACAATGGGACACAAACTTCCACAAATAAATAAAGACAGTGATCTTGGGTTAAAACACCATGCAGCTTCAAAGGTAGTTACCAAGTTCTGGAAAAATCTGCTGCCTTTATCTTCCAACCTGCATGTGCCTGGCATCCAACTACAGGACTACAAAGGGTCATAAACCAGAAGATCAAAATATACAACCTCCAGCCTCATACTGGACAGATAAAATTTCAGTTATTAAACATCATTCCTTAAGGTTTTGGAGTGGGCATTGAAAATTGGCAAGCATTTATAAAATTGCAACTCTTCCTAATTTTATCACAAACATCACATCAATTTCCTACATACTTCACTTAGCTCGCACTTCTACAAGATGTATCCACTACTCTTAAACTATAGTTTTGTATTTTACTACAATAACCTAAGACCACACTCATGCATTCATACATACACACCCACATTCAGAAACAGGACACTAAGCTTCTGAACTCCATTTTCATATCCTCCACCACAAGCAAGCCGTGTACAAATAATAGGTCTCGCAGTAGTAAACTTAGTAGTGCAAGGTCTCCTTTGAAATGTCAGTTATTTACCTTGTCACAAAATGTTCTGCCCTTAAAAACACTGAATCCTCATGTTCTATATAGTCACTTCTGTAATCACCCTAACAGTTCCTCATTAAGTAATTCCTTCAATTCCCCCATTATGCATTCTTTATTTATCCACTACACTGTCTACAAGGATTACAGATTCTTGTAACTAAAGGAGGTATTCTGATTGCTCGTACTTCCTATAAAACAAATATTCAACAAAATCCTAAACCTGCAACAGTTCTAGTAACAAAATACAGCTTAACTCTGTTCTATCACCCAGAATCAAAGGTCAGTTTTCCTTAATAAATTTCACTTACGTTTTAGGCCTGATAGGGAGATATTACTCAATGCGAAAGGCAGTTTGAATGCTGCAGATTCTGGCTGTGTAGGTCCAGTGTCTGGAATTAATGATGGGTCCACTAAAGGATGAAAGAATGCTGTACCAGGGTATTCTGAAAGCACATGACATGTAACATCAATTATCTCATGACTTCTGAAACAAGAGATGGTAAATGTACACCAGTGGAGTAAACATATTTAAAGGCACTCTTTATTATTTTTCATATACCACTGTCCTTTCTTTTCATTTAATACATGTAAAAACCTACGAGTATTAGAGCAAAGGTACTCACATTACAGACTAAACACTGCATGCAGCACAGTGTCACAAATTGTCACATTTATCCTAACACAAGATAACCCCCTTCACAACCTTAAACATTCAGCAGAACACCTACAAACAACATATTTAACTTTGTGTGTGACAGTGACCACCCTCCCTCATTTTTCAGATGGTGAATTAGTAAACAAAAATTCTCATATTCAAGTAAGGAACATACCATTCCTTGTATTTTGCTAATTATTTATGCTTATTGAAAAAATCTTTCGAATAAAAGTTCTAGAACTTAGTGAAACAGGTTCGACTTCCCAATCATCAATTTGTTTTACGCACATCATACTAAGACGAAGGACAACATACCACAAATTTCTTGAAAATTCAATCTACTGCATATAAATAAATAGTTTCCAGTACAGGTAGTTACATGCAGTTCTTATACAGCAAAGAACTGATATTTTTATTAAGATATGTTTCTTAATATTGCTGTAATGTGGTGCGGCAGTCATCCTAACCAATGACACCATTACCTAGAAAGGGTGTTTGCTGCCACCACTTTGGACATTACTATGACGTATTTCTACTATATAATATATTCTACGATACTACAACATAATACATAAATATACAACACTAAAGAAAGTACCATAACCCAATCAAAATCTAAGGCACGGCATAGGGTCCTTCTCCTAGAGAAAGATTACAATTTCCTATAAAGGAATTTCCGTAAGGAAAGTCTGATCACCTCAAATAAAACCAAATATAATCCAAATCATTTCTACACTTCAATTTGGTACAGAACAACTTAACCATGCTTACCTGGCACAATAATTAGCAACAAAGCCCACATCCTATAAATTTTGCTCCTTCTCTGCTCCCCAGGTGTCTGTTGTTACCAAAGGTTCAACAAAGACTCTCTCATCGCTTTACAAAACCACACCACACTTCTCAGCCAAAGTCAGCATTTCCTGCATTCACCTAGCAACAGTTTTCTGCAGCTTCAACTGTTTGCTGTTGCTATGTGAGTGATAGGTGATCTGGCCTTCCTGTTTGTTCAACTGGGAGATGCACCCAGCCGTCCTTAAAATGTTACCAACATATATGAAATATATAAAATGAAATGAAATAGAATAAAATAAAGTGTTCTCTACAAGGCACTACATTACGTAACAACCTAACAAATGCACATCAATAAAATATACATTATCATACATTACTATTCACTGACATGTTTTGATTGCTTCTGCAACCATCATCAGGGTGGCACACAACAAAACAAACAATATACAAATAAATGTACAAAATGTCTAACAAAACAACCATATGTTAAAGCTTATATATTAAGTACTCCTTGTGGTCATAAAATATCGAATTAAGTTATCATTAAAGGCAGACAAAATTTTGGCGTGGTTAGGTTGCTTCTTAGTTGTATACAGCTGACACATATCTTTACTTAACACTACAGACTAGTTCAGAAATCTATGTAGTATACAAAAAAAAAAGTGTTAAAAACTTGTGTACAGCAAAATAACAGACTGATATAGCCTGAGACTACAATCTGCATCAGATTAACTTACTTACTTGATGTTGCCAGGCAGACTATTACAGACACCCAGAAGGCAAAGAAAGCCATCAAAGCTAAAAATGTTATCAACGGCTGAAGGAACAATGCTGGCAGTGCTTTCAGACATGCAGCAGACTCTTCAAAAACACGGGCGACTGAGCTGATGCTCTTCCGCATAACTACCACCAGCAACAGGATTATAATCTGCAGTAAAATAAAACCGGTCTTTATGTGGACCAAGCAGATATGAGGATGGTCACTGGCATACAAAATCATTTCCCACCCTTTTCTGATTCATGGACTAGTAAGACAACATTGAATTTTCTGAAGATTGGTGCACTTCCCGTTTCACATAGAACTACACAAGCAGCAACCTAAATTACATTCTCATATAACAAGCTAAGCAAACAACATATCATGGTGACTTAAATGGAATACCCACTTAATGTCCACCCAGCCTCCTGTAAAATGGGTACCGGGTCTTACCCGGAGGTAAAGTGCGGGTGGGGCATGCTGCTGACCACTCACCCCCTTCTAGTTCTGCGGTCATGGAAGAGTAGAGCTATACCTCTACCCACACTCTGGGCCACACTGGGCCTATAATGGGATCACTTTACCTTACCCACTTAATATACAACATATCAAATTCTTTTCGATGTCATCATTCAGTAACAGCATGATCATCCTCTTCACCACCACCACCATAATCACCATCAACGCATCATTCTTCCTGTCATCATACATCATCAGTTTTCCAATCCATTTAAAGTTACTAGTTACATCCATGACGTACAGGGCAAGGAAATCAGATGCAGTGTAGCATGAACAACACATTCAATATTCATTTTCTTCTCATAAACCAATTGGCAGCAATTATGCAATACAGGTAATTCCACAAGTACAGCAGTTCAGCAGACAGAAACTGTTAAATAAAAGTATTAAAAATAAATAAATTTACCGTGATAAGTGTGGCTACAATGGAATAGACCAGGAATGCACTCTCATTCTGAACTGATTCCTTCAGGATCTCACTCTCTGGTGTATTGTCCAACTGATGTTTTAAACTTGCATATGTCCACCACAACAGTCCTGTGCCAACTAAAAGAGCACCCTTGCTTAAAATCAGATGAACATAGCATCATCACAGGAAATGAAGAGCTGTAAAATGAAAGCTAAGAAGACATTGTTTCTTCATATGCCTGTGAATGTTTACATACATAATGTCAAATTCAAAGGTCATGTTGTGCTAAACAAAATATGGCAGGATACTTAAAAAGTCCATGTCGAAAACTGCCAAACAAATGCTTGGCCAGGTGATGTAAAGATACTTCTGTAGTTGCCAGAATTTACCACAAGATAAAAGTTATAGTATATTTAATTACTGAGCAATGAATGCAGAGTAGCAAAACAGAAGTTCTGTAACAGATTTAAGGAATCAATTTTGAAATCTCTATATTCACTTTATAAATAAATGCAAACACAGAACCAAACAGTGTGCCAGGGAGTTTTAAATGGTGATTTTATGAGGCCATGAGATGAAGCAATTATGGTCTGTTCCAATAATACCCCAGATTTGGCTTTGAGCAACAGAAGGAAAGCCAATAAGCTTCACAGCATCTAAACCAAAATGCTCCCAAATAAGAGTAAAAAGCACTGTACCAAACTAACGAACTGCAAAGTTCAGTGTCTTCATATATAATTCCCTATATATCATGTAAGAATTTCAAATAAAATTATACACAAGCAAAAGCTTCTTTCCAGTATTACTCCATACTTTTTCCAACTTCAGCAGCCAACCCTGAGTGTTACAAAGAAGAAATATATACAGCCCTTCAAATCATTACTGTGCATCCATCTACAAATGCCTTAAGGCTACACATACCCTAGAAGTTTTCTCTTACAGAATACTGAGAACAGGATTACAAAAATACAAGACATTGCAAACAGTTACGAAAAGGAGGCTAGAAGATTTGACAACTCTGTTCTGCAGAAAAATATAAAGTATTCCCCAAGACATCAACAACAAAATCATAGGTTCTTTACTTACAAACTGACAAGATGCTGACAATTAGCATAAATATCCACGCCACAAAGGAAACTAGCCAATGGAGGATGGCAATTACAACGAAAGACAAACCTGTAACACAAAACAACACATCATAAGAAAACAGGTTTCATTCTGTGACCTAATCAATTAAGCAAGCTAGTCAAGAAATTCCACTCTTCTCTTACAGCTCAATGATTCTTTACCATACCCCCACAAGTCAACCACTGGATATTATCCTAAGCTAGCTAAAACCAGTCCAAATTCTCACACACCACTTAAGATCAGCTGTAATATTCTCCCCCACATTAAAACCTATGTCTCACAAGTAATCTCTTCCATTCAGATTTTCTGACTACAATTTTGTATGCATTTATCTTTTGCCACATGGCCTGCCCATTTCAGAAATCTTTTAACTTTTTGGAAAATCATTTTTATTTCAATAAATAACACTGATACAGAATTCAACAATGTTTTTCTTTCAAATACCTTTTACTATAACATAAAGTAACTGTTACTGTCAGACTGCTCACCATTCAGCAGACATCACTGCTCCACAGTGACCAATGATGGATGCCACCTGCTCTGCAGTACTGAGTCCAGTGACAAAACGAGAGTCAATGTACGTATAATGT
>Ga0209755_10004073_pt1 | contig 17626 bp, 14 predicted proteins | sample TergutCo191P1_FD_187301 | JGI IMG/M metagenome (GOLD analysis project Ga0209755, IMG submission 187301) | Cornitermes sp. P1 segment gut microbial communities from Petit-Saut dam, French Guiana - Co191P1 (SPAdes) (version 2) | ecosystem: Host-associated > Arthropoda: Insects > Digestive system...
CCCCCTCAGTCACGCTACGCGTGCCAGCTCCCCCGCACGCGGTGGAGCCCTTGGCCACACCTACACAATACATGAAAATCCTCGCTGCGCGAAAACCACCCCGCCGTTGCGACGGCACCCCTCCACACCCACCCCACGAAACAGGTTTCGCGGGGACCCCGGCGCAGGGGAATGGGGCTTGCGCCTACGGCGGGCAAGTCGCTTCGCTGTGCCCTATTCCAGTCTCATAAAACCACCTGCGGTGGAGCTCGGTCGCTGAAGATGAACGGGCGGCAGGTTGCCGCCCCTACACACGAATCCCATAAAAATCCCCCGCAAAGCGCATAGGTTTTTTTGATTACTTTTTTTGCAAAAAAAGTAATGCCCGCGCGGCGAGCGCACTACTCGCGTTCGGGGACGAGCAAGCCGTAGCCGCCGTCGTTGCGGCGATAGACGACGTTGAAATGGTCGGTTTCGGCGTTGAGGAAGAGGTAAAACTGGTGACCGGTGAGGTTCATTTGCAGGATGGCTTCGTCCACGTCAACGGGTTTGCAGCAGACGGCTTTGCGGCGCACGACATCGAAGTCTTCTTCGGCTTCGTCGGCGATGTCGGTGAAGTCAAAGCGGCTGACGGTGTTGCGTTTTTCGAGCCGGGTTTTGTTCTTGCGCAGCTGCCGCACGAGGACATCCACGCAGCTGTCGAGGGCGTCGTTGATTTGCTGTGCGCCTTCTTCGGCGCGCAAAACCATGCCGCCAAAGCGCACGGTGACCTCAACGGTCATGCCGTTTTTTTGGGCGGTGGCGGTGATTTTTACGTCGGCTTGGTCGCTGTCTGGTCCGAGCAGGCGGGCGAGCTTGGCGAGTTTTTTCTCGGCGTGGGCTTGGAAGGTTGGACCTGCGGTGCACTTGCGGGCAACGATGGTGATGTTCATGGGAGCCTCCTTTGTATGTTAATGCTGGGGCAGCAATTTGCCGCCCCTCGTTTGCTTAATCGATGGACTCACCGGCGGCGGTGAAGTAGACCGAAGTGAGACCGCCGAAGTGTGCGCTGAACGTAGCGCCCAGACTAGCGGATTGCTGCTGCCGTGTTGCGTCATCTTGTTCAGCCATGAAGCCCTCGTTCATGTCGAGGGTCGCTGTGCCGTCACCATGCAGGGTGTAGCCGAGCAGATGCGTGCCTTGCGGCAGCGCGCCGTGCTCCACCAGCAGGCGCACGATGTCCTCGGGCGTGCCGTCGAAGTCGGCGTAGACGGTGTCCATATAGACGCTGTAGAACGGCGCATCGCCGATGGTTGCGATGTGCAGCGCCACTTGCTGGGGTGGCTCGGTTGTGATTGTGGTTTCGGTGTACGGCTGCGCGGGCGTGCCGCAGGCGGCCAGCACCAGCGCAAGGGCGGCGAACAGGGCTATACTAGCGAACAATTTCTTCATAAACTTTCCTCCTGTGATGTGTTGATACAACTAGTATACCACATTAGGCGGCAAAAGTAAAGTTACAAAGTTGTAACTTTTTCGGCGCGTTCGCGAAAACCACCCCGGCGGAGGGGAATTGGGCTTGCTTCTTCAATGCCATGGAAAAAACTTCCGGGCGGCAGATTGCCGCCCCTACACGCGCCGCTCATCAAAAATCCCCCCATGCGCGCAGCGCAGCACCCCCCTGTCCTGCGGGACATCCCCCCTCTAAAGAAGGGGGCAGGGGCTTGCTTCTTCAGCTTGACATTAAGCGTGCACCGCGAAGCGCCTGCTCCCCGCAGGGGCGTTCGCGTTCGGCTTGGCTGGGGCGCAGGTAGTTGAGTTGCAGCTGCGTGACGCAAGTGTAGTCTTCGTCACGTGCTGCCAAGATTGCCCCCCAGGCTCGCTGCACGCGGATTTCCTCGGGGGCAAGCTGCCAGCTCTCATGTTTTTGCATGGTGTCATAGCAAAGCTGCGCGCCGTCGCCGCAAAACCACACAGGGGTGTCAAGCGGCAGGTGTTGCTCAAGCTCGGCGATGGCGATGGCTTGGTCGTCGCACAACCTCATCAATTGCGCATTGTGCATTGCGAATTGCGCATTGTAAACCTGCAGGCGGCGGGCGTCCATCGCGCAGCACAGCGTGCCCTCAAGTTCACTTGCACCAGCGGCGATAGCGGCCAATGTGGATACGCCCGCGCAGGGGATTTCACGCGCGATGGCGATGCCCTTGGCCGTTGCCGCGCCGATGCGCAGACCAGTGAAGCTACCGGGGCCGTGGGTGACGCAGATGCGGTCAATTTGCGCGATGGCGAAGCCGCAGCTCACCAGCAGCGCATCGATGACGGTGAGGAGGGTTTCGCTGTGCTTTTGGCCGCTATGCAGCAGGGTCTCTCGCACGAGTTGCCCGCTGTGTGCGATGGCGACGGACAAAAATGTCGCCGAGGTGTCAATCCCCAGGGTGAGCAATGGTGATTCTCCGTTCGTTTTCGTTGAGGGTTTCGATGTGCACGCGCACGGCGTTGGGCGGCAGCTCGTCGGCGATGTTCTCGCTCCACTCGACGGCTAGGACGCGCGTGCCGTCGAGGTAGTCATACCAGCCGGTGCTCTCGAGATCGTCGGCGGTGGCGACGCGGTACATGTCGAAATGCACCAGCTGCGGGTGCTCGTGCACGAGGGCGTAGGTGGGGCTGGTGATGTCGTCGTCCGCCATGCCGAGCCCCTGCGCCAGCCCGCGCACAAACGCCGTTTTGCCCGCGCCCAGCCCGCCAAACAACGCCACAACCGCGCCGGGGGCGAGTTGCCGAGCCAGCTGGGTGCCGAGTTGTTCGGTTTGGTGGGGGTGGTGGGTGGTGTGGGTCATGGTGCCACCCCATGTGTTGCGCGCAAGGCATCCAGTTCGGCGCGAAAAGCATCAAGTGCGCCACGTTGTTCCTCGGAAAGTCGAGTGGCTTCGTTCATAGTAGTTCGATGCAACTGCTTTATGTCGATTCCATGAGCAAGGCTTAAATCAACATCTTGGAAGTCTGAGCTCATAAACTTAGCCCCGCAAAATACTGTGTTCTTAAGCTCAGCACCTTGAAATTTTGAATTCGAGAGGCTAGCGTATTGAAAATCCACCTGATTAAGCTCAGTGCCTTGAAAATCTGCTTCCTCAAGTTGAGCACCTTGTAGCGTCATGCGTGAAAGCACAATATCTAATGCTTTCAACCCACGCAAATCAACTTTGTAGCTTGATTCTGTGAAAAATAGCGATGCAACCTCAGCCGCTAGATAAACACCCGCATCGGGGCATTTTCCTCTATCCAAATTTTCAATAGCTTCACGAATAAACAGCCCCAGTATGCGTACAATGTCTTCTTGCTCTTCGGGAACGGCTCGGCCAAGTTTTTTCAGTTCACCTAGCGCAAACATGCGCTTATTCAAGTGTTTGCTTTGCAGCTCACTAATAGCCTTACCAAGCCTGACACTGATTGACTGGTCAAGCTCAGCATATCCCTTTGTGCGTTGAAGCCGTTCATTCTTTCGATTAAGCAAATACGGAACTATACTGCCAACAAGCGCCCCCCCCAATCCTCCAATAGCGGCAGCAATTAGGGCTGGCCAAATATTATCACCCATACGCTCACCCCGCTGAGTAGTTCGGGGCTTCCTTGGTGATTTGCACGCCGTGGGGGTGGCTTTCAATCAGCCCGGCGTTGGTGATGCGCACAAACTTGGCTTGGGTTTGCAGCTCGGCGATGGTTTTGCAGCCGGTGTAGCCCATGCCAGCACGCAAGCCGCCCAGCAGCTGATAAATTGTGTCGGACACAGGGCCTTTGTAGGGCACGCGACCCTCGATGCCCTCGGGCACGAGCTTGCGGGTTTCGGCCTGGAAGTAGCGGTCGCCGCTGCCTTGGGATTTCTCCATCGCACCCATGCTACCCATGCCACGATACACTTTGAACTGGCGGCCTTGGAAGACCTCAGTGTCACCGGGGGATTCCTCACACCCCGCCACCAGCGAGCCGACCATCACGCAGCTGGCACCGGCGGCGATCGCCTTGACGATTTCGCCGCTGTACTTAATGCCGCCGTCTGCGATGATGGGCACACCGAAGGGTGCTGCGGCGTTTGCGCTATCGTAAATCGCGGTGATTTGCGGCACGCCGATGCCCGCCACCACGCGCGTGGTGCAGATGCTCCCCGGGCCAATGCCGACCTTCACGGTGTCTGCGCCGGCGGCGATGAGGGCTTTCGTGCCGTCTGCGGTGGCAACATTGCCGCCCACGAGCGTGATGTGCGGATACGCTGCCTTGACTTTGCTGATAGCCTGCAGCACGTTTTGGCTGTGCCCATGCGCGCTGTCGAGCACAAAGGCATCCACGCCGCGCTCGGCAAGGGCGGCGGCGCGCTCGAGCACGTCGTCAGTCGCGCCCAATGCGGCGGCGCACACCAAGCGACCGCGTTCGTCACGGGCGGAGTTGGGGAACTTGGTCGCCTTCTCGATGTCCTTGATGGTGATGAGCCCGCGCAAGTTGCCCAGCTCGTCCACCAGAGGGAGCTTCTCAATCTTGTGGCGCATGAGGATTTGCTTGGCTTGCTCAAGCGTTGTGCCAACGGGCGCGGTGACGAGGTTTTCGCTGGTCATCACGCTTGCGATGGTGACGGTGTAGTCCTCCAAAAAGCGCAGGTCACGGTTGGTGAGGATACCCACCAGCTTGCCTTGCACCACCACCGGCACGCCCGAAATTTTATACTTGCCCATGAGTGCGTCAGCTTCGGCGACGGTGTTGTCCGGTCCGAGCGAAAATGGGTTGACAATTACGCCGTTTTCGCTGCGCTTGACCATGTCAACCTGATTGGCTTGTTCGTCAATCGACATGCTTTTGTGGATGACCCCAATGCCGCCTTCACGCGCGATGGCGATGGCCATGCGGGCTTCGGTGACGGTGTCCATGGCGGAGGTGATGATGGGCATGTTCAGCGCGATGCGGTTGCTCAGGCGCGTTTGCAGCTGCGCTTGATTGGGCACTAGGCTGCTTTCGGCGGGCACGAGCAGCACGTCGTCAAACGTCAGACCCTCTTTGGCGAATTTATCGGCAAGCTGTTGCATGGTTTGTCCTCCCCTGTTATATTCTATGTTATCCTTTATTATAGCATTTATTGTCGCGGGTTGTCAAGGGAGGATTTTGTGAATTTTTCACGAGCACTAAAACCCGGGCGAGGTTGTGCTCCGCACGCCTTCCTCACCCTCCCCGAGGTCGGGAGCTCCTTCCAGGGGAAGGAGCTTGGGGGCTTGCGCCTGCGGCGGGCAAGTCGCTGCGCGAAAACCACCCCGGCGTTGCCCCCTCAGTCACGCTGCGCGTGCCAGCTCCCCCGCACGCGGTGGAGCCTCTGGCGATACCTGCACAACCCATTAAAATCTCCACGCGAAGCGCATCGGTTTTTTTGCGCTACTTTTTTTGCAAAAAAAGTAGCATCGCATCTCCGCGCTACGCCATCCACCCGCGAGCCCCGCCACCGACGGCACGGCTGGTGAGGGCACGCCAAGTGTTGCAGCCGACGATGCCGTCAACGGTGAGGCGTTGGTTGGCTTGGAAGCGCTCGACGGCGCCGTTGGTGATTGGGCCGAAGAGTCCGTCTACGTTCAGGCCGGCGTTTTGCACGGTGTTGAGGGCATCTTGCAGGATGCAGACGTAATTGCCCATGCTGCCGCGGCGCAGCAAGGGATAGCCCGCAGAGCACGCCGGCGGGAACGTGCGGCGATCCATGTGCACCCAGGTGGGTGTGAGATGGGCGGGATCAATGTGCCCCCAAATGCGGCTGCTGATAGCCAGGTTGCGCATCTGGTTGCGCGTGGCAGCGGGAAGGTTTTGCCCGACGTCGAAGGCCGTGCCCGCGTAGTGTTGGCTTTGCTGCGCGTGACCACCCTCGCCAATGCGGCGAAAGCAAAACGGCACCACGATCGGTCGCGCCCACAGGTTGCGAAACGCCACCCAGGCCTCCATCGTGGCGGTGTTCGTCCACAGCAAGGTGGAGCGCGAACTGCCGCGGAACTCGCCCACGCGCAGGGTGGGGTTGGCGTGGGGCATGGGGTCGCGGGTGTCGAGGGTGTAGCGTTCCATCTGGTTGGTGTGCATGTTGTGGACTAGGACGGTCATGGTCATGGCGGCCTCCTGAATAATTCGTAATGCGTAATTCATAATTCGTAATTATATATGCGGGAGGACGTGCTAACATGAAAAAACCCGCCGTGGTGGCGGGTTGGTTAATGCTAGAATGTTAGATGATGCGTGCACAGCGAAGCGACATTATTCTTCGTCAAACGAAATGGCGTTGGAGATGACGGTTTCGCTGTCGCTGCCAAAGCTTGCCACAACTTCGTCTTCCATGCTCACTTCTTCGTAGACTTCTTCCATGGGCTCTTGCGGCAGCAGCGCACGCATGGAAAGGCTCACACGGCGGCGGTCGAAGTCGATGCCCACGATTTGCGCCTGCACCACTTGACCAATCTCCAGCACGTCTTGCGGGGATTCCACGCGCTCGTTGGCGATTTGCGAAATGTGGATGAGACCATCCACGCCGGGAATCACCCGCGCAAACGCGCCGAATTGCGTGAAGCTGACGATGGTCACGTCCGCAACGGTGCCTTCGGGATATTTCGTGCGCAGGATTGCCCACGGGTTGTCTGCTTCTTTGCGATAGCCCAGCGAAATTTTGCGCTTTTCGGGATCAAGGGCTTTGATGTACACTTCAACTTCGTCACCCACGCTGAACACTTCGCTTGGGTCTTTGACGCGGCTCCACGACAGCTCGCTGATATGCACCATGCCGTCCACGCCGCCAACGTCGATGAACGCGCCGTAGCTCATCATGGAGCGCACGGTGCCTTGCAGCACTTGACCAACTTCGGCAGTTGCCCAGAAGTTCGCAAGCGCTTCGCGCCGAGCCGCTTGGGTCACGGCCTTCACCGAGCCCACCGCACGGCGGCGTTGTTTATTCACTTCAATCACGCGGTACTGCACCGTTTGCCCTTTGAGGTCCTCCAAAGGATTGTCACGCGGGACACCCGTTTGCGATGCAGGCACGAACACGCGCATGCCGCCGGTCATCACCAGCACACCGCCGCGCACCACGTCAATCACTTTGCCCTCAAGCACTTCGCCGCTTTCTTCAGCGGCTTCAATGCCATACCACGCGGCCACCGAGTCAAACTTGCGCTTGCTCAGCTGCACGGTGCCTTCGGCATCGTTGGTTTTGAGGATAATCAAGTCCAGCTCATCGCCCACTTTCAAATCCTGCATGTGGTCGGCATTGGGGTCGTTGCTGTATTCATCAGCCACGACATAGCCGGTTTGCTTGCGCCCGATATCCACTTGGATTTCGGACGGGTTGAGCGCGGTGATGATACCCTTGACTTTTTGGTCAGTGCTCATGCTTTGCAGCGAAGCCTCCAGCTGTGCGCCAAAGTCATCGTCGCTTTGGAAGTTTTCTTGTTCGATTACGGTTTCGTTGGTCAGTTCGGACATGGTTTGCAGTGCCTCCTTTATTGTACGCGCAGGGGTTGACGCGCCCGCCGTGACGCCGATGTGCCGCAAGCCCGAAAGCTCGCCGTGCAGCCCCCGCACCTGGTGGCTATCTTCCACCAAATACGCCGGCCCGTGCGCCTCGGCCACAGCCACCAGCTTGCGCGCGTTTGAGCTTTGGCTGTCACCCACGACAACCATCGCCTCACAACGTTGCGCCAACTGCGCGGCAGAATTCTGCCTAAGCTGCGTCGCATCACATATTGTATCATATATTTTCGCATTTGTACAGTGTTTTTTCATAATTTCTTTGCATTTTTTCCATTCTTGCGCCAAAAAAGTGGTCTGGACAACCAAAACGGGGGTTCTCTCTGACAGTTCATGGGAATTTTGCAAAAAAACCTCCAGCTGCTGCGCGCTGCCCACCACCACGCAGTGCCCTGCGGCATAGCCACGAATGCCCACAACCTCAGGATGTTGCGCGTCACCGACGATGATGACCACGCCGTTTGCCTGTGCAACAATGGCGTGAATCTTCTTCACAAACGGGCAGGTGGCATCGCAAAAGTCGAGCTGCAGCATGGCGATGTCGTGCATCACTTGCTGCGGCACGCCGTGTGCGCGAATCACCAAGGTGTGACCGCGCGGGCACTCCCCTGCTGTGTGCACCACCACCGCGCCGCGCGCGAGGAAATCACCTGTGACTTGCTTGTTGTGGATGAGCTCGCCGAGCAACGCCACGGGCTTGCCTTGCGCCAGCAGCTGTTCGGTTGCATCAACCGCGCGCTGCACGCCAAAGCAAAATCCGCTGTGTTGGGCGAGTGTAATCGGCATGGGAACTCCTCGGCTAGTTTTGAATTATAGTATAGCACAGCGTGGCGCGTGTGTCAAGAACAAAGCACCCCTCCGAAGAGAGGTGCTTGTGGGTTAAGCGGGTTAGCAGCCGTAGATTGCCCAGCAAATCATGTTGCCGATCGCTCTGCCGCCGAGGAACATCAGCAGCGGAATGAGCACGCCAAGCGTGACACCACCGAACACGGCAAGCAGCACTTGCCACCAACGGCGGCGGGTGCCTTCGTAGCACTCGCAGTATTCACCGCAGTCGCCGGGCGCTGGGCAGTTGCCGTTGCAGCTGCAATCTGCGGGGCATCCATTGTCGCAGGCGCAGGGCGCGAGGACTTCGCCGCAATCACAATCGCCGGGGCGGATGGGACGGTTGCATTCGCCGAGGTTATCGCGGCAATCGCAATAGCCGGGGCGGACGGGACGGTTGCATTCGCCGAGATCGTCGTCGCAATCGCAGTAGCCGGGGCGGCTGGGACGGAGACACTCGTTGAGGTCGCCGTCGCAATCGCAATAGCCGGGGCGGCTGGGACGGAGGCATTCGTTGAGATCGTCGTCGCAATCGCAATAGCCGGGGCGGCTGGGACGCAGACACTCGTTGAGGTCGCCATCGCAATCGCAGTAGCCATCCACGGCATCGCAATCACAATTGCATGTCGGCTGTTCACCGCATACACAATACTCCGTGTCGTAATGTTCGCACGGCGCGCAATCGGGGCATGTTGGGCACACGTGTGGTGTTACCCAGCGAGCATACAGCGTGAGGTTATCGGTCACCAAGCTGTTGGCGATGAAGCGTTCTCCAGCTGCCGCTGCGAGGATCGCCGATTCAGCGGGAGTTCCCGGCGTAGTATACCAACCGGCAAGGTCGAAATCAGCGCGCGTCACGGCAGGCGTTGCGCCGAGCTCGCTGTTTATCCAAAGCGTGCGGGTTGCGTCTGCAGGGTTCGTCAGCACGCCGCCATTGGGGTTGAACGTCACGGTCACTTGAACGCCAGTATCAAGCGCTACCCAGCGGGCATACAGCGTGAGATTGCCTTCAACCAAGCTGTTTTCGATGAACTGCGTGCCAGCACTCGGGGCGTTAAACCAACCAACGAATTCATAGCCATCGCGCGGTGCCACCGTCGGCCACACGTCGTCAAGCGTGTCACCTTCCGTGACCGTTGCCGGCGCAATGACTGCTGCGTCCGTGTAGTTGCGGTTAAAGGTCACAGTGAATTCGGCCAGCTGGACTATCGCTTCCCAGCGGGCATACAGCGTGAGATTGCCGGTTACCAAGCTGTTTCCGATGAACTGCGTGCCAGCAGTCGGGGCGCTAAACCAACCAACGAAGTCATAATAACCTGTGCGCGTCGGCGCTGCGGGGAACAGAGCGCCAAGGCTAGTGCCCGCCAGCACAGGGATCGTGGTGATGGTTGCGTCCGTGTAGTTGGGGTTGAACGTCACTTGGTGGTAGATGTTTGCTTCAAACACAGCCACCAGCGTGGCAGTGTAGTCGATGCCATCTGCTGGGCTTGCGGCATGTGCCAAGCCGTCAACAAAACGCAAGTCGGGCATTGTTGTGGGCACGTTATCGCTGTACCAAAGCACAATTGTGGGTGCGCTTGCACACGCCCAGCCAACGAAGTGTTGGCCTTCAGGTGCTGTTGGCGCGGGAACTGCAGCCACTGCAGCGCCCATTGCGCCGGTGTGCACGGTTGGGGCGCCGAACGTCAGTTCAAACGTCAATTGCTCCCATTGGGCAAACAGGTCGATGACCGGGGCTGCATTTTCGGCCAAGGCGAGGGGAACATCGTCACCGGGCTCGAAGAGTTCATTGTCGTCTTCGTCAATCGCCCCGGCGTCGAGCGTCCAGCCGAGGAATCGGTAGCCCATGCGATCAAAGCTGTCGGTCGCTGCAGGGTGATCTCCACCCAGCGACCTAACAACGCGCTGCGGCCAAGTGCCAATCAGTTCATCCAGCGTTGCACCGTTGGGGCGATACACAACGATGACCGCGTCGGTGACATCGGGGTCGGAAATGTGCGGTTCAAAGATGATGGTGCTGCCTGTGCCGCCGCCAACCATGGCAATCACTTGACCAACTGTGATGTTGGAGTCGTAGGGGATGAAGACGGTTGAGCCGTGCGCCGCGCCGCGCAGCAACCAACCAGTCAGCGCTTGCCCGTCGGGGATATACAGCAAGGTGTCATCCAGCAGGTCGACGAAACGATCATCATCGGCATCTGTCATGGCAACGGTTATGTATTCGCGGTAACCAACGATTTCGTCTTCGTCCATCAAGTAGATGGTGAAGTAGGGCAGTTGATCTTCCGGCTCGAAGATGAGGATGTAGATGGCATCGGTGTGGATGGTGTTCGTCCAGCTGAAGTCAGTGATGTCACCCGGCACAGCCGGTGCGGTTGCACCTGTGCCCAGGGCAACAATGCCGGCGAGCACATAACCATACTCGCTCAAGTCGATGGGCGTGATGGTCACGTTGTTGGCAACGCCAGCGGGCACGGTGATGCGTGCTTCGTGGGTGCCCAAGCCGAGCTCGCGGTAATCCGTGAAGTTCACCAAGGTGTTTGGTGCAGGAACCAACGCGCCTTGCGGCGTGCGCACCACGTATTGCACGGTGGCGGTGGCGTTGATGCCTTGCGGCACGATGCTGGGGATAGGATGCGCCAAGGTTGTCGTTGATCTGGGGTGACCAAGTTCGCGAACCGCCGCTTGCAGCGCTCCGCGGTGTGCGGTGACGCTGGCGGGGATTGAAACGTGCATGTTCATGTAAGGTCCGCTGGGCGGTCTTGCGGGATGTTGCGTGCTGGCAGCCACCACTTGGTTGCGCAGCGGGGTTTTGTCAACCCAGTTCACGCCAAACTGCACGTGGTGCCCAATGGCTGCGTTGTTGGCATCTGACTCTGAGCCCACACTTCCTGCACGCACCCAGTGCCAAACCGAAAACGGCACAACATCCCCGTGTGTCCACAGCCCATTGGCGGGTCTGCCTGCTGCGTTTGCATTGTTCCACAGGCGCGAGGTTGTGAATTGATTTCGCGGGAAGTTGTTGATCGGGTAACCGGTATTGGGATTGACGGTCGCGCCGCCAACAATTTCCCCATATGCGCCGGGGAAGCGCGTTGCAGCATATGCCGCACCAGCGCGCACATTCCCTTGCCCAAGGACCAGAGTATTCTGGTACCACGCTCCCGCTGAACGATGGGCGGCGGTGTAAGTCAACCGAAAGCCGGGAATATCGTAGCCTTCCATGCGTTGATCCACCACCATGTTGCCAAAATGGATGCGGTTTGTGAACCCAAACGGCACGTGCACGCCATTGGTCACATTGCGTACACCATGGCCCCAAACCACATTGCCATCAAACACGTGCGATGGGCTCAAACCAAAGCTATAACTGGGATAGCCCCAGCCAGTTACTGTTAAGTAGTTGTAGCGTTGCCAATTGTTTTCCCCCCCGGGCCGAGTGCCGTCGCGCAAATCGGTGAAAAAGCGTGTGGTTGCATGGCGGCTGGCGCTGTTCAAGATGCCGCTGTGCAAACCTACGACGCCCACCGACGTGTTCAACGTGGCCGCACCGCCCACCGACGCAACTGAGCCCGCCACGTAGGTGCTGGGCGCCCAAACGATGGAGTAAGCATGCGCTTGGAAGTTGCCGGGGAAGCCGTCAATGGTGAACGTGGCAATCCACGTGACCAAGCGGGTTTCCATGGGGGCGTATGCATTGGCTTCCGAAATCGGCAAAACCCGATCGTGCAAGTTTGCTGAAATCAAGTGGTTGTTGTGACCGGGAGGCGCCGCACCCCAACCCGGCATGTAAGCGAACTCCGGAGAGCCAACGAAGCCTGTTCCGGGAATCGGAGCTGGCGACGGCAAGCCAGCGTTCTCGATTTGCACCAACCGCACGCGGCTGTCTAACTCGCCCAGCGAATTGTGGGCTTGGAACAGCAGCCGTGCGTAATTCTCAACACCCGGCAACGCCCCCGTTGAGGGAACTGGCACAATGTTGGAAACACGGTCAACCGTTCTGGTTCTGCCATTTGGTGTTGTGGCACTTTGCAGCCAAATGGTTTCGGGTGCCAAAAAGGTGATTAGGGGAATGTCCACCGGCGCGATGCCGGTGACGGTGTCTTCGGTGTAGACATCTCCGGTGCCCGTTGCTGTTACGCTGGCGACCACCACCATCGTAACCAGCAGTGCCATGCTGAGCAAAATGCCCAGCCATCGCCTGCCATGTCGTTTGAATTCGTTCATGTGTTGTCTCCTCCTCAACTATGATATCCTTTATTATACCACTCGTTTCACAGATTGTCAAGCGAATTGTAACAATTACTCAACAAAATCACTAAATCGCTCAAGGCGCTTGCAACGCCCCGCCGTCTATGCTATAATAACGTATCAGCAGATGAAAGAAACATTAAAGGAGACTATTGATGACCAGAACTGACGCATGGGCACTGCTGCGCCAATACAACAAGGGTGAGTTTCACCTTGCCCACGCACTGACGGTGGGGGGCGTGATGCGCTACTTCGCCAACGAGCTGGGCTTTGCCGACGAAGCCGACTTCTGGGCTTTGGTTGGGCTGCTGCACGACCTTGACTTTGAGATGTACCCAGACGAACACTGCACCGCCCAGCAGCGCATCATGCGCGAGCACGGGCTGGACGAGCGGCTCATTCGCGCCACCGCCAGCCACGGCTATGCGCTCACGGTGGACATCAAACCCGAACACACCATGGAGAAAGTGCTGTATGCCGTGGACGAGCTCACGGGGCTCATCGGCGCGGTGGCACGCATGCGGCCATCCAAAAGCACCATGGACTTGGAGCTCAAGAGCGTGCGCAAGAAGTACAAGACGCTCAACTTTGCGGCGGGCTGCTCCCGCGAGGTCATTGAGCGCGGCGCAGACATGCTGGGCTGGACGCTCGACGAGCTCATCGAGCGCACGATTCTGGCAATGCGCGCAGTGGAAGAACAAACATAACATGCCCACCCCTCAGCCACGCCTTGGCATGTTTTCAAACATACGACATGCTATACTCGGCATGTAGGGGCGGCGGGCGCGCCGCCCGAAATCTTCATGTTATCATCCTTATTGTAGCCCGGGTGGCGCGCCCGCCACCCCTACAGGTTGTGATTCTCTTCAAATTTGTCCAATTTGCGCATGAGGAGACACGCAACAAAAGCGCCGACAAAAAAACGCTTGACAAATCGCGAAATCCATGCTATGTTAAAAAGGGCGGGAATGTAAAATTTCCCAGCCCATTTTTTGAAAGGTGATAGCATGTCCAACCGCGACATCAACAAGCTCATCGAACCCCCGCACGACCTGACCGACGAAGAACGCAGCGCCTGGCAGCACATCTACAACATTTTGGTGCACAGCACGCGCTACCGCAAAACCATGGCCGATGCCGAACTCATCCGCCAGTATGTGCAGGTGAAACTCCTGCGTGACCGCGCCTGGGTGCAGTGGAACCAAAAACCCGAGCGCTACATCCGCATGGTCACCGGCATTTGCGCCGACGGCACCACCCCGAAAGTTGTGGTGAAGGAAAACGAGCACTACGCCATCCTCACCGACTGCAACAAACAGCTGGAAAAACTCATGACCGACTTCAAGCTCACGCCCCGCGCGCGGCTGGTTTAGGGAGGTGCATGATGAACAATTTACAAGTGCAGTATCTCCCCGTGGCGCAGCTCACCAGTTTCCCGCGTAACAGCAAAACCCACACCAAACAACAAATTGAACATATCGCAAACTCCATCCGCGAGTTCGGCTTCAACGACCCCCTCGCCATCGCCGGGCCGCACAACACCATCCTCGAAGGCAACGGCCGCATTGAGGCCGCAAAGCTGCTGGGCATGACAGAGCTCCCCTGCCTGCGGCTCGACCACCTCAACGAAGACGAGCAGCGCGCCTATGTCATCGCGCACAACGCGCTTTGCCTGGAAACCGGCTTCGACGACGCCATCCTGTTCGCCGAGCTCGACGCGCTGAAAGACTACGACTTCGCCAACTACGGCCTGGACACGGACAAGTTCACCCAAACCGTGCAGAAGCTTGAGAAAAAGCCCCTCAACGCCATTGAGCAGGTGCACTATCTCGTGAGCGTGCAGGTGAACGCGCACGACCAAATCGCAAGCATGATTGCCGCCATGCGCAACATGAAGGGGGTGCAGGTGCGTGCGAACACAGACTGACAACAAGAGCATTGCCAACAAGATTTTTCTGCGGCAAACCGCCACCGCACACCTGCCCGAGCTGCGCGTGCTCGACCTGTTTGCCGGCAAAAACGTGCTGTGGCACAACATCCCCACCGCGCGATATTACGGCGTGGAGATTCTGCCCGACAAAGGCGCGAACCTCAACGCCGATGCCCACCAAGCCATTGAGTCGCTCGACCTTGCCGCCTTCAATGTCATCGACTGCGACACCTATGGCATCCCCTTTGCGTTGTGCCGCAAGTTGCTGCAAAACCCCGCCGTGCAGCCCGGCACGGTGATTCTCTACACCGCCATTTGCAGTGTCTACACCCGCGTGCCCAACGATTGCCTTGCGCTGTTCGGTCTGCAAGATGTTTATCCCCATGCGCCGGGGCTGTTCAACCGCCACGCGGTGAGCTTTTTCTTCGACATGCTGGGCAAGCTCGGCGTAACCGAGCACCAGCACTACACCTCGCACGACCATTACCGGAAATACTACGGCTATTTTGTTAAGCCGTGACAACTGTGTACACTGTAGGGGTGGCGGGCGCGCCACCCGAGGCATAAAATCACACTCGCATTAAACTTTCCGGGCGGCGCGCCCGCCGCCCCTACACCTAGCTTAAGGAGCCGCCATGCCCATCATCTACACCCCCAGCGGTGCCGCGCGGGAGTATAGCCCCCACGCCGCCAACTTGTACATCGGCTGTTCGCATCGCTGCCAGTATTGCTATGCGCCGCACGCGCTGCAACGCACGCCGAGTGCTTACTTCGGCACGCCCGCGCCGCGCCGCGACGTGCTCAAGCTGCTGGACCAAGACCTGCAAAAGCAGCGCTACACCAAGCAGATTCTGCTGTCGTTCATCGGGGATGTATATGGCGAAACCGCCGACCACTGCGCCACCACGCGCGCCGCGCTGCAGCTGCTGGATTACTACCAAGCCCCCGTTGCCATTTTGAGCAAAGGCGGCGAACGCATGCTGCGCGACCTCGACGTGTTTCGCGAGTTCGGCGCGCGCATCATGGTGGGCAGCACGCTGACCTTCCTGAACGAAGCGAAGTCACGCGAGTGGGAGTCGGGCGCTGCCCTGCCCGCAGAACGCCTTGCGGTGCTCAAGACCCTGCGCGAAGCCGGGGTGCGCACCTTCGCCAGCTTTGAGCCCACCATTGAGCCTGCCGAATCCCTGCGATTGATTGAGCGCACGCTGCAAGACAACAGCGTGGATACCTATAAAATCGGCAAGCTCAACCACTACAAAGGGCTCGACAAAGCCCACGACTGGGCGGATTTCCTGCAGCAGTCGCTTGACATGCTGCGCGGCACCGGCAAGCAGGTTTACATCAAAAGCGCGCTGCGGCAAGCCGCGCCGCACATCCCGCTGCACGACGACGAACAGGATGCCGAGCGCTGGAATGTGCGTGTTTAGCCACCCCCCGCCGTCTTTGACGGCCTCCCCCCTCTGAAGAGGGGGGCATACCCACCCCCAGTAGACGGCTGGAAAGTCCCCCTCTTTAGAGGGGGAAAGCGCGCGATAGCGTGCAGGGGGTGCGTGAATAAAAAACGAAACTATACCTACCCCGGAGGAAACCAACCATGCAACTTCAAATTCCCGGCGACACCCTGATTTACGGCTTTGAGAGCCGCGGCAATTTCATTGTGCCGCCGCACTATCAGCCCCGCAAGTTCGAGGGTGACACCCTGCTGTGGCTGCTGCCCCGCGACCCCGAGCAAGGTCACGCGCGCAAGCTCACCTGCGGGCACTACACCGTGCACAATGGGCGGGTGGACTTCATCGGCGACTACACACAAGAAGAATATCCCGCGCGGCCTGCCTGCGACTTCTTTGGCAATCGCATCAAGCTGGACATTGCCTATGGCGATGTGTTTGAGCAGGCCTATGCGCGGTTTTACTGGGACAATCTGCTGCCGCAAATCGCCGAGCGCACCATGATGCGCCGCAAGCCGGACATCCGCGACGGCTATGTGCTTTCCACGCTGAACAAAAAAGCCTATGCCGGCACCTACCCTGCCGTGGATCACGAGTTCCACATGAAGGGGCGCTTTGCCGTCAGTGGTGCGGCTGAAGCAAGCCTCATCCGCCGCATGCTGGAGTTCCAGCTGAAAGTGATGCGCGAAGACAAAACCGAAAGCAGCAAAAACCTCTGCGCCGTGCAGCCCAACCGCGCGCGGGAATACGACGTGTGGCGCGACAGCCACGACCGCCGCGAACGCGCCCAGATGTTCCGCATCACCGCCAACATTGAGTTCGTGGAGGGCATGTATAACTACTATTGCTTGAGCAAAGACATTGATTTTTTGCGCACACACATCCACGCCACCGAGCGCAACTGCACCTATATCGAAAGCTTTTTGCGCCCCGACGGTTTGCTCAACAGCCATGTGTATTATGAAGACCAGGTCATCAAAGACGGCCCGGTGACTCAGGCGCAGTGCTTTGCGGTACACGCATTCCGGCTGATGGCGAAGCTGGAAGCCCTGCTTGGTTGCCACGAAAAAGCCGCGTACTATGCCGAGCTTGCCGAAACCATGGGCGAAGCCGTGCAGCTGTTTTGGGACGACGACAACGGCCGCTTCATCGACTGGATTGACAGCCGCGGCGTGGCGCATGACCACATTCACCTGCTCGCCAACCAGCTGCCCACCATGCTCGGTCTCGCCAGCGCCGAACAAGCCGCCAAGTGTGCCGAAACCATTGCCGCGCACCACGACATTTGGGCGAAGTTCCCCAGCTTTGTGGCGGCGAACATTGAGAATTACACCGACAGCGAAATCGGCACCGGTGGACCTTATGACCTGTGCGCCGCCGGGCGTTACTGGTGCTGGGACGCGGAGTTCCTCGCCTGGCAAGGCAACGGCGATGCCCTGCTGTGCCAGCTGCTGCAAGTGGCACAGCAAGCGAAGCTCGACGGCTTCCTCATGGGCGAGCGCTACGACATGAACTACGTGTACTACCAAGACGACAAGAACTGGCACGGCGCATCGCTATATTACGAGTATCCCAACGTGTTTTTGTATGTGCTGATGTGCCACTACCTCGGCGTGCGGCGCGGGTTTGACTGCGACTTGGTGCTCAAGCCGCTGATTGCCCAAGGCACCGTCACGCTCGATAGCTA
>Ga0209755_10004074_pt1 | contig 17624 bp, 15 predicted proteins | sample TergutCo191P1_FD_187301 | JGI IMG/M metagenome (GOLD analysis project Ga0209755, IMG submission 187301) | Cornitermes sp. P1 segment gut microbial communities from Petit-Saut dam, French Guiana - Co191P1 (SPAdes) (version 2) | ecosystem: Host-associated > Arthropoda: Insects > Digestive system...
TTGGTAGGCGTGTTCTTTTAGCTGGTTTGAAGCTTAGGGAGCTTGTTGTAATTCCTACACTGGCAGGAGTAATAGCTTGATTTAATTTTCTGTGCGATTTACAAAGAATTTCACTCGTAAGATACTAAATTTTGCAGTTTTTTAGCGTACACGAAATATGTATATTTATTTGATTTTCGATGTCAAATTGGTGTATAAATGGTTATAGTGCATAAAATTTTTTTATATCGCAATTTTTTAAAATTTTAGTCACGTATACGCCATTATTAACGTATATAGCAGCATACATTTACATTGATAGTGTGACTTGTGTAATCTGACAGTAAAAATGGCTTATTATCTGTGATTTGGCCATAATTGGCTCGTATTTCCATGTGAAAAAACTATCAATATCTAACGTAATTTGCTATACAGAAAATATATGTGACATACTGTTAGATATTAAAATATTTAATATTAAATACATTTGTTTAGATAAAAATTCAGAGTTTTCAGAATTGTTTGGTGCTACGCTGTTTTCCTGAAAAATTTAGGCTAAACAAAGAAAACCAATAATATTGTCTCAAAACTTGCCATAATCATTCACTTTTATTTTTATATACCATATTTACTAACGGTGACTTTTATAAACCTTAACTGTCCAAATTTTGGGGCAATACAACACAATAAACCGCGTTAACGAGTTATTTTTGAAAAACAAGCACAAAACACTACCAAAACACTAATATAGCGCATTAAGAAATAAATTAGCAGATAACTGAATGGTAAATGCTTTGATAAAAAAGTTGTATCGTAAATTTGTTCCCTCCACTGTGCGAACAAAAATTAGATGGATTACACATCGCAAGGAATTAAACGCTTCAAAAGCGCATATTGAGTGTCAAGAAACATATTTTAAAGCTCATATGGATGAGTTCAGAATAGACGACACAAGAAAAACAGATATATTACGAAATTTTGCGCTTCTTAAAAAAAAGGGTAAAACTGGATTCCCCGAAATGAATACTACAACATACGAAAAATATTTTACAAGGGAATTAAAAATTGAAAAAGACTTACACACAGGCTTATTCTACGTTTTAATTGATAACAAAAAACTTTTTTATAAAAAGAATACAGATGAAAAATTAATAAACCACTCTTTTAATTCTGTATCGATAGAACAAGATTACACCTCACCACACAGATATTTAACAAATGACCAATATTTTGTAGGCGTTATGAAAATAGACCCTAAACAAGTTAACATGGATAATTATGAGAGCTTTGGAGTTAACGATGGTGATGTTGTTGTTGATGGGGGTGCTGCCGAAGGTAATTTTGCGTTAAGTGTTGTTGAAAAAGCAAGTAAAGTCTACATTATTGAAAATGATGCTAATTGGTGTGAGGCATTAAAACAAACATTTTCACCTTATAAAGAAAAAGTTGAAATAATACAAAAATGCTTATCTAACGTTACTGATAGCAACAACATTACACTCGCAGACTTAATTAAAACATATCACATAGACAAAATAGATTTTTTAAAAATGGACATCGAAGGCTACGAAAAACAAGCACTAAAAGGTGGCATAACAGATAACACAAAATTTAGCAATATAAAAAAAATGGCTATATGCGTATATCATACCCCTGAAGATGAAAAAGAAATTTCAAATTTTGTAACACACTACGGATACAAATTTTACCTAACTGACGGCTACATCTATTTTCCAGACTCTAAAAACCCACCCATCAGAAAAGCAGTCCTAAGAGCACACATATAAAAAAGTCAAACAATTGGGTGGTATCACAAAGCATTTTAACACGTCAATATCCTAAATTAAATGGTGTGACAGTTTTCTTTTGAAAACCAAAAATTTATAATAAGCCCAACAACTGCTTTATGCATAACATCGGATTTTGAAAAACAAAACCCCTTCTAACCAAACAACTACACCAAATACGCAAAAACAAATACTCACGCTCAATACACTAATATTACACTTATCGTTTTAACAACACAAACAAACAAGACTTGTACACAAAAATATCATAACAATAAACAACATCCAACTTGAAAAACGCAAGCAAAAAACATAACTCATCAAGATACTTGTACTCACAAGTACCAAAACAATACGCCAAAACAACCCCAGAAATATGGTCTATAACTCACCAAAACCAACACTAATGAGATTTATCCCCCACAAACGACCACATCTCATCCATCTCTGACGCCTTAACCTCGACTTTGTTGGAGTAGAGAAATTTAACCTCCACCTGTTTGCCAACTAGGCCACGTATATAGTTATAGTTTATTTGCCAGAGCCCGTTTTTTGTTTTTTTAAAATAGCCGTCACAGTATCCTTAGAAATGCCCAAAATTCGACCTGTGGCACGTGTACCATTGCCATCTACTACCATCTTTAGGACTTGTTCTCGAACTTCAGGCAAATACGCTTTATGGGTGTATTGTTCTACAAAATTTCTATGTATACATTCTGAATTATTACAATTATATACTTGTTTGCCTGTTTTATTATGCCCATTTTTTGATATTTTGTCGCTACCACAAAACGGACACTTTACCACAACAACTTTGGATACCATAACAACATCAACTTGACAAACAGACATAACACACACTCATTAAAATACTTTATGACACCACATAGGATACAATACTGACTTTTACACATATGTTTCCCCCACCAATAATAATAACTGGTCACAAACTATGAGCACAACATTACAGGGTAGCAATAACGCGGCATTGATTAACTGTGGTTTCCACACTAAAAGCAACGTAAATTATTTCTGTATAGCAACCCTCAACGACAACTATAACGCTGCCAACATAAACATCGATGCTGTAATAATCGTACCTAGATAGAAATATTAAACCCATACCCTTTTTTTCTGTATCTAAGTAAATAAAAATTGGTGAGATGAAAAATGGTTAAAAATAAGGTATATAAAGTTTTAATTATTGTTGTAGTGGTTTGTTTGTCTTTTATTTTTGCTATAATGGTTTTAAATGTTATGTCTAAAGATGATTTTAGTGATACAAATTTTAGTGAAGCAGATTTTCCTTTAGAGATAGACTTACCTAACACTGTTTTTAATGTAGGGGATAAAATATCCGGTACTGTTACAATAACAAACAGAAGTGGCAAAAATGTCGAGATTAGGTCAAATGGAGCAATGCCATGCACATATCTACACAGTAACAATGATACATCACATAATCACCCTGAAATGAGGGGTATAAAATATCATGTGTTAAAGGCTTATGATAAAATGTCACGAGATTTTGAGTGGGAAGCTGAAGAATCAGGTACATATGTTTTATATGTGCATTACACTATTGTAGTGAATGGTGTTGAACTTCGCAGTGAACTTGACGATATTATTATTGAAGTGAGATAATTGGAAGTTATCCTTTCTCTTTTTTGTTGGTAGCTTTTTTTCTTTAATATTTGCATATTTTTATTAAATTTCTAACGGTTTCGTTCGATTGTGTGGTTGCGTTCCTTTGATAGTTCAATTTTGCGTTGGCGTTCTTAGCTTGTTCTTGGATATTTGTTAGGATGTGGGTTTCATATGGGGCAGGTTGTCAATAACTCGTTGAAAGCTTGTGTCGCTGACGGTGTTAAGTTGATGCTCGATACGTTCTTATATTTGTCGTAACTATTCAGTCGCCAAAAACTGCAATATGTGACGGTTTTTAGATTTAGAGCCCTAATATGCGAGATTACTGCAGCCACAAGCAGCCATATTCAAGCAAATTTAGGAAATTTCTATTTTTTACGTTCAAAAAACACTACAAGTAGCGGTTAGAACTCTTAAACGACCATTATATTCGCGACTGAATAAGTACTATTTGTCAGTCGCGGACTGATTGGCGAGGTTGGTACATTTGTTCAAGCAACACGTTAATTTGCTCAGGTCGGGGCGGGTTTCGTTTAACAGTTTTTGAGTGTGATAAGCTAATTCCATGGAATCCTGTTTTTTCCTAATATCATGTACAATAATTTGTTTGATGTTTAACTCTTCTTCTTTCTTTGTGCAAATTTCATCTTGTAGTAACCTCATAAAAGCCTGCTAATGTTATTTTGCGGGCAACTCACTGTCTGTTTCTAAAATCAATACTCACATATCAAACTCAACCCTATTTAATTTTTCCTCATACAACCTCTAATGCACCCCACTATACACCGCCCTACGAACAAGCATCACCCACACAACCTTCAACATACGATTAGCCACCACAACAACCGCCTTTGAACCCAATGTCGTCAGGCTAGCTTTTTTGTGTTCTTGAGACATTAACTCTGATTATGCCTTGAATCACCTCGACACATTTTTGCCCTTTAATAGGTCTAACGAAAGCAATACAACAACAAAATAAGCTATAAAACTCAAATAAAGTAGCTTTTACTCTGGTTTGGTATGTGTCGAAATTTTGTGTGATGTAATCGTTGAGGTTAGGAATTGTTACTGAATAAAGTAATCATTTATTGTATGATGTTCATAGATCATACGTTATATCAAATGTGTTCTGTGAACATTATTTAGTAACGATTCCTTAGGCAAATGTTATTTTGTCGGAGGTTAGGTAAGAAGGTTAGTTCTGCTTTTTTTGAAGGTTCTTATTGACATAATAGTTCCCATTGTTATAGCAAGGATGCTTATGCAGGTAATTATAGCGTTGTTTAGGCTAAAGCTGTTTTTGTTGTTGTCCAACGGTTCGTTGTTAGGGTCATTAGATGTTAAACGGGTATTGTCAGTAGACAAGTTACTGTTGTTTTGGGGTTTGTCGTTGTATGTGTACATGTCTCCTCCGGTGTTGTTTGAAATGTTTCCGCCAGTTTTGTTAATAAATGTAGAAGAATACAAAAATACGCCTCCGCCAAAGCCGCTATAATTATTACTGTCGGCAAGGACGGCGTTGTCTGAAATGTTGCCACCTGACATACTAAATGAGCCCTCAGAGGCTACGTATACGCCGCCGCCGTATTGAGCGGTGTTACCTAAAATGTTGCCCCCTGACATACTAAATAAGCCCTCATACACGTCTATGCCGCCGCCGGAGCCGTAAACATTTGTGCCGTGAGCATTAGTGTACATAGCTTTGTTGTTAGCGATTATGCCCCCTGTCATAGTAAAGGAGCCGCCATATTTTACAGACACGCCACCGCCACCGTAATGGGCGGTGTTATTTGAAATTTTTCCACCTGTTAGAGTGAAAGAGCCATATACTGACACGCCACCGCCACCACCTAACATAGCATAATTGCCTATGATTTCGCCATCGGACATGAAAAGTTGACCGCCTAAATAAACAATTACGCCACAGCCCCAAGCATCATTTACATGTGTTACAATAACGCCTGCAAGCCGCAATGTTCCACCGTTATGAATAGAAATTGTACCAATTAATTTGTAAAAACCATCTGCCCTATTACTTGTTAGGGTAATGTCCTTGTTAGGTGGAATAATAAGGGATGAATTAGCAATGATAATATCATTATCAAGTGTAATAGTTAAGGGGCCTGAAGCGTTATTAATCGCGTTTACCAGTTCAACCTCAGTGCTAACTAGTACACTAGACGCACCATACGCAAAAGAACAAACACCCCCGTTAAAGGCAGATAAAAACCCTAAAGAACCCAACGACATAACAAACAGTAAAGAAACAACAAACAACAATTTCCTTCTACTATAAAAGCAAAATGAATTAAACGTGGGCTTAACATTTAGATACATGCAACTATCACTCACAGCTTCAACCTAAATGAACCATAAAATAAACGCTAATATATTCATTACTACACAAACCCAACACAGAACAAACAACTTGACACAAAATAATTAACACTATCAATCACCACTATCACCACGCCAAGCATCATAACCAAACCCCATCATTAAAGCTACTCACAACCATAAAATCCATCACCTCACCACTTAGTATTACAGTTGTAAATATTGTTTGTGTCAGTGGTACCACATTGCAGTAAACTGATGATCACGCCGCCAAAACACCCAATGCCTAACAAACTCCAAAGTTTGAACAAAACAAGCATAAAACCAAAAAAACACCCCCACATCACCTCTACTTATAGCAACTTGATTAAAGTTTTACTATGTATCCATCATGTTTAAACCAGTTTTCAATATCCATAAGAGTAATTGCACCAAACACAATCTTTAACGCCACTTACAACTCTTCAAAAGACCTAACCTTACACTTTCTTAAAACAGACTTTACCTTCGACCACAAAAACTCAATCGGATTTAAATCAGAAGAATAAGCCGACAAAAACCAAACAAAAGCCCCGCACTCATAGATAAGATCAAACACACCCGCCACCTTGTGCGACGACAAATTATCCAAAAGCAATACATCCCCCTCATTCAAAATCGGAGCTAAAACATATTTGACATACAAAACAAAAAGATCCCCATTTAAAACACCCTCAAACAACACTTGAGCATTCACACCCGACAAACGCACAATAAAAAGAATAGAGATCCGCTCAAAACGTGCAACAAGAACATACTCCTCCACCCTATCATGCTTCAAACCCCAACCACACAAACGAGTCATCAAAAAATTAACCCCAGCTTCATCAAGAAAAACAAACTATTCCATATCCAAGGTTTTTTGCAATTCACACCAATCTAGACATTCTTTTACGACACCTGCTCATTTTTGCCCATTAGCATGGAGCGTCTTTTTTTAAAGGTTAATAGGTGATTTTGTCTTGTTTGTCTTTCCAAGTTTTAAAAAGGTCTAAACAATTTTGGTACTCTGTATTGTCGTGAATTGAGAATGAATCCCAAAAGGTTTTGTCTTTAAACTTTTTGTAGAATACTAAATCATCAAAGCCTATGTGTTCTGTCGAATCTGTTTCTAAGCAATAATACATTTTGTCAAGTCGTGCCCAAAGAATTGCACCTGCACACATAGGGCATGGGAAACATGTTGAATAGAGTTTTGCGCCACTTAGGTTAAAGCTCTGTATGTTTTTGCAGGCGTCTCTTATTGCCATAATTTCAGCATGCGCTGATGGATCGTTTAGCAGAATGACACTGTTATGGCCTCTGCCTATAATTTGGTCATCTTTAACAATCACTGCGCCAAATGGTCCGCCATGATTATTGTTCAAGCCGATTTGTGCTTCTTCCAGAGCTACTTGCATAAATTTGTTTTTCATTTTATTCTATTCCTACTTTGCTGTATTTACAGAAAACTTTATGAAAGTTTCCCCGAAAATCCTTATCCAAAAGTTTGAGGTCATTTTTATCTTTTATCAAAAACCCTGTAAACCTGTATGGTTCATTGTCCCGTTTAAATGTGCCTGTATAGAAAGTGGGTGGGCTTTCTGTATTTGGCTGGAAAAAGATGGTTCCCCAGTCTGGCGTTCGTGTTCCATCATGTTTGTATCTTGTATACATGTAGTCTAAAATGTATTTTTCAAAAGACGTTTCTTTTGAGTTAAATTTGTAATTGGTATTGAGATCTAAATCGTAATTAGTTGCTATGATAGTTAACCTGCCATCTTTTTCATACGCTATATCCAAACAACAATAACCAATGTTATCATTCTTCTCAACATTATCCTTTTTCTCAACAGAGTACGTCATTTCAATCCAACGTCCTGCGATATACTCTTTGCCTAACATCTTTCTACACATAAAATCAGATATCATAATCCTTTTTAACAAAATATTAGTGCCAAAGAAAAGAACCACAAGTAATACCAGCGAAATAACATGATATATAAGAGGCTCTAAAACCATTTGTGTAGTAATAAAAAACGTGATAATTCGCTCAATGCATGAACTGATTAATAGCCCCAAGGCATTAAGTAAAAGCCGTGACTCATACATTTTTAGCATAAACTGACCCTTTGATTAAGTATAACAAACAAGCCCCGTACATATGTCTTTTTCCAAGAGCATTTGTTGGTTTTTCCAGACACCAAAAAGAGCTCTTTTTTTGTTATTCAGTTATTCATATAAATTGGTACAGGTCAAGTCTGAAAATGGATAATAATTTCGAAAAAAAGGCAACCCACAGTTGTATATACTAAACAACTGTAGAATTTAAGATATTAAGTAAATAGTTTTTGACCTGTTGTAGGTTTGTAACAATTGTGTCGGGTTTTTCTTGTTGCAGTTCTTTTTTGTTATATTTACCTGTGGTGACTGCAATACAGTGCATACCTGCGGCTTTAGCGGCTTTAACTCCAAAAAGCGAATCCTCGACAACTATACATTTTTCTGGCGAAAGATTTAGTTGCTGTGCGCATTTTAAAAAAATTTCTGCGTTAGGTTTAGGCTGTTTAACAATATCTGCAGTGATGATCGTTTGAAAGTATCTTTCTACCCCCATAGTGTTAACTAAACTATCAACTATGTTTTTGATGTTCATCGTAGCTAAACCTACTTTCACTTTATCCTTCACTGCTTCTAGTAGATCTATGGCATTTGGAAAAAATTGTACCTGACCGTTTAGGTTAGCCAGTTTTTGATTTTTAGTTTCAGCGAGTCGTTTAACTAACGCGTCATCTACCAACTGGCTTGTTTCTCGCAGTATGTCTCGAAAAATTTCCTCTGTACCCATTCCTATGTGACGTTCAATATACTCCTTTGAAATGTCTATATTTGCCTCTCTTAGAGTTTGTTGATAAGCAGTTACAATAATTATATGTGAGTCAACTAAGACTCCATCCCAATCGAAAATTATTGCGTCAAACATTGTAACCATCTTTCGTGTTCCAAGTAATCGAACATTCCCTGCCATCATTCTTTTTAAACACGTTTTTGTAAGTTCCGTCTGGAGTACCATCGCAAATAATCTCTGTATCCGATATGGGATATCCAAATTTGCCTTTCTCCAGTGCGTTCCATCTTTTTGCTATCCGAGTGAGTACTACTACTGCTGTTCGCACTCCATGTGGCTCTTTTCGTATTGGCCAATATATAGCACCACCTTGAAAATGGTTACATTGGACATTTTCACCCTCTATGATCAAGGTCTTTTCGTCATCTGTATCGGTAATTGGATACCCAAGCACATCTTTAAATAAAGGATATGCGATTGTCTGTCCGTTGTCGAAGTCAACCCTTGACCAGCTACTTTTACGTTTCCATTTGTTTCTAATTGGCGCGAGCATCACATGTGCACCAGTTTTTTTTGACCAGTATATAGATCCTTTCTCAAAATCATTATATCTGCCACCCAATCGTTTTGGGCCGTTATATCGAGTGTCGTCTCGTTCATCAGTAGTTGGATATCCCAGTGGTGTCTTACGCTGTTCATACTCTGACCACTTTTCGTTAATATCGCCATGTACCTCGTATACCTGCTGTTTGTCACTAAGTCGTGAACACTTCCAGTATATAGACCCTCCTTGAAAATGATTACATTTGACGGCCTCACCTTCGGTGCCCGTTATTGGATACCCCAAAAATGATTTAACTCCGCCAAGCTCCTGCCATTTGTTTCTAATGGGCTCGAGCACTTCATATGCACCAGTTTCTTTTGACCAGTATATAGAACCTTTTTGAAAATGACTATATCTGCCGAGATAATCATGTGTTGGTCCCTCACTGGTTGTTGGATATCCCAGCTTTTTTTCTGCACCAAGAGAGGTATATTTAGCGTAAATACGGCCATAAACTACAAAACTTGTTTTAGCATCTTTGTTGTAGTATATTGCGCCAGCAGGCTTTGTATATTTTTGTTGTAGCCATTTTCCTTCGGTTCCAATAGGTTTTGGTTCACCGTCTGGTTTGTCAATAACCTGTGTGAATAACTCATATTTTTTAGTAATTTGGTCTTTTTCATATGTTGACACAGTAACTCGCTCCATTCGCATTTTTACGTTTTTCTGTTCTTCACACAATTCAATGTGTCTTTCTCAGACAATAAACTCGATTGGTTATTGCTAACTTTAAGTCCTTCTTCATAACATTTTCTAAACTTTTGGGCATTCACATGCAAATTGAGTTGGCTATCAAGTGGCAAAGATATAGGTACCCATTTTTTCTTCTTAGGAGATATCTCTTTTTTCACAGCAGGTATCATATCAAATACAGCTCGCATTGACCGAACTCCATGTTTATACTCCTGTATGTGTAACATCGCATGAATAACTGGATTGTTCACATCTTTTTCTGTCGTTTCTTTTATTTCATAATTACATTCTTCACAATGATTGCGTAGAACTATTGCGCGACGCATAAGACGACCAACATCCTCACGAGTAAAAGTAATTGCTGGTGTACTGCTCAAATAGTTATTTAATGATGTGTTACTGTTCTGTTCAGACTCAGTATTTAGATTTACACCAAGGATGTAAATTGTGCCTTTTAGACGGCTGGCAAAATCAGGTCCTTTTGCATCTATAATAGCCTTAATCTCATTTTCAACCTCACTATCTTTTACTTGTTTTCTTAACATCTTCACGGTTTCTTTAGGTTTGGAAAGGTAATCGATGCGTGGTATGGTACCGCCAGCAAACACCAAAACACATTTACCTAGTTGATGTTCACCGCTTTCATCCTTAAATTTTCCATCCTGCATAGGCATCAAAAAACTCTTGAGCCAACCAAGCGGGTTTTCACCGTTGTTGGAATCAAATTCATCAAAAAAAACCAGTGGCAACTTACCTCTGAGAATTTCATCTCGAGCCCTATGAAATGTCGCGTTTAAATCTGAAGGACCTGTAAACTGAGAAACATTTACTTCTATCAGTGCCACCTTGCCTTCCAGAATACCTTTGGCAATCTGTTTAACGCCAAAAGACTTACCACTTCCAGGGTCACCTAGCACGGCAAGAGAAAGTGGTGGCGCGGGTTTTTCAGGGTTTACATCAGATATGTAGTAGTCAAAAATTAGATTACTGATATTATTATACGCCTCAATTTCAAAGCGGTCAACAGTAGTTAAATCCTTGATTGTAAGTTTTGGATACCCGTCAATTACGGCGATATCCCCTGACACATATTTAAAGGCCATATCATGGATAAGCTCGTTAGTTTTATTATGAGATAATATAATACACCAGTCTTTATCAATGGCGCCATTAATTAGTGGGATATCAAAAGGTTGTTGTTTGTCTATTTCACAAGTTTTGTTAAGAACCTCTAAAATGTTGTCTTTTAACTGTTTGCCAAAATCAGTGACGTATTCTTTATGTTCTTCTTTGCCATCCGATTTCTCTTTAATTTCATAGCCAATGGTTCGCAGTCTTTCTGCACTTTTTAACATAGATAACATTGGTGGTGTATACCACTCGTTTTCGATGCAATATCTGAAAAGCGGCATATACTCTTCACCTGTTTTTGTTTTTGCAAGACAAGCAGCCATCAACAAAAAAGTCTCATCATATTCCCCAGGTAGGTTACTACATATTTTGCCTTCAATTTCGCCCTTGTTAAGAGTTAGTTTTGCTATCCTTTCACCTGAATTATTTTTTCTAATATATACGGCACCGTCTTCACCAAAGGTGATAAGTATACATTTTGTTTCATACAAATGTTTAATTTTTTCATTGTTTTTTAGTTCATTTAGGAGATCAATTGTGGTTCGTTCCCATGAAAACCGCGAAGATATCATAGCACCAACGCTACGAAGTACCTTTACATCTATAAACATAAATGTTTTATCGGGATCTAGACATAGACCTTCGCCCGTCTTGTCGAAAATTTTGTCATTAGGCAGTTTTTTATTTGATGCCCAAAGAATTGGTTGACCATCTGTTAGTTTGTCGAAACTTTCTTTCAAATTTTTGTCCAAGTCTTCGTCCCATATTATTACTGACTCGTGGTCTAAGCGATCTTCATTTTCTGACCGAAAGAGGCTTCCGCCTTCTTGTGCACCCAAACGCTTTGAAATGGCATAATATTCTTTACTTGGAGTTTGGTCAGTCCCCTTTTTTATATCATATGCTTCAAGTTCAAAAAATTCTTTTCTAAATTTTTTTATTTCACCTATAAGATGTTCCTCGGACTTTTTTAAGACCGTGCTAAGTTTTGTATGTTGTGTAACAGGATCATTTTTTAATACCTTGGCAAGTAAAGCTGCTCCACCAGGCGTTGGGAATTCATGACGGATTTTACCATCGATAAATACAAATATGCGTGTGTAGGCATGTCCATAGATGGATAAATAAGACATTAGCATTTCACCTTTTGAGTTACGATTTATTGTACTATTAGGAAGATGTTAGCGTAGTAAGATTTATAACTGTAACTCTTCACTCTTACCCAAAAAGTTTAGTTGTTTTGTTGAGTTTGGCAGTTTTTAAATGTATTATGGCAGGTATTTAGACGCGTGTAGATAGGACGCTACATGTTGTAGGAAGATTTTTTTCCTCGTAAGATAACGTGGGACACAATCAGTTTATGACTGGAAGTTTTCACACATATTATACTGGAATATCAAGCAAGTTTAAACAGAAAAACGCTGTCCAAAGGTTAACTGCTGACGACAAACAAACCATTAACTGGGAAATATCTAAAATATGCAAAGAAAAAAGCGATACTATTTTTAGAAAAGATTGTTAGTTTTCACGTAAAGGTATAATTGGCGGATTTATCTGATATATTGTGGTTTGAAAGGGTCGTGTCTATGAATAAGTCTATGATTGTTACTCGGAAGGAAGTTCTTGATCCTGCTAAAAGAAAGATTTGGATTTTTCATCTTAAAAACGATGTAGAAGAAGTAACCAAACTTTTGGAGGAAAAGATTGTTGATAAAAAACAGTGGCAAGACCTTGAGCTTTACTGTATAGAAGATGGATTAACTGATACACTTTTTAAACAATTAAACAAGTCGGTAAAGCAAGTGCACATTTTTGCTTCACCACATTTGTCAACAAATAAGTCGTCTATGGTTTCTTTTACTTTTCTAATGGGTTTGCTAAAGGGGTTGCCTGCTGTAAAAACATATGTGTACCCTATAAGTGAAGCCAGTGCAAAAGAAGTAGAAAAAATTTTGCAGGTGCCACCCCTTAGTTTTCGTCAGATATCCAAATTTAGTGGTGTAGATACCGATACATATGGGCAGTCAGATAAATACGCAACTGCACACTTTACTATTTGGATGCATATTGATGCTGAAGATCAAGCTATGGTGCAGATTTGTAAGGATGTATCTGTAGGTATATCCATATTGTGTTTCGGACTGCCACAAGCCCTTAAACGTGAGCAATTTCAACCGTACTGGTCAGATGCCAACAAAATGAGCAAGAAAGACATTGTAATGGGTAATAGCATTAAACAAAATGGATTAAGTGGTAAAGATTATTATAAACTACAAATTGATTTCTCATTGCCAGTCCATGATGTATTGGGCGTTGCGTTCAAACCTTTTTTAATGTTCAGACAGGGCGAAGAAAAACTTGAACACATTAAATCATTAATAAAAGTGCTTTCGGAGGAAAATAGAGATTTTACAACTGTTAACGAAACCATTATCGATGAAAGATATAATGAAAGGAAGTATGTAAAAATGTATTTTTTCTTACCCTTAGACGATGGTTATGATTTGCAAATAAATGACTTTAACGATGAAGCATTGACAACCTATGGTTTTACTAATAACACCTTTGCAAAATACGGTACACGTGCAAACTTTTTGTTTCCAAAATAACAAATAAAAATGGTAAAAATGTGATAAGCCATGAGTGCAATAGTAATTAAACCGATTGATGCTAACGATGTTGGTGTTTTCATTAGTTATGCCAAGAATAAAAATGAGCGAGATAAATTAATGGAAACTCTAAAAAATAATGGCATTACCTGTTGGGCAGATAGCCGTATCGAGGCACATGAGGATGATTATCTCCGTAAAATTATAGACAACATCAAAAACAATGGAGTAGGCGTGCTAATTTGTACAGAAGAAATTCTATCATCAGAATTTGTCGCATACGAGTTGGGGTTACTTAGAAGCTTTAACAAACCCGTTATATGCTATTTCCCAGAAGTCACAAATAAATTCGAACTACCATCTATGCTGGATGGTTATCCTAAGGTATATAGCCTTAAAGATTTAATTAGTCATATACGTGAACAGTTTTATTTCAAAGATTTACTCATAAATGATAATGTACGGAATAAAAAAATTCAAGACAATGTACGGAATAAAAAAATTCAAGCAGTAGCATTACATTTGAATTTTACGGAAGCCACCCTTAAAAGAGAAGCCCTCCAGTTTGGCTGTATTTTGGTGTCTTTATCCTGTTTTGGCAGTCTGTGCAACGACAAAGGCGGCAGTTATCCAGAAGATAAATGTCTTTTTACTAATCGTACACGTAATGAAAAAGAATGTGTGAGAAACAATAACCGTGACTGCGCTGGATTGGCTGACCTTAATATTGAAGATTTTCCTGAAACAGTTATATTAAATCATATTTTAACAGGGAATACACTTGAATTAGATGAAGGCTATTGGATTGCAAAATATGTTTTACCAGTGCAGGCTAATCATGGTCTTACGTTTAAATGCTTTGTTGATGTCAATGAGCAGGTTCTCTCAAAATATGATTTGACCAAATATGATGTAAAAACTCGATTGGAGAGAAATGGTTTTCGTGATGTTAGTCTTTCAGGTTCAGCTGAAGGGAACAGAATTTATTTTCTTCTACCCGAGCCTACTGAAGATAGAGATAAGCGCTTAACCTGTGTACGTGACCCAATAGTTACCTGCATTTTAAATAATTACCTCTGTCCAATATGTTTACAATCATCATAAAATATGGGGATTTTCAGAGACTCCCCCTTATTTTTTAGTCTGAACCAATTGGCTTTCTAATACATTGATAATATTGCGTTGTTTAGATAGGGGGCTCTTGTTGTTTAGTCTTTTTACAAGTTCAATAGTAGAGTATGTCCCGCCTGGTTCACTTGATGCTTGGTTATCCCATGCACAAACTAGCACGTTGCAATTAAACGCAATATACTTACTAGCATCTTCATAGATGTCTGTGAACAGTTTTGGCACACGTAGTTCAACATATCCTTTATACGCACAAATTGCATCAAATAATTTTTTGTCTTCTATGCGTACATAATATGCATCAGCAGTAAATTCCATTGGGAGAATTGCTTTAATTGTCCAACCAAACTCTGTAGCAACTTTTGCCGCCATTAAATCGAATCCGTCAGCAAGCGAGTTAAGCAGGACAACATTTTCACCGTATTTTCGAGTTATGTTCTCAAATGCGTCTTTCAACTCTTTTTCAAGTTTTACAACATTAAATTGTGTGATTCTTTCATACCTATGACCGGCAATTCCCACATAATAAGGCAACGGAACCGTTTTGGCAATATTACCCCCGTAAACATAAAAACTTGTTTTACCTTTACGCTTAACTGTTAAGTTCTTAATTATATTTATCGCAATATCCGCGTCTTTATCTTTGTAATGATCATCCAAAGCATCATATAGCTTTAAGCAATTGTGTTTACGCTCAGATCTTTTTGAGACCTTAATTTGGTTATCTTTTGCATTATATTCCTCATATGTCCAACCCATGGATAGTTTTTCTGCACACCACCTATCATGCTCACGTCTTGCCAGCCCTTCAATTTCGTTATTGGTTAAGTGGTTAATTCTTGTGAAACCTAAAACACGATCATCATAAAAATAACCAATTTCAGCGAGTTGATTAGCATAAAATTTTGCCGCAGCGATATTGGACATTTTCGCTTCAAGACTTATGCTGTCCCAATCCAACAAAAGATCGCTATACTCAGGATTGCCATTCTTAACATATTTACTATGAATTTCCTGCGCAATTTCTAATATATACCTAAAAAATGAGGCGGATGTATGCAACCTTGGGTTTTCAATATTATTAATAGCTACATCAAAGCTTATAGGCATATACTCGGATAAGTCAACAACACTCTGAACCTTGTTTTCCACCTCTTTAATTGTTCGACTAATAAAAGAAGTATCCAATGTACCCTCACTATCTTTGAACATCAACGCCTCATCTCCAAACGAATATGTAATAGTAAGCCCGCCATTTTCAACATCAAAATATGCCGTTCGCGGTAAGGGTTCATCTTTGCTGTAATGACCATAACCTATCCGATCAAAAACTTGTAAATCATCACAGAAATTAAGCATAAACACCAACGGGTGCATTTGTGGCGTAAGTTTAATTCCTTTGCTCATTTCATTACCATCCAAACTTTTGGCCAAGTTGCGTCGCCAAAAGCTAGAATGCAACAATATTGACACTGCGGTATCGATATAAATTGGTAGCGCCCCATCTTTCCGTTTTTTGAGCAAAGTTTTGAGCACTATTATTGCGCTAAAATATGCGTGATCTGTATACCCCTCTACATACCCCTTATTTAGATATACATCCAGTCGTTCTTTAACGTTTTTTACATAAAAACTACCGTTGCTTATCGCATCCGCTAACAATTCATGACAATCCTTACCTGCAAAAAGCTTTTGTTCCTCAGCAGTAGCATCAGTTGTAAAGATCACTTCGTCGTTTTTGATAAAATCAGTAATATCATATGTTAGTTGCGGTATGAACTTCCCAAATAACGCTTTCGTATAATCCTGCATACCTTTAAAAGCTATTTCAAAAGGATAACCAACATCGTGAAAAAGCGATACAATACCCCAACGGTACAAAAATTCCTCGTGAGATGCATATTTCTTTTCTTTGTAAAAATTGCTAAAAGTATTTTGAAACTTTGGATTTATTTGATATAACGTAAGTCCAAGCGCAAAAACATATACAGCGTGAGAATAATGGTCACGGTGTTTTGCTATAACGGCTCCTGCATTTGTTTCATGATCTGCCAAGATGTCTAAAAGGGTTAATGTTGAACCCTCATAACCTTCTCCAAAAATTTGGTATAGCTCACTAAAACAATAGTATACATCAAACGCATCATCCTTTGTTCCACTTTTCAAAAAACGAGCAGTCGCTACTTTTAAACACCGCATATTTATTTGCTGTTTGTCATCAAGCCCCGACAGACTATCATAAAAGTTATTACAATGTTCCCAGAGTTTCATAAAACATTCTCTCGCATTTTATCATCAACACGTATTTAGCTCTTTACCATCAAAGACAAACCTACTATTCATTTATGCTGGGCGTGATTACAATTGGTGAGCCTAAGGTACAGGTTTCTTCCCGATAAGGTTTATCCCAAAAAGGATAACCCTATGAAGTCTAATCGATGATCAAATGGTTCCAAATTTTTTGATAATTATATGCACGCTGTTTGTGGTTTTTAAACTCAAGTGTATTGTTGGGATGTGAATGTTATGCTGTATTGTTTAGCGTCTGGTTTCAGTGTTCGTTGTTATGTGTTGCTGTGTAATGGGAGTTGTTTTGGTGTCTGAGTTGATTTCGGCTTTGTGGTTTGAGGATGTTGGTTTTCTTAATGAGGCATTATTGGATACGCCTGTAGGCAGGTTTTCTATTCGACAGATGGCTCTGTTCTTAGTTTTTGGTTTGTTTTCTATGGAAAATCCGGTTTGCCCTGACCAAAATTAACGACACAAAACCAATAATTTACATAAAAACCACTCAACACCTACAATAAAACCTGCCCACAGCACAAAAAACACCAACCAAAAAC
>Ga0209755_10004075_pt1 | contig 17624 bp, 15 predicted proteins | sample TergutCo191P1_FD_187301 | JGI IMG/M metagenome (GOLD analysis project Ga0209755, IMG submission 187301) | Cornitermes sp. P1 segment gut microbial communities from Petit-Saut dam, French Guiana - Co191P1 (SPAdes) (version 2) | ecosystem: Host-associated > Arthropoda: Insects > Digestive system...
GTCGTCAATTGCGATGTAATGTGTGTGGAAGCTCAGGTCTGTAATCGGTTGAACACCTGCCGGAAGGTCCGGAATGTTGTGTGACGGAATTTGAGGTGCAATAGCACTGTCATTAAATTCGATGCCTGCTTCTGTGTTTTGATTGTGTACATTTGCCGATGCGAAACCGGCCATTGTTCCTACCATGATTGCTGCTGCTAATGCTACTGCTACGATTTTTCTTCTCATCATTTGTACTTTTTTCTCCATTTCAAATAATTAGTATTCTTTGTTTTGTTGGTTGATTTGTGCCTAATTTGCTTTTGCCTTTGTTATGAATGCTTGTCTGTTTCATAAAATCGCTTTTCTAACCACATCCTTTAAACATTGCTAGTGCTTTATATAGTAAACTCTATATGAGTGAACTAACGAAGTGTTTTGTGCAAGTCATTTTTCTTGCATCTGATCGCTTGAATCGGTTTGCTGTTCCAAATCTCTGCCCTTTTTGGTAATATATAGAACAGACACTGTAAGTATTCCTATGAGAATACAATGCATTATTGTCCAAAAATCCAGTATCACCATTGTCCTACCCATGTTTTGCGTCAAGGTGAATATAATCGGTGCTGCGGCCACAGATGAAAGAAGTGCAACTAACCATATCTTTGGTATTTTTCCAAATTTCTTTCTGCTTTTTAGATATGCAATACACATTAGAAATATTATCGCAAATACTATACCAATTAAGCTAAGAAGCAGATTCACAAGCGCCCAGGTCTGTCTGTATTTGGCTGCTTGCAAGATTTGTTCGCCTTCTTGTTGAGTCGTATATACTTGGCCTACATAGATTTCTGAGTTCTGCCAACTTTGCTTGTATAATGTCTCATTTTGTTTATCCAGCTGCTCAGTCGTTGCCGTCGATTTCATTCTTACTTCGTCTTCTACAATCTCATCATTGTGATTACGTGCAGTACCTACCTGCACATCTTCGCTCTGTGACGGTATCTTTTCAAAGGCTCCTCCCCGCGGAATGTATGGACGTAGCGGGAGTGTTTCATCTATTTCGATAGTTTCATACAGTCCGGGTGTCGATGGTACTATTCCTGGCGGTAGAACTATCGGTGGAATCGGAGGCCTAACTTGAATCTCAGGATATCCTCCGGGTAGCGCCGGCGTAGGTGGCTCTGGTGGCACTGAAGTTGCAATGTTATTGTCATCATCTCTGTCTTCGGGAGACTCAGCATCTATAAAGCCGTTATCAATTACATCCCAAATTGCAAACACATCCATATGCCTTTGTATTGGCGTAACGCTGTCAAATGTTTGACCGATGCCGATTGCACTTGTATTCCACTCTTTAAATCCATGCCTTGCATCCGGTGGTGGTATTGCCATTGGCATAGCAAGCTGTGAAATTGTTTTGCCTGACAAAACCTCAACCCTTCCTGCGACACCTCCGATTCCGATTGGCCAATTATTATGAAAGGTTACAATATAGTGCCCTGGAGATATGAAAATAATCCCTGCTGTGCTTTCCGGTGTATTAAGTGCTTTTACTCCCAAAAGTGATACTACCAGAGAAACTATTAATATAGATACAAGTATCTGACCAAATTTTAATAGTTTCATTCATCGTTTCCCTCATTTTCCGAGTATTAAAGTGTGATTTCTCTATCTGTCTTAATCGCTGTGATCACAGTAAACCAAAATTACGGTTTTTGTACAAGCGATTTGTCATATTGTGCATATTTTGCGTCATATTGTGCATATTTTAATGGTGAAATCTCGCATGTAATACTTTTTCCTCAGTCCCCCACCCATAGATTTGACTTGTATCACCACAATTTAAATGATAGAATAATCATTGAAAACAAAGTGAAGCAGGTAAGCATATGCTCAAAAATTTAAGAACCCTTTTTAACGGCTCAGTATATGGAATGACACTTGTAATTCCCGGAGTTAGCGCAACCATTCTTGCAATTATTCTGGGATTTTATGATGAGCTTATTCATACGATCAACCATGTCAGAGAAGATAAGCACAAGAATATCAGGTATCTTTTGATATTTGTATTAGGAGTGGCTGTCGGTGCCGTTTTGTTTAGCCGTCTAATCACATTTTTTATTGAAAACTTTTCTCTGCCCACTATGCTTTTTTTCGTTGGTCTCCTCATAGGAATTATCCCGCTCACATATAAGTATGCAAAAGGAAGTGAAAAAAAAATAGCGCTAAGAGAGGTACTCCTTGCGCTTGTTGCCTTGGCTTTTCTCTATTTCATTACAGTGGGCTTTACCGGTCCTACAATTAACCCTAACTATGCCGATGGCGGCATAAATTTTGCAATTATAGCTTTCTTGTTCATTGCGGGAATCGTAAACGGCGCAACACTTGTCATACCTGGACTGAGCGGAGCGTTTATTTTACTCATCATGGGACTATATCCGGTTATAATATCCACAGTTTCGGATATTGGCACATATCTTACAAACCCACTCAATTTCGAGTTGTTTTTTGAGATTCTCTTGGTTTTGGCGCCATTTGGCTTGGGCGCATTAATCGGTGTTATTTTCATGGCAAAACTGATGGAAAAGCTGTTGCGAGACTATCATAAGCAGGTCTATGCCATAATTTTGGGTCTTATAATAGCCTCTGTGGTTACATTGTTCCAAAACCCAATAATATATCAAAGCGGCGTGTCAACATCAGGGATAATCATTGGCGCAGCATTGTGCGTGGCGGGTTTTTTCATTGCATTTTTACTGGGAAAGAAGGCAAAGCAAAACAAGTTTTAGCCCTCTTAAACATCAGGTACACAAAGACGGCAAAGCATTGTGTCTATTCCACAATACTTTGCCATCTTTGCAGCGACTGTCTCATATATCCGGCGACGTCAATATCGTACACATCTTTTAGGAGACTGTCCGTTATAACATCGTTGGTTTTTCCATTTGCGGCAATGCAGCCATTTTTCATAATCAGAATATTATCGCTGAGCTTCATTGCTAAATTTATGTCGTGCATGACACCTATGATAGTTCTTCCATTTTCCTGCGCCCAGATCTTTAAATATTCGATAAGCTCAATTTGATACTTCAAATCAAGGTGGTTAGTCGGCTCATCAAGCATTATAATATCCGGTGATTGGGCAAGTGTTCGAGCCAAAAACACCCTTTGTAGTTGTCCGCCGGAAAGTTCGGTTATCGGTTTGTCAGAAACATCAGTCAGGTCAACAGCAGCCAAGCATTGCCTGACATATTTTTTGTCTTCACTTGACGGCAAGCCAAACAGTTTATCTTTGATATGCAGGTAACGCCCCATCATTACTGTTTCATAAACACTGTACTGAAAGTAGATTCCCGATAATTGGCTAAGCATCGCAATCTTGAGTGAAATTTCCCTGTGCCTCATCTCTCTCAATGGTTTTCCGTCAACTTCAATTTCACCTCTATACGCCAAAATATTCGCAATAGCCCTAAGCAGGGTCGTCTTCCCACACCCATTGGGCCCAATAATCGACAAATTTTCATTATCCCTTACAGTAAAAGAAATATCCTTTACCACATCAACCCCGTCATAGCCGGTCGAAACATTTTTAACTGACAACACAGTTCCATCCTCCAAACGCATAAACATCAAACATTAATGCTCACGCTTTCCTCATCCGTCTGCCAAAATAAATATAGGCAAAAAATGGTGCACCTACCAAGGCAGAAACCACTCCTACCGGAAGCTCCGCCGGTGAAACAACAGTTCTTGCAACAATATCACAAATAACCATAAATGAACCACCAAACACTGCCGACAAAGGTATTACATGTCTATGGGTCACACCAAACACACGTCTGACAATATGCGGTGAGACTAAATCAACAAAGCCAATAACCCCAACAAAAGCTATAGAGCTTCCCGTAAGTGCAGCAGCGGTGATAAGCAAAACCCATTTGACAGTCTTGAGATTGACTCCCATAGTCTTTGCTTGTTCTTCTCCAAAGGTCATCATGTCCAGTTCCCTATTGTAATGAATTATAAACGCAATTCCCAAAAGCGCAATTGGCACAAGAATAATCACAGGTGTCCAGTCTCTCATGGAAAAACTTCCCATCTGCCAAAAGATTAGCCTTTGTATGTGCTCTCTGCCCAAGGCTGACATCAACGTTGTAATCGCATTTACAAATAATGAGAACACCATGCCTGTCAGGATTATTGTGTTGTTCTCCATTCTTCCGTCAATTCTGGAAGCAAATGCAACTACCAGCAAAATCGTGCCTAATCCAAAAGCAAATCCCACAACCGGTAAGGTCATCACACCTAACAGAGGGATTGAAAACCCAAATAGTATAACAAATCCTGCCCCCATTGATGCACCTGATGAAACGCCTAATGTATACGAAGATGCCAATGGATTTCGCAGTACTGACTGCATAACCGCACCGCTAACCGAAAGTACAGCTCCAACAACGAACGCCAAAAAAGTACGTGGCAATCGGAGATTCCAAACAATTGAAACAGATGCGGGATTAATACTGGCAGGCAAGTCTGAGCCAAATATTTTATGTCTGACTATTTCAACCACTTCATCTGGTGTTACCCAGACACTTCCAAGCCCAATACCTAAGAGTATCACCACAACAGCGGTCACTATTAATATAATTACTTTAAATTTCATATAAATTTACTCATAGTTGCTGTCAAAATACTCTGGAAATACTGCTTGTGCCATCTCCCGCAATGCCACAACAATATTGTGGCTTGGTCTATTGCTTGCATCGGTATCAATAAAATACACCGAACCCTGACTGACAGCAGTAATCGCACCCCACCCCGGGCGACTCATAATCTCTCCGATAGGGTCATCAATGAAGTCTACACTTGTTAAAATTACATCAGGATTTGCCGCGATAACGGCTTCATCTGCAATAGCAGTCCAACTATCCATGTCTGCAAAAATATTTTCTGCACCAATTATTTCAATCATTTCATTTAGAAATGTGTCCCTGCCTAAACTCACCATCCATGGCGCGGGAGAAATTTCAAAGTAGACCGTTCGCCTCTCCGTTATTGCTGCACCAGCGGATCTAAATGCCTCAATTTCAAGCTTCATAGCTGAGATAATCTCTTCAGATTTATCTTCGGCTCCCATTATTGCGCCCAAAAAACTAATATCTTCTATAATTTCGTTTATGCTTGTACTTGTCGGAATAAAGATTACCGGAATACCTGCATCACGAATCATTTGAAACGGATCATCACCTCCGGCATCCCGTGTCATTCCGGGTACGAAGATAATATCCGGTCTAAGAATCATTATCTGTTCTCCGTCAGGTGCCATCATGTCAAATTGAGGTATTCCCGATGGTAGCCCTTGGATATTCGCAGAAAACCCATCTATCGCTATAATTTTGTCTGCAAATCCCAATTCCACAAGTATTTCTGTGGTTGCAGGCCCCATTGATAGTATTGAGTTAATTGATCCCGGTACGGTAATATAATTGCCTTCTCTATCGAGAAATTCTGACACATTTTCACTTGATTGTCCTGTTGGAGTATTTTCAGCACACGCCGCAATACTGACAACCAGTATCAATGTCATTACTATGAGTCCTATGGTAAAAAAAAGTTTCATTCCTCACTCACCTATCAAATTTATTTTATCTGTTCGTGTTTTTGTCAAACCTTCGAAAAAGAAGGCTCGCAAAACTCAATGAACAACTGTGTGATTACTATTTGTCATCATTTTTCTTGTTCATCATATATGGTTTTTTTACACAAAACTATGGTCTCCAACAACCAAGATGTGTTTGAAGGCTCGAAGAGTTCTTCCTCTCGTTTGAATGCTTCAGCTACTAGCTTTCCCAATGGGTTTATAGCCATATTGTCGTTTTTTTGCATATCGTTATCCACCTAATTCAGCGTTCACGAAATAGCCAATTCTTACACTTCCCTTTTCGCCATACTTCGACAAAATCTTGTAGACCACCGCAACCATCTTGGTAGGTCTATTGCCTCAAGTTTATGAAACAGTTTACCACAAAACTCCAGTTTTTAAAACTCACATCTTAAAAATATCAAAAGTCCTTTTTCTAATGTGCACAAGACATTAAATCGCTTACCACCTCATAATGCAGGTTTTGCCGTCAATTGTCAACAACTACTACCTCTACGTAACATTTTGACCCTTGAAAATAAATCGTAAAACTGATATATTGCTATGTAGTTTGTGTAGCTAATGTCAAATGAAAGTGAGTAAATAGCTTATGAATATCCTCATAAAGGATGTACTTGCCCTCCTACCGGATGGTGTGAAGACGTGCTCTGTTTATATTAACAACGGTGTTATTGCCTCTGTTTCGACAGCGCCTAAAGAATTCCATCCCGATAAAACAATTTATGGCAATGGCAAAATGCTCATACCCGGACTTGTCAATACACACACACATGCATCGATGACTATTTTGCGTAATTGTGCTGACGATCTTTTGTTTAATGATTGGTTGTTCGGAAGAATATTGCCCCTTGAAGAAAAACTTACAGGCGAAGACTGCCACTGGGGTATGAAGCTTGCAATTATGGAAATGCTTCGTTGCGGCACAACTGCCTTTATTGATATGTATGATTTCATGGATAACCTGGCACAAGCTGTCCTTGATACAGGAATAAGAGCCGTCTTATCCAGAGGACTTATAGGAAACAGCGATGATCCTTCCGCCGGAGAAGCACGCTTAAAAGAGGCTCTTGATGCTATCCACAAGTGGAAAGGCAATGGAAATCTCAGTTTCATGATCGCACCTCATGCCCCGTACACCTGCGATGAAGGCTTCCAGCGTGAAGTTGCTGCCGAGGCAAAGAGGCAAGGTCTGGCAATAAATACTCATATAGCTGAAAGTCTAACTGAAATCAAAACGATAAAGGAAAAATATGCCTGTACTCCTGTCGAGCTGTGTAACAAAACAGGGCTTCTGACTGATACGACTATTGCGGCACACTGTGTACATTTGACAGATAGTGATATAGAAATCCTTGCAGATACCGGTACTTTTGTAGCAACAAATCCGGTAAGTAATCTAAAACTGGCAAATGGTATTGCCCCTGTTCCAAAGCTTATAAAAGCTGGTGTGAAGGTTACACTGGGTACAGATGGTGCTGCCAGTAACAACACACTAAATATGTTTAGAGAGCTGTCAATGCTAACACTTATTCATAAAGGGACAAATCATGATGCAAAGGTTATCAGCGCAAGTGAAGGTATTGCCATAGCAACAAAAAATGGCGCGATGGCAATGGGGCGACAAGATCTTGGTGAGATAAAGGTCGGAAATGCTGCCGATTTGGTCCTTCTAGACCTTGACAGACCAAACATGCAGCCCACAAATGACCCCGTAGCATCACTCGCCTATTCGGCAAGTGGCAGCGAAGTCGAGACAGTGATTGTTGGTGGTCATGTATTAATGGAAAACCGTGAGTTTCTGACAATTGACGCACAGAGGACCATATATGAAATTTCTAAAATATGTGAAAGGATTGGTACTAAGTGAAACAAGACATAAATCAGGAGACCGTAATACAGCCAAGTGTTGTAAAGGATATCTCCCTTGCTCCGTCCGGAGAACTAAAAATCGCATGGGCGTGGCGCAACATGCCGCTTTTACGCGCGATAAAAGAGGATTTTGAAAAAACGCAGCCTTTTAAGGGCTTGAAAATAACCCTATCTGTTCATATGGAAGCAAAAACAGCCTGCCTTTGCCGTACGCTCTCAGCAGGTGGTGCACAAATGTATGCCACGGGTTGTAATCCACTATCAACCCAAAATGATGTTGCAGCTGCACTCGCAGCAAGCGGCATGGCAGTTTATGCTGTACATGGCTCTTCGAGCAAGGAGTACGAGCAGCATTTGACTATGGCACTGGAGTCCGGTCCGAATATAATCATTGATGACGGCGGCGATCTTATAAACATAATGCACACCAAACTGCAACATTTGCTTCCCCACGTTATCGGCGGCTGCGAGGAAACCACGACAGGCATAAAGCGACTGCACGCAATGGCATACGATAAATCATTGAAGTTCCCGATGATTGCTGTTAATGATGCACAGTGCAAGTACCTCTTTGATAACAGATATGGTACAGGTCAGTCCGTCTGGGATGGCATAAATCGGACAACTAATCTCATAGTTTCCGGAAAAACCGTTGTAATTGCAGGCTATGGCTGGTGCGGCAAGGGTATCGCCATGCGTGCTAAGGGCTTTGGCGCAAAGGTAATTATCACTGAGATTGACCCTGTAAAAGCTCTTGAAGCAATGATGGACGGCTTTGATGTAATGCCAATGGATGGCGCAGTCTGTGAAGGAGACTTGTTTATAACAGCGACTGGCTGTGCAGATGTCATAACCTCACGTCATTTTGAAAATCTGAAAGATGGTGCAATCCTCTGTAATGCAGGTCACTTTAACTGCGAAGTTGATGTTGCATGGCTAAACGAAAATACAAAGAGCCGTGAACACAAGCCTAATATCATGGGTTATGAGCTGTCTAATGGTCGCACCATATTTGTAATTGCCGAAGGCAGACTTGTAAATCTCGCATCAGGCGATGGTCATCCTGTGGAAATTATGGACATGAGCTTTGCAATACAAGCTCTATGCGCACAATTTCTTGTTTCAAATCATGAAACCCTGCCTGCTGATGTCATCGAAGTTCCCAAAGAAATCGATCAAAATGTTGCATGGAAGAAACTCGCTGCAAACGGCTTGGATATTGACAAGCTCACCAATGAGCAAATAAAATACCTATCTGCTTGGAAAATGTAGCGTTAACTTGGAGGAATCCAATGAAAAAGGTTATGCTTGTCTTCGGCACACGTCCGGAGGCCATAAAAATGTGTCCGCTGGTTCTTGAAATGAGAACTCGGAAAAAACTTGAAACCGTGGTCTGTGTCACTGGGCAACATAGGGCAATGCTTGATACTGTGCTGGAGGCTTTTGCGGTTGTTCCTGACTATGATTTAATGGTAATGGGAAATAGTCAAACACTCTTTGATATCACACAAAAGGTTATGTCCGGAATCCGTGATGTGTTGCTCAAAGAAAAGCCTGATGTGGTCTTAGTCCACGGCGACACCACAACCTCATATGCCTCTGCACTGGCAAGCTTTTACTTGGGCATACCGGTCGGACATGTCGAGGCCGGTTTGCGTACATACAATATCCGTTCTCCCTTCCCTGAGGAATTTAACCGTCAGGCAGTGGACATAGTATCAGATTGGATGTTTGCACCTACAGAAACCTCAAAGGAAAATTTACTTAGGGAAGGTAAAGATCCAACACTTGTTTTTGTCACGGGTAATACTGCTATTGACGCACTGAAAACCACAGTTTGCAACGATTATTCTCATCCGGAGCTTGAGTGGGCAAGTGACAGCCGCCTTGTCATGCTCACAGCGCATAGGCGTGAAAATCTCGGAGATCCTATGCACAGAATATTTAGAGCAATCCGCAGGGTTGTTGATGAGCACTCTGATTTAAAGGTCATTTATCCCGTCCATCTCAATCCTGCGGTGAAAGAGGCCGCACAGAGCGAAATCGGCGGACATGACCGTATCCGCCTCATTGAACCTCTTGATGTACTCCCCTTTCATAATTTTCTTGCACGTTCCTACATCATTTTAACTGACAGCGGTGGTATTCAAGAAGAAGCCCCCTCACTTGGAAAACCTGTTTTGGTGTTGCGCGACACAACAGAGCGCCCCGAAGGCATCGCCGCCGGAACGCTCAAACTCGTTGGTACTGAAGAACAAGATGTATATAATGGGTTTAAGCAGCTTATCACAGATTCCGCAGTCTATGAAGCTATGAGTAAAGCATCTAACCCTTACGGAGATGGCTTTGCATCAAAAAGAATCGCGGATATTTTAGAAGCGTAGCTTTGTTTTTACCAATAGAGATCCCACTGTCTACTGAGCCGCATTAGTGCTTCTAAATAAAAGTAATCTCCCCATGTTGCGCATTCGTCAACACCCTCGGGTGTGCATGTGTTATATGGGGATTTTTTGCTGTATGTGGCGTGAAGAACCAATCCGTTTGATACTTTTGGGTCTTTTACGCTGTAATTATCTACCAGGGATTTCATCATCTGCTTTGCAAGGGAAACATATTGCGCCGCTTCATCTTCAGGTGCAAACTCAGCCATTTCAAGCAGACCGCATGAAACGATTGCCGCACTTGACGAGTCACGCGGCTCTTGTGTTCCCGATGTAAATATCATATCCCAGTATGGAATCAAATCATCTGGAAGCTTTGACAAATAAAAAGGAAGTGCTGTGCGAAACGCAGCCAAAAATGCAGGATTTTTTGTGTAACGGTAATTAAGTACCGAACCATAGACAGCCCAAGCCTGTCCCCTAGCCCAGAAAGAATCATCACTATATCCTTGGCATGTTTCTCCTCGAATCATCTCCCCCGTTTGTCTATCCATAAATACTGTATGATATGTACTGCCGTCCTCCCTGATTGAATATCTAAGGCTCGTTTTGGCATGTCTGTTGGCGATGTCCCGATATTTCGCATCGCCAGTCTGTTCGCTTGCCCAGTATAGCAGTGGCAGGTTCATAAGGCAGTCAATTATAAATCGGTAGTTTTCAGGCGCAAGCATAGAGCCCCATGCCTGTAAGAACTCACCTTTTTCATGGAATCGATATATGAGCTGATCTGCCGCCAAGATCGCCGCCTTACGTGCATTTTCCGAACCAATTAGCTTGTATGCCGCAACGCACGATGGTGAATATAAAAAGCCCATGTCATGATGGTCAACTTCAATTTTATTTTCAATTCTTTTTAAAAAGCTGTCGACAAGCACTTTTCCCGAATTTGCAAACGCTTCATCTTTTGTGTGCTCGTAGGCAAGCCAAACACTGCCAGGCCAAAAACCACAAGTCCACTGGTCATTTTCACATGTCGGATAAAAATTATCCACACTCGTATGATTCTGACACGCCTGTGTAAAAGTTTCGAGATTTCTCCGCACCTGTGTGACGGCAGTTTCAAGCGCCTCAGATACTTCCTTCTCAGAAATTTCAGGTTTAAAATTCATGCTCATTATGCCTTTCTGCAAATTTAATACTCTATTATGGTCAAAACATCCTCTCAAAATCCGCACATTTCAACTCATGTCCACACTATCTAATTCCTAATCACATATTTCATAAGCCCCTTATATGTGCTAAAAGCGATGATAATTCCAAAAAGCGAAAAACCCATAACCGCGTATATGAGCAGTGAAATAGGAAAAGAAAAAAGACTAACAACCAACAGTATGCCAATTACCAGTAACGTCAAGATATTTCTCGGCAAACATACAATGGTAAGATAAAATGCATTTTTGATAATCTGCATCATGCGCAAATCCGTTAATGTTAGCATCGGATACAGATAAAAACTCATGATTACCACTGAAAGAAGCAGCACTGAAAACAAAACTGCAACCGAAACAAACATAAGCTCATCCAAGGCAAGAGTTCCATAAAAATATATCCCAAATGAAAGGGCAAATATGAAAAGCATCAAGAGCATCCCCACTGGAGTGGCCCTTTTAAAAGAGCCCTTAAACAGCTCCCAGTAATCGGATAAAAAATCAATGTGTCTGCCAAGTAGAAAGCGAAAATTCATACCAAAAAGCGCCGCAAATGCTGCAGGAATCGTAACTATCGGAATACAGCTGATTAAAAATGCGAGGTTGAGTTTTAACATGTTCCACGGATTTTGCGAAACCGTAAGCCAAAAAAGTGCCGCGCCTTCAGGTCTTCGCAAAGTTTCCGTTTTTTCTACGTCCTCCTGCTCCCCGGTGCTGTGAAACAGCTCATATAGGTTCATAAAATCACCCTCTCAAGTATTTGCGTTGAAATTTAATGCAGTAAAACCTCACCATTGCACATTTCTTCAGTGTGATTAAATACAACAACATGCCCAAAGCCCGTGAAGGAATTTACCTTAAAGGTATCAGATGGACTTGAAAATTCCCTGTGTGCGATTACTATTGTATATTTACGCTCACCTTTAGTAATTGTCAGCGACTGAATGTCCTCAGGCGAAAAAACAATATCTTCAAATGATGAATATACCGACTCTTTTACTACTGTTATCGGTTCTTCATCACCTACTTTATCAACGGAAATGGCTGAAAATATGGATACAAAGCCCTTTGCCCTGATTTTTGTCTCCAATGATACCGAATCCTCCTGTCTATTATAGTGTCTGGATATTCGGCTCGCAATAAGCTTCGTTTCAATATCTTCTTTGCTAATTAGCTCAATTGTTGCAGTATTTTTTTGACTGCTATATTCATATCTTAACTTCTCTCCACTGATAATACCTGAGTTGTTCCACTGAAAGTGCTGGCTATAGGTTTGCATTTTTTCATTAGCTCCATGAAAAGCATCACAAATCAAAAGTAAGCCAGGCTCCAGCTGAATCATTTTTCGCTCCACAAAAACCCCTTGTGAAATGTATCCAAGATGCGCCCCTTCAACATAGATATAACCGCCTCGCTGAACCATTTTGCCCCCCACCGCACGGCTAAGGTTTTTTACTACCCAGCTGTCAGCCGGGGCATACATATCAGTACCCCCTACTGTAACAGTATTATGCGCACATGGACGCTTATAAAAATACCTGTCTTCTTTAGGAACATATGTGTAGCGACCGGGATCAATAAAAATATCCTCACCTCGCACAAACAAGTCAAAGTGCAATTTGTCCGCATGACCATGACCACCGCCCAATGTCCCACAGTGAAAGTGAACAAAAATTGCATTTTCAGACCAATCAGAGCGAAAATAGAAATTTCCGCTGTCTGACAGACTATGTGTAAGGCTCTTTGGCATCACAGAGGTAATATTATCATACTTTTTAATCTCATCGGCTCCAAGTGTCCAGACACTGTCAAAATCTAAACGAGGATATCCTCCCCATTTTAGCACACCGTCACTAAACAAACAAGCGCCGACAGTGATCAAATCTCTTTGGTCAATATCATCACTGTCACCCATCATAATCTCGTGACCGTTTGGCTTCCCTGATACCATTGAGGCATATAGCATTTTTTTTGTATTATCTCTTATAACCAATGGCAAATTAATGTTATGGCGCTTTGACAAAATCATCACATCAAGAAAACATCGCAAAACTTCATTGTGGTACATCGGGCTTTGTTCCCAGTGCATACCGTCAGGATATATCTGAATTTGAGAACATCTTTTAAGGCGTTCCAAACTCACCTTTGCATACTCTGCCGTACGCTCACTTTGAGGAAGCATTACTCCGGCGATGAAAAGCCCGTGATTTGCAAGCACACCCCAATTACTGAGCAGATTAAAGCGATTCCATACGCCCATGATAAACTCGGTATGTTCCACCATGGATGCAAAAAAAAGTTCCCTGACCTCATCGGTGATTGATGGGCTTTTTTTCATATACTCAAAGGTTTTTAGCCAATTTTCGAGACGAATACCTACCTCGATAGAGCGCCAAGCATTTGCTGCTTTAGGGTCGTCTTGTCTGACAGTTTTTACCCAATGGCACATCTGCCTTGCAAAAGCATCAGGATATTTCTCGTCTCCTGTAATTGCATAAGCCTGCCCCATGCATACCCATGCTCTCATGCGGTTTGCGGCATAAGTCCACTCCGGATCATCACCCGGTTGATGTAGCCAATCTATCTCACCATCAAAGCGAATTGGGATATGAGTTTGCTCCATATCCCAACGCAAATTAAACAGCACGGTATTTTCTGCCATCAAATCTGCTGCCACCATGATTTTTTTCATATCCTCAGAACAGTACTTTTTAACATATTCTGCTATAGCTCCTAAATCGTCAAAGAAAAATCTTTTGTCCATCTGTGCATTACCCTTTCATTCCGCTTGTTGCGATTCCCTGCACGAAGAACTTTTGAAGCGCAAGAAATACGATGAGAACAGGTATAAGTGACACAACCGCTACTGCCATGACCAGTCCAAATTCCGTTGCAAACTGACCAATGAAGTTTCGTATGCCAAGTTGAACCGTATGCAGCTGCGTATTGACAAGATAAAGCCTCGGTCCCAAAAAGTCATTCCATACAAAAACAAATGTGAAAATTGTGAGCGTTGCAAGGGCGGGCTTTGAAAGCGGGAGCATTATTTTACGCCAAATCATATACTCACTCATTCCATCTATTCTGGCAGCTTCGATGAGTTCGGTCGGAACCGAATCATAAAACTGCTTCATCAAAAACACACCAAAAGCCGTAAACGCTTGAAGAATGATTATTGCCATATGTGTATCAAACAGCCCCAGTGAGCGCAACATTACAAATTGCGGTACCATAAAAACATGCCAAGGAACTGCTATTGTTCCTACATATGCCAGAAAGAGTACATTCTTACCTGGAAAGCTTAGCTTTGAAAACGCGTACGCTGCAAAACTTGATGTAAGAAGTTGTAGTATCGTAACAATTACCGTCAGGCGGATTGTATTGCTTATAAACGTGAGCAGGGGTATCCTTATCCATATATTTAAATAATTTGTCCAAATTGGGTTGCGCGGAATCCATTGTATCGGCACAGTAAAAACGTCCCTGTCAAGCCTTAAAGATGATGAAATCATCCAAACAAATGGAAGAAGCAGCAAACCCGCAACAAAAATCAGAATCGAATAAACTATAACCCTTTTTGCTATCATCCATATCTTACGTTTTCCAAGCCTATTTGCATATCCACCATCTAAAACGCTTTCACTGACAGAAGAAACCTCTTTCATATAAAACACCCTCTCTATCTAGTCCTTATGTCTTCTTTGGAATAAAAACTGTACCAAAGTGACTGTCAAAACCAGTCCAAACATGACAAGCCCCAAAGCACTCGCATATCCTAAATCCCAGTCTATAAACGCCCTTCTGTATATGTGGACAACCAACATAGTTGCGCTGCTTCCGGGCATATTTGTATCTGTAGCGTTCGTAATCATAATTACTTGGTCAAAAACTCTAAAGTTGATTATTGTAAGCATTACGGTAACAAAAAATGTGACATGCCTGAGTTGTGGCAAAGTGATATACGCAAATCTCTGTCTTTTTGTTGCACCGTCAATCTCCGCTGCCTCATATAGCTCTGTTGGAATTCCTTGGAGCCCTGCAAGGTAAATAACCATGAAATATCCCATATTGCGCCAAACACCAAACAAAGCAATTGTTGGTATAACCCAGTCATTATCCGCCGCCCATCTTGGTGGATTCTCAATTCCAAGTCCAAGTAAAAACTGTGTCACAGGACCCCAGCTTGGATGAAAAACTTGATTCCATACCGCCGCCATCGCAATAAGCGATGCCACATGAGGGAAGAACATAATACTGCGAAATATTGCTCTTCCTTTTATTTTGCTATTTAACAAAATCGCCAAAAACAAAGAGCACACTAAAGTCAGCGGTACAGAAAGCGCTGTAAAGTAAATTGTATTTCTAAGGCTTGGAACAAATAAAGGGTCAAAAGCCATACGTTCAAAGTTTGTAAGTCCTATGAAGTCAAAAGAATTATCTGCAAGATTCCACCTCATAAAAGACAATGCAAATGCAAATAACATCGGCAACATAACAAAAATTGCAAATCCAGTTAGGTTTGGTAGTATAAAACTATACGCCACAGCGCCGTTTGCAAGTTTGCGTTTTTTTGTGTTCTGCGCAGAGGCCGTAAAAAATAGAATCGGAGCAACAATATAAACCAGCATTAGTTGCCAGACGAGAACATTTTCTGTAAATAGCAATACGAGCATGATTATGTGGGAGATAAAACTCACTATAGCTAGAAAAACTAAACAAATCGCAGTATTACCTTGCTTATTTTGAAATATTAGCCCCAAAGAGCCAGTTAAAAGGCATAAAAAAGATATAGCAAAGAAAATCACAGCAAAAAATGATGGAAGCGAAAGATTCATTGAAGGAATAATGTTACCAATAACGGGAATTCCCAAAATAAACTGTCCTACACCCAATAACGCATACTGAAAGTTTGTTCCAATTACAAACGCATGCTGCTCATACATCCAACCTATTGTATCTCGCAGATGCGCGACATTACGAACACTAAAATCTTCTCCCCAAATCTGCTCAAGATAAGCAGATAGCTCATAAAAAACCACTCCTGCCATCACAGATATTGCAGCGGTAAAAGCTAAAATAGCAAGTACCATATATAGAAGTGAAGAAATGTGCAAAAGAGATTTGCCTGGTGCGCGCTCTATAAATGTTCCAACCGGCAAACGTTCTTTATACCGGGTAGCTACAGTGCTGGTCATGAATTTTCCTCCTACCGTTGATTTGTCTTAAAAAAAGCCGATGGGGATTTTGATTGCATCCCCATCGGCGCGATCGCGATAAAGGTATGTTTACCTCAAACCAAGAAGGTCTCGCCCTATTTGCTGATTCATCATCTCTATGCCTTCTTCAATAGTAGCGTTGCCTGTCATAATCTCCGTATGAGCGGTTCCTATTAGAGTGTTAATCTCCGCTGCTCTCGGGTGCATTGGCATTTCGGGCACAAGTGCTACCGGGCGAAGCGCATTTCTGCTTGTTTCATCTTGCGGGAATCCGTCAAGTGCCACAATTCTGTCTATTACGTCCTCTGTCATCATTCCAGGCATTTGTCCAACTTCTACCATGATCCCTGCCCCTTGTGGACCACTGGCAAACGCAATGAAGTTCATCGCCTCTCCAGCATGCTTGCTGTTTCTGCCAATTCCCAGACCGGTAAAGCCTGCCGGTGAGGTTCCAAATGGTGTACCCCAAGGCACTGGATATGCTGCAATACCCCAGTTTGAAACTTCACTTGTACCATCATTGTATGCATTCATCTGCATTGCAATAAACCATGTACCCATGTTAACCATTGCCGTTTCCGCATTGTACCATGGAACCGAGTAATGAATGTTACCGACAGTCAGGTCTACATGTGATGGTGCATATCCTTCCCTCTGATGAGCTATTACCATCTCATAATAAGGAATCATCCAGTCATAAACACCGTCTGTCAAAGCATGTCCGCCGACAACACCAAATAGGTGTACAATTGATGGCCACCAGTGGTATAAATTACCCCAGGTTCCATCGGGAGAAGCTGCCCCTATTTCTTGAACAAGTGCGTCAAAATCTGCTGTTGTCATTTGATTTGTCGGATATGCAATACCGGCAGCATCAAAAATATCTTTGTTGTAGAATATTACCCAGTGGTCTCTTCTTATAGGTAATGTATAGAGCTGCCCGTCTTCTGGACGAAGAATATCTGTAAACCCGCTAAATCCTGCCATGTCAAGATTTGTCTCGCCTATCTTATCATCGAGAGGCACCAGGAGGCCCGCGCCTATCATATTTGCATATGCTTGCATGTTACGTACTTTTACGATGTCATACTCGGCACCTCCGATAAGATGTGTTTGCACAATAGTTTCAAATTCTGCAGTTCCCAAATCGACAAGTTCGATCGTTACGTGAGGAGCAACTTCTCTGTACGCCTCAACCAGCGCATGATAGTAAGGAATGAGGTGTTCGTCCCACATTGCCCATGTCAGAGTGACCTCTTCTGGTTCTTCATCCTGCGGCGGTGGTGGTGGTGGCGGTGCTGGCGGC
>Ga0209755_10004076_pt1 | contig 17622 bp, 18 predicted proteins | sample TergutCo191P1_FD_187301 | JGI IMG/M metagenome (GOLD analysis project Ga0209755, IMG submission 187301) | Cornitermes sp. P1 segment gut microbial communities from Petit-Saut dam, French Guiana - Co191P1 (SPAdes) (version 2) | ecosystem: Host-associated > Arthropoda: Insects > Digestive system...
TCAACCCCCCCCCCGCCCGCCCTTCTAGGGCGGGAGCGGCTTAAAAGAATATAATATCCCCGTCGCTTGCCGTAATAAAAGCATAGGTGACAAAAACAATCAAGGGTAAAATGAACGCTTCGCGCCTTTGATTGTTTTTGTCACCTATGCTGTGAGATATACGGCGACGGGGAATATAATTTTTTAAGCGAGTAACTTCGGGTCAAGTTGCCCCGAAGTAATGTACTGCATTAAACGTCATAAAGACTGCAAAGCACCCACTATACAAAACGGTGTAAGGTGAGTGCCTTTAGCTTTTGAAACTGAGAAATTTTGAACGGTTTTTTTGTAGCTAGTACGTGTCTAGCGTGTTTGATTTTTCATTGTTTTATGCGGGTTTATAGCTTGAATAATGCTGAATATACGGGGATTGCCTTAATTGAAAATTGAACAAAATCATGCTATAATGAAATTGAGATTAGGAGGATTTTTAATGAATGTCTTTTACGGCTGGAAGATAGTGGCGGCCAGTATCATTATACTGGCGGTGGGGCTAGGAATGTTCTTTAGCACTAACAGTTTGTTTGTTATACCGGTTAGCGAGGCCTTTGATGTTTCACGCGGGGAGTTTACCTTCCACAGGACGATTATTACGCTTGTAGGCGCGGCTTCTATGGCGTTTTACGGCAAGGCGGTACAGCGTTTTGGCGTTAGAAAAATATTATTGACGGGCTCAGTTATGCTTGGGCTTATTACCATAGGTTATTCCTTTGCACAAAACCTGTGGCATTTTTATGTTTTGGCCTTTGTTCATGGGATTTTTTTTCATGCGCTGGGTTTTATGGTCATAGGAATTTTGGTAAGCGACTGGTTTACTGATAAAAAAGGCTTTGCTACAGGCATGGCCTTTGCGGGAAGCGGCCTTGGCGGCGCGATAATGATACCGATAGTAAGCCAGGTTATGCAGATAACAGATTGGCGCTTTGCCTTTAGGTTTATGGGGGTATTAGGGATTGCTATATTGGTACCGGTTATATATTTTATGGTAAAGGAAAAGCCAGAGATGCTTGGGCTAAAGCCGTACATATTGCCAGAAAAAGACGAAGAAGCAAAAGCCGCAAAGGCGCCGCTTGCTAGTTTGTCTTTTAAGGAAGCCCGCAGAACAAGCAGATTTTGGCTACTTTTGGCCGCGTTTCTTTCAATATCATCTTTTGCCGCGGCTACTAACACGCATACCGCGCCGTTTTTGACGGATTTGGGCTACCCGGTAGCAACGGTATCTGCCATGGTTTCTTTGTTTATGATAGCGCTTACGGGCGGGAAAATATTATTGGGTTGGATTTATGATCGCTTTGGCGTTATGGCGGGACATGGCGTTATTATAGTTTGCTGTTTTATATTTCCGGTTGCGGCCTTGTTTTCCCATATACCGGCTTTGCCCTGGGTTTATGCTTTGACTATGGGGATGGCTAGTTGCGGTGTTTCGGTGCCGGTTTCTATTTTGATAATTAGGAATTTTGGCCAAAAGGACTTTCCGGTGATTTTTAGCTTTTTTACTATGATCGCAACGCTGGGCGCGGCGGTATCTGTGCCGACCATGGGGATTGTGCATGATAATACTGGTAGTTATGATTTGGCCTGGTTTGCGTTTTTGGGCTTTGCTGTGGTTATTTTGGTTTGTTTGGTGGGTTCTGAGTTGTTGTATAGGAGGAAACATAACGACTAAATTCGTGAGTAGTGCGTCCACTTTTTCGTACATTCGACAACGAAATACATTCCGACAAGGGGGTTGAAGAACAAGTTTTTTTGATTATTGCTATGCTCATGATATAATTACCATAACAGCAAAAATAAGAAGGAGGGACGCCATGGTTCCAAAAGAATATAATGGGGTTATTTCAGTCAAGCAAAAAGGTAATGTTATAATCGAAGAAGCAGATTGCTCTGTTGGTAAATATGAGGAGAAAAATATGTACGCTGTAAAAGCAATTTATGATGGGATTAATTTCAAACCAATTCAACCAATTTCCGTAAACGGAAGATACGAAGTAGTTATCACATTCCTTGAGCCTATGGAAGATGATGTTACTGTGGACGAATCTCAAAAAAAACGCCCGCTTTCCGAGCTAAGAGGATTCATGAAAGGCAAGGTTTGGATGGCTGACGATTTTAATGCACCCCTAGAGGAAATGAGGGAGTACATGGAATGAAATATTTATTGGATACCCATGCCTTGATATGGTATTTTGAGGATTCATCAGACATGTCTATAGAGGTAGCGAATCTTATTGATGACCCCATCTATAAAAAATTTATTAGTGTAACATCTTTGTGGGAAATCGCTATTAAATCAAATATTGGAAAATTGAACATGCGGCTATCTTTTAATGAGCTTTTAGATGTTATAGAAAGCAGTGAGCTGTCTATCCTACCAGTAGAAAATGATCATTTAAAAGGGCTTTCAAAATTGCCTTTTATTCACAAAGACCCCTTTGACAGATTGCTAATTTCTACGGCTATTGCTGAAAAAATGAAATTTATAACAATAGATGAAAACATCCAAAAATATGATGTTCCTTGGGTTTGGTAACATTTTCAAAGAGTTTATTTCTGAAATCCCTTAATGGTGCTATAATTGAATCAACAGCAAACAATTTTACCTGCATCTTCTAATACTGCCAAATTATATAACACTAGCTTTTGAGCGTTTAATATCTCATCTTCGTCTATTGAGTGCATACCTTTAATATGCTTGCAAATCTGCATAAAGGTATTTTCGGATACTCCGTTTCGCATGTGGTACACAAAAGCTTTACTGCATTTATGGATAGCTACCGATAAGGTATAACAGTCTACACTTAGTAATACCCATGAAAGGTCTACTACGGTCAAATTCATGAGCTTAGACTCAAAAACTGGGCTTTTTGAAACGGAATCTAAGTTACAATGTGTTTCAAAAAAATTTTTTAAATCGAATGTTTCTTCTGCTTCTGCCATTTTTATTATATCTGGTATGTATTTTTCCTCTATTAATGATCCTAGTATGTGAGCCATTAAATATAAATACATACCTGTTTGTATGGCTAGTATTCCCTCTGAAATTAGTAGCTTATTTAATAAGTCAAGGCCAGAGCTTCGGGAGCTGAGTATCGAATACTGGAATATTTTTTCGATATATTCTGGATGCACAGCATCAGCAATTAAATCAATTCCCATTATTAAGAAACTGTCGTCATCTTCTGAAATTTCATGTTTTAATGATAGAATACCATTAGCTTGCGATATTTTAGCTAATTTAATAATTCTACGTACTGTAGGGATACACTGTTCTTTTTCTTCGTCTGTGAACGCTAGGTTTAACTGCAAAATGAAATCTTTCAAGATTATCCCCCCTTTAAGAATTGTAGGCGCATAATAGCATGGCTGTCAAGCACGCAACGCTATACTAAATTTTCTAAAACAAGGGCTAATACTCAAGATGGATTTTGCCGATACACACTTTATAAACGTAAAAAGATGGGAAAAACGGACTGTTTCTCTGTTTATAAATTGCACGGATGCTCCCCATATTTTCTGCTGTAGCAAGATATATAGCAGAACTCTCAAGGGGATTTTTTATTGCAATACAAATAAAATTGGAATGGGGAGGTTGTAGTTAATGATGAATGGCATAGGCTTAAACAACGTAAGGAATACCCCTGCTATGCAGTCAGGGCGAAATCTAACGTCATCAACACAAGGATTAAGCTATAGGGAAACAGAAATTTTGAATCAAATACAAAATACTATAGGTAGCCCTGTAAAAATAAACTTAGGAAGCACCTGCGAAATTAGTGGATTTACCATTGCTTTCAAAGGTTTTGGCGGAGCTTCTGCCAGTGGTGTTCGTGACCCTTTTATGATAACGAAAAACATGTTAAGGGAAATGGCTGAGGACGAGAACAAGTACAACGAATGGTTGTCGTGGATTAGAGAACAAATGCAACAGCAGACCGAGCTTGAAAGCTGGCTTAGCAATAATAAGAGGAGGGCTGAACAAGAGGATGCTGAACGCAGAAGCCATCAAATTAGGGTCAGTATGATGTCTGTTTTAGATTTTTGGAATGAAAACAACGGGGAAGGTCGGTCATGGACACAGCCTGTACAAGGTCAAGCCTTGCAAAATATGCTTGGTCGCTACGAACAAATGTTATCAAGCCAATAACTTATAAAAGCGAGGTGTTTAATATATGAATGGAGCTAGTGCAAATATGGTTCGTGTTGGATATGCCCAAAACAACTCATTTAGGCAACGCCCTCCGATGTATGTAGCAAGGTCTGTTGACGATTTGAATTTTAGAGAAACGGAAATTGTACGTCGTATACAAGATAAGCTTTCTTCTTTAGGTTCGTCTTTGAAATTTGATGTGGGGCATAATTCTGTATCTGTGACAATGTTCATTGGTGGTAAATCGGATGACCCCGCCCCCTTCGTGTTAAGCCGACAAATGCTGGCTGAAATGGCAGAGGATGAAAATAAGTACCGTGAATGGATGTCTAAAATTCAAGATATGGTATCACAAAGAGGGGCTAATCAATTCAGCGTATCTGGACAATCTGAAATAGAAAACCATCTTACCCAAAAAGCCGCTGAACGTACTAGCCATCAAATTAGGGTTCATATGATGTCTGTTTTAGATTTCTGGAACGAAAATCAAAATGAAGGTCGCTCATGGACACAAGCTATTCAAGGTCAAGCCATTCAGCAAATGGCTGGTCGGTATGAACAAATGCTATCTGGTCAGTAATTTATAGCAGAAAAATGGACAGCTATGGCGGTGGCATTTCCCCTTTATGCACCTCCTACAATTCAGTTGGTGACTGTGAGTCACCAACTGAACCACGCAAGAAACTCTCAAAGCCTACTTGCATTATCAATCCATCATGTGATATGATAATGTAATGTAGGCTTTATATATCCTTTTATATTATTTTCTTACATAAGGTGGTAATAGCATTGAGCCTAAAAATAATAGGTAAAATCCGCACAAACGAAGTACCCTCAATAGAAAAGCTAATAAAAGCCAGCCTATCCGCGGCGCTTTTCGACGTTTCCGACGGAGAATACAACATAGAACAAGGCGTTAAAGCAGTTTTAGAAGCATTTAAAAATCTAAACTCGCCGGTAGCCCTTATTTTACGCACGCCTTCCGATACCCAAACCCAGGCAGTAGCCCTAACAGAACGCCTAAACTTCAACTACATATGGTTTACCGACCCACCCGCCAAACCGCCCTCAATACCCGACGTTAAGCTAATAGCTACCGCTAAAAACCCCGCAGATTTAGAAGCTTTGCCATACTCATGCTTCTTCCTAGAAAGCGAAGTTAATCTACGCCCGGCCGGTAAGCAAATTTTTGTAAAAGAGTCAAAAAACATACCAGCCTGCGTAGATGCAATGGTTTTTGAAGAACCCAGGCCACAACTTTTTAACAAAACCGCACACAATATACCGGAAGATTCCCCAAAAGCGATAATTGCCTTAACATGCGAAGCCGCATTTATTGATAAAGTTACAAGTTTTTATCACAAAATACCAGTTATTGCAGTAGCAAAACGCCCAATTTATGAAAAATTACTACTAAGTTTATGTTGTAATTATGGAGTTTTACCTACAGCTATCACTAAAGTTCCCGAAGATTCGGGAAGTGAGATAGATTTTGCACGTTTTGTAGCCGAGCTTTACGGTTATCAAAAAGGCGACTCATTTATTGTCACCGGAAGTCACTTAACCGATGGCAATAAAAACTACACGGCAATCGTAACATTATAATTTTATATGGAGGTTGGTTTTATGAAGAAGTTAAGATTTTTGTCAGTTTTACTAGTTAGCGTTTTTGTAGTTTCACTTACAGCTTGCGCAGGAGGCGGGGGCGCGGCCGGTGCCGCTGGTACCCGCGAAGATATGATACTGCGCATAGCAATTGAACAGGACATCGAAACGCTAGATTCCCAGCAAAATACTGCCGCATTTACCACCAGCGTAGGCGAAGGCATACACGAAGCAATGCTCCGTTTACATAACGGCGTAATTGTACCGGGCATGGCCTACGACTGGCATACAACAGACTACCAAACCTGGACCTTTAATATCCGCGAAAACGCAATGTGGGCAGATGGCACCCCCATAACCGCCCATTGTTTTGAATTTTCGCACAAAGAAATCTTCCATCGTCCAGAAGCCTCTAAAGTTTACATCATGTTCAACGGTGTTAAAAACTACAGCAATATTATGGCGGCCATGAGCGACGGCTTAGAAGGCGACGCACTACGCCAAGTAACAGATACACTAGGCGTAACCGCGCTAGATGATCGCACCCTGCAAGTAGTGCTGGAAAATCCAGATGCCGCCTTTATAGAAATGTTTGCGCACCCAGCCTGGGCGCCTATTCACAGAGAGCTTTGGGAACAACACGGCGCAAACTACGGTTCTTCTGCCGCTTCCATAGCCGCTAACGGGCCTTTCCAAATAAGAGAATGGCGCTTTGCGGAAATGGTTGTACTGGAAAGAAACCCTAACTACTGGAATTACGATAATATTAGTCTTGACCTGGTAGAAATTCATATAGTAAGAGACGTAGAGCCGCGTGTTAATCTGTTCCGCGAAGGCCGCGTACACAGCGCCAGGGCAACAGGCGAACACTTTGAGGTTATGCCACAGTATTTATATAGCATTGAAGGTTCTTCCTGGGGCTATATTTTAGTGAATATGCACCGCCGCAACGCAGAGGGTGAGCTTGTAAATGAAGATATAAGCAACTTATTGGCTAACCGCAACTTCGTTAATGCCTTAAGCCATAGCATAGACCGCGAGGCACTTTATACCAGAACCATTACTAACCCTGGCATTAACCCGGCTACTATGGTTATTCCCGGCACAATTAACTCTAATAATGTAGCCCGTCAAACTTTTTCCGAGCTACGTTATTGTTCCGGAATACACCCATTAAACGCCGACCCGGACAGAGCGCAAGCCTATCTGCAAGCCGCTATGAACGAGCTTGGAATCACAAGCGTTTCCGATATTCCGGAAATTCGCCTGGTTGTTGCATCTATCGCAGAGCCTATGACTATCGCTGAGTTTGTTTCCCATTCCGTATCTCAAACGCTGGGAATAAACGTAAGCCCAGAGCCTATCGAGTTTGGTGTACGTGACGCACGTATAATTTCCGGCGACTATGATCTTCTGATAATGGGCTGGGGAACCAGCCGTAACGACGGCATTAGCTTCCTTAATGTATGGGCAAGCAATCTGTTTGCTACCGGATGGCCAGAGGCTTTTCCAGCACAACACAGCGCCTACGTTGACCTTATTGACCAAATTACCAACGCGCCTAACCCAGACGAACGTACCAGGCTCATGCTAGAGGCAGAGCAAGTTATACTTCAACAAGGGCCGTTTATACCAATGAGCTTTACCGGTGATACAATTTTGCGTCAGCCTGGCATAGGAAACTTCCATCTTCGCCAGTTTGGTGCGCTTTACGATTATGTATTTGCTTATTTGTATTAAGGAGAGTGTTCTCGAATGGCCAGATACATCGCCAGACGGATAGCTATTTCACTTGTTACTATTTTTGTATTGATTACCGCTACGTTTTTTCTGCTTAGATTAATCCCAGACGGATTGTTTGCAGACCCAAATATTCCAGAAGCCGCAAGGGCGCGTTTACGCGCCCATTACGGCCTGGATAGACCTGTTATTGAGCAATATTTCATATATCTGCGTAATTTGCTTCGTATGGATATGGGTTATTCGATTGCTTTCCCAGGCCGCCAGATTACTACTATGATAATAGACCCGGCTACGGGTAATGGTCTGCCGCAAAGTATGCGGCTCGGTGCCAGCGCCCTGGTAGTCTCTATTACTATGGGACTGTTTTTGGGCTCGGTCGCCGGGCTTAACCGTAATAAATTTTGGGATAAATTTACTATTGGCATTGCCCTTATTGGGGTTTCTATGCCCAGCTTTGTTGTTGCCACACTGCTGATTACCCTTTTTGGCAATATTTTAGGGATTTTACCCACCACCGGTTTTTCTAATATACGGGAAATGATATTGCCCACCATCTGCCTTTCGCTCGGTACCATCGCTGTAATTGCCCGTATGATGCGCACTAGTATGATAGAGCTGGAATCTGCCGATTTCATTAAAACGGCGCGCTCTAAGGGGCTCAAAAAGTACAAAATTGTTTTAAAGCATCAGGTGCGTAACGCGCTTTTACCGGTTGTTACTCTTCTTGGGCCTATTTCCGCTGTGCTTCTTACCGGTACCTTTGTGGTAGAGAGCATTTTTAACATAAGAGGGCTGGGCGGCTTCTTTGTAGAGTCTATCGCTAACCGCGATCATGGCCTTGTTATGGGGCTTACTGTGCTGTTTGGTACCTTCTTGATTGTGGCTAACTTGATAGTGGATATTATCTACGGCTTTATTGACCCGCGTATCAGATTAATGAAATAAAGGGGCGAGTATAAATGGAAGTAGACAAAATTCCGGCAGAATTATTTCGTCCGGTAAAATCTGGCTGGGAAGAAGATCATTCGGAATATCGCCATGTATCTTATTGGGGCGATGTCTTTAAACGGCTTTTTCAAAATAAATCTACAATTGTTTGTATGGTTATACTTACGCTCATTTTCTTGGGCTGTTTTATTATACCTTCCTTGAATCCATATAGTATTCAGGGTATTAATATTGATTACATAAACGCGCCGCCTTCGCGCCAGCATTGGATGGGCGCAGACCGCTTCGGACACGATGTTTTTACCAAAATGTGGCAGGGCGGGCAAATTTCCTTTTTTGTAGGCCTTGTGGCCGCGTTTAGCCAAAGTGTTATAGGCGTTATTGTCGGCTGTATTTCCAGCTATTTTGGCGGTAAGGTCGATATGATTATTATGCGTATTGTTGATGTTTTAATTTCTATCCCTTATCTTATTGTCGTACTGTCTATTCAGGTTGTAATGGGCGGCGGCATTTGGACTATTATTTTTGCGCTTATTATTACCGGATGGCTTTCTGTTGCGCGGCTTACGCGTGGGCAAATTTTACAGCTTAAAAACGAGGACTATATCATAGCCGCACAAAGCCTTGGGGTTAAGCCTATTACTATCATGTTTAGGCATCTTATCCCTAACGTGCTGGGCGTTGTTATTGTTTCGCTTACCTTGGCCATACCGGCGGCTATGTTCTCTGAGGCTTTTCTTAGCTTTATCGGGCTTGGTACCGGTGATGTTAGCTGGGGCAGTCTTATACGATCTGGCATGGAGGTACGCTTTTTGCGGCCTTTACAGCTTGTTGGCCCTTCTGTCTTGCTTGGTCTTACCATGCTGTGCGTGCAGTTGATTGGCGATGCCTTACGCGATTCGCTTGATCCTAAGTTAAGGAGGTAGGGAATGGAGAATGTTCTTGACGTAAAGAATTTGAGCATACAATTTTCCACTCATGCCGGAGTTTTGAGGGCTGTTAAAGGGGCCTCCTTCCACGTGAACAGCGGAGAGGTGCTGGCTATAGTAGGGGAATCGGGAAGCGGTAAGTCTGTACTAACGCAGTCGTTGGTAAGGCTTATGCCAGACCCACCTTGCCAGATAGCCGAGGGCGAGGCCTGGTTTGAGGGTTTGGATTTAACCAAACTGACCGAACAGGAACTAGAAAATATAAGAGGCAAGAAGATTAGCGTAATTTTTCAAGATGCCATGACCGCCCTAAACCCCACGATGAAGATAGGCGATCAGATAAGCGAAGTTATTTTGGAGCATATGAGCTACACGAAAAAGGAGCGCATACAGCTTGCAGACGAGCTTGTGAAGGCGTACGGCAAAGTAGGGCAAAATGCAGTTGAAGCCTGGCTTATTGATAAATTTCGTATGGATCACGAGCATATTGAGCAAGTGCAAGAGAAGTTTCTTGATATGCTGGCCGGCCGCGAGGCAAAAGACGCGATTGTCACCTGGATTAAAGAAGAGGGTAATGTAACTAAAAAAAGGGCGCATGAAATTGCGGTAGAGTTGCTTAAGCTGGTTAAAATTCCGGATGCGGAAAGCCGTATGGGGCAGTATATCTTCCAGTTTTCCGGAGGAATGCGTCAGCGTGTTATGATCGCCATGGCGCTTGCTTGCCGGCCTAACTTGCTGATAGCCGACGAGCCTACCACCGCGCTTGATGTTACAATAAAATCTGAGGTATTAGACTTGCTAATCACCCTTATACGCGAGCTTCATACTTCTATTATTTTAATTACTCACGATCTGGGGATAGTGGCCTCTTACGCCGACCGCATTCATGTTATGTACGCCGGTACTTTTGTGGAAAAAGGAACGGCTAAGGAGATTTTTTATAATCCACAGCACCCATATACCAAGGGCTTGTTGGCCGCTATTCCGCGCCTAGACCTTAACGCGCAAGAGAAGCTGAAAAATATAGAAGGTAGCCCGCCTAATATGCTGGATAAGCGTAAAGGTTGCCCTTTTGCGCCGCGTTGCGAATACCGCATGGAAGTTTGCCTGCAATATATGCCGCCAGAAACGGTTATTTCTGAAACGCAAAGTACGTCTTGCTGGCTGTTAGACCCACGCGCTAAGGGGGTGTTTGACAAATATGGCGAATAAATTAGTAGAAATAAAAAATCTAAATATCCGTATGGATTTGGATAGAAAGCGCACTCTGCACGCCGTCACAGATGTCTCTTTCGATATTTACGAAGGTGAAACGCTAGGGCTGGTAGGGGAGTCTGGTTGTGGTAAAACCACTCTTGGCCGCACAATTAAGAATATCTACTCGCCATATTCCGGCGAAGTCCTATTTGAAGGCGAAAATGTCCACAAACTAAAAGGCGCCAAGCGCATGAAATATTTTAAAGACGCGCAAATGATATTCCAAGACCCATACTCTTCGCTAGACCCAAGAATGACCGTGCGCGAAATAGTAAAAGAAGGTATGCGCGCCCATAAGATGGGCAGTAACAACGAAATGAATAACCGCGTAAACGAGCTTTTAGAAATGGTAGGCCTAAGCCGAGAACAAGCCAACCGCTTCCCGCACGAGTTTTCTGGCGGGCAACGTCAGCGGATAGGCATAGCCCGCGCTCTTGCCACTAACCCGAAGTTTATAGTATGTGACGAGCCGACCTCTGCGCTGGATGTATCCATACAGGCGCAAGTTATTACCCTGCTGGGCGATCTGCAAAAGAATTTGGGCTTGACCTACTTATTTATATCGCACGACCTGGCGATGGTAAAGTATATCTCTAACCGCGTGGCCGTTATGTATTTGGGCGAAATTGTAGAGATAGCCCCCAGCGAGAAGTTATACGACGATTTCCGCCATCCGTATACAAGGTCGTTGCTATCCGCAATACAGATTCCAGACCCGGAGATTGAAGCTAAGCGCGAAAAAATTAAACTGACCGGGGAAATCGGTAATTTAATCAACCCCAAGGAAAGCGGCTGTAAATTTGAGGCACGTTGCCCCTATGCCAGCCCAGAGTGCAAGACGATAAAATTAGAATTAAAGGAAGTTTCGCCGGGGCATTTTACCTCGTGCGAGAGGGGTAGAGCATGATCTTATCACTAAAAGAACAATGGGAAACCAGAGACCGCTGGCTAAAAGAACGCCTAGAAACTGTTCTACCATCGGCGATGGATAGCACCGATACAGATATGTGGGTAATAATAACCGACGGCAACAACGAGGATCCGCTAACAAAAACGCTACTACCAGCCCGTTTAATGAACGCACGCGGCAAAATGATATTTGTATTTACAAAGGAAATGCGCCAGTGCATAAGCGTCCCATCGGGCATTGAGGACATTTACCAAAACGAATGGTACGGCATGAACAGCCCAGACTGGAAGGGCAAGCAATTCAAAAAGCCAGAAACCACCGCCTTTGAGTTTTTGAAGGTTTTGGTAGAACGCTGTAAGCCCAAAAACATAGCCGTAAACATGGACGATGTTCATACATTCGCGGACGGGCTTACACATACAAACTACATAGAATTATGCAAAGCCATAGGCGAAGAGCGCTTAAAAAGCTCACGAGATGTTACCCTAGCCTGGCTGGAAACCCGATGCGAGTCTGAGACGCTGGCCTACGAAGGCATAGTCCGCATAGCCAGGGATATAATCCGCGAATGCTTTAGCAACAACTACATCACACCCGGCCAAACAACAAATGACGATATTCGCTTCGCCATGATGCAAAAGGCCGTAGATAAGGGCATTAAACCCTGGTTTGAATGCACGGTAGCGATATTCCGCAAGGATTATCCGGGAATGCATGGTGATACCCACACTATAATGCCGGGCGATATTATCCACTGCGATTTCGGCATAAGCTATCTAGGCCTATGCACCGACCGCCAGGAGTTAGGCTATATCCTAAAGCTAGGCGAAACAGAAGCACCGGAAGGCTTACGTAACGCCCTAAAAACAGGAAACCGCCTACAAGATATAGTAACCGCAAACCTAAAAGAAGGCAGAAGCGGCAACGAAGTATTAAAAATATCCCAAGAAGCCGCCAAAGCAGAGGGAATAGACCCCACTATATACAGCCATCCAATAGGCTTTGACGGTCACGGGGCAGGCCCTTCCATCGGAAGATTCTCAGACCAAGGAGCAATCCCGGCTGGTGAACACAAAATAGCAAACAACACCGCCTACGCCCTGGAGCTAAACGCAAAAGTAGCCATACCCGAATGGGACGGACAAGTTTTGATGACCTGCATCGAGACTGAAATTTTACTAAAAGACGGAAAAGTCCACTATCTAGCAGGCAGACAGAAAGAGTTGCATTTAATATGAATGAATTTACAAAACGCCGCGAAAAAATTTTAGAGCAAATGCCAGCCAAAACGGTAGCGATATTGCATTCTGGCGATCAAAAACAAAGCTCCCGCGATCAAAATTTCCCCTTTTCGCCAAATCGGAATTTTTTGTATTTAACGGGCTTAGAAATTCCGCGTTGTATTCTAATGCTACACAAAAAGGCCGAAGATAAAACGGAAGAGTTTCTGTTTATAGAGCGCCCAGACGATCATTCCGTGCTATACTTCGGCGAAATGAAAGAAGCAGACTACTACGAACAAGAAACAGGCATCGAGACATGCGATTATATAGACCGCTTCGATTTTACGCTAAGACGGGTATTAGCGCGGTTTTCGACTGAAGTAGTATATCTTGATATTGACCACTACGGCAACGGCTACGCGCAAAAGCTGGCCGATTCTTTAAGGGGCGATCTGCCATTTTTGCAGTTTAAGAACATAGCCCCGGCAATAGCGCGTTTGCGGCGCATTAAAACCGCGGACGAAATTGCAAATATCCGCCGCGCAATAGAATTAACCGCGCTGGGAATAGAAAGCATACGCGAAAATATAAAACCCGGCATAATGGAATACCAGCTAGAAGCGCATTTCGACTTTGCGCTACGTTATAACGGCGCACACGGCACGGCCTTTGATACAATAATGGCCAGCGGAATCAATAGTTGCACGCTACATTATGAAGATAACAACTGTAAGCTGGAAAAAGGCGATGTATTGCTAATAGACCTAGGCGCCCAGTATAATTACTACTGCGCCGATATTAGCCGGACTTTTCCGGTGGATGGTAAGTTTAGCGATAAACAGCAGTATTTTTACGACGCGGTGCTGGAAACCCAGAAGTATTTAATAGAAAACTGTCTGCGCCCCGGCTTCGTCCACGAAAACACCTGGACTGAAACCAATAAATATCTATCTAAATTTCTAATAAAAGCGGGGCTAATACAAAGCGAAAGCGAAATAAAAAAATACCTTCCCCACGGAATCTGCCACTTTTTAGGCTTAGACGCCCACGATGCAGGTGAGTTTGGCTTGCTAGAGCCGGGAATGGTAATCACTTGCGAACCAGGCGTATATTTACCAGAATACGGCTTTGGAATCCGCATAGAAGATGATATACTTATAACCGAAAACGGCTGCGAGAATTTATCAGCCGTGATTGCGAAATAAAGTTTTTATATATTTTTGGAGGTGTACCCAAGTGGCTGAAGGGGTCGCACTCGAAATGCGATAGGCCGGGCGACCGGTGCGGGCGTTCAAATCGTCTCACCTCCGTGGTAGAAAAAGTCCAGTGGTTTTGGGCTTTTTTGTTTGCAATAATCATGATATACTTTTAAAGAGCTGATATTTGAATAATATTCTAAAGGAGAATTGAATATGTATGAAGTATTAAAGCATCCTCAAATACTCTCTAAAGAAGAAATAGACAATTCATTTAGTGGCAAATGGGTCTACATTGTAAAAGCTAAATTCACTCCTAATGATATGCTGATTGAGGGAATGCCTGTTGTGGTTGGTGATGCTCCTTTTGATGGTGTTGAGGATGGGATCTACAGTCAGTTTGATAATAAAGATTATGGACAAAGTTGTTCTTATACCTTGTTAAAACAGCCTAATCTCATAAGCTCTGTGTATAATGTGAGGTGATTGCTGTGACAATAACTTTTGTGGATAACGACTTTGTTTCGTTACGTCGTGAAGAAGGGCATTTGTATTTGTTTTCACAATTATTTCATGAGGGTGGTGATGGCGAGCCAGCAGATGTGGTGCGTATCCCAGGATTAAAAATATTGAACAAGCTTGTGACAGATGTGCCTGTTCTTATACCGCATCGCAAGTACTTAACGCAAGAGGTATTGGGGTTAAATGTTTTAGAATACTTCAATTATTATGTAGATACGGAAAATACTCGGCTTTACATGAAGTTGAATCCTAGCCCCAACTCATATGACCCAATGGTGGCTTGTGGAAAGATTTTCACAATAACCCCAAACGAAAAGACAGCACTTCCCCTCACACAGCATCAATAACATCCTGCATAGTATAAAATCCAATCTCTCTACCTTTCATAAAACTAGCCGCCTTAAGCGCGCCAACGGCAAACACTTCCTTAGAAAGAGCCTGGTGCTTAAACTCAATCAACTCATCACAACCAGCGAAAATCACAGAATGTTCGCCCACAATAGTGCCGCCGCGCATTGCGTGCATACCTATTTCGTTAGCCGCCCGCTTTTGGCGCTGTTGCGAGCGGTCGTATACAAACTCCATTTTGCCATCCAAGGCCTGATTAATCGCCCTGGCCAGCGCAAGAGCCGTGCCGCTAGGCGCGTCTATTTTCTGGTTATGGTGCTTTTCGATAATTTCTATATCAAACTTAGCGTCATATAGCAGTTTTGCCGCACGGCCCGCCATATTGACCAGCAAATTAATCCCCAGCGACATATTGGCAGACTGAAGCACAGCCACTTTTTCAGAAGTTTTTTGAACCTCATCTGTCAGTTGCTGTGATAAGCCTGTAGTGCATATTACAAGGGGAATATTCCGCTTTTGCGCAAAGCTAAGCAAGGAGGGAACAGCCTCCGCTATAGAGCAATCTACCACAACATCTGCCTCGCCGTCAAAGTGGGATAGGTCAGTGTATGTAGGGTAAAGGCTACTGTCCCCGCTTACCGCTATATCTACACCCGCTACAATTTCGCAGTGTTTATCATTCTTCGCTAGGGTGCTTATTGCTGTTGCCAGCTTCCCCATACAGCCATGTAAAATTATTTTTGTCTGCTTTGTCATACGTGTCTCTTTTCATATTAAATTAAGCCGTATTTTTTCATTTGGCTTGTCAATTCGGTTTTTAAAGAATCGTCAATTCCAGTAAGTGGCCGGCGGCATTTTCCTACGTTAAAGCCCATTATATTAAGAGCCTCTTTAACCGGCATTGGGTTTACATCGGCAAACAGCGCACGTACAAGACCCAAAAATTCCAATTGCATTTTAGCGCTTGTTTTTGTGTCACCGTCCAAATATTTCATAACTAAATCGTGCATTTGCCTTGGCGCTATGTTGGCTACGGTAGATATTACACCTTTGCCGCCCAGGGATAATACAGGAACAACCTGGTCATCGTTGCCAGAGTATACGTCTATTTTATCGCCGCAAAGTTCTAGTATTTGGGCTATTTGCACTATGTCGCTACTGGCTTCCTTTACTGCCGCTATATTTTCTATTTTAGATAGCTCGGCTACCGTTTTCGGAAGCATGTTAAGCGAAGTCCGCACCGGGACGTTATATAATACGATGGGTAGGTCTATTTCTGAGGCTATAAGGGAAAAATGCTCTATTAAGCCCCGTTGCGAGGTCTTGTTATAGTAAGGCGTTACCAGCATTATAGCATCCGCCCCTACCTTTTGTATTCTTTTGCCCAGCTCAAGAATGTTACGGGTATCGTTACCGCCGGCACCGGCTATTACCGGAACCTTTCTGTCACCTGCTTTTACGGCTTCTACCGCTATTCTTACTACCTCTACGTGTTCGTCGTTGTTTAGGGTAGATACTTCACCCGTTGTTCCGCAAGCGACAATGGCATCACTGCCGTTTTCTACCTGAAAGCGGATAAGTTTCTGGTAAACTTCTGCGTTAATCGAGCCGTCCTCTAAGAATGGGGTGCATACTGCCGGCCCAGAACCTACAAAAATAGACATTTATTAAACCTCCTTTAAAATGGCAAAAAGTTACTGATAATTTCACCTAGTGGGGTACCTTCTACCCTTCCGATTAATCCTAGTAGATCAAATATATTCAAATCCGTCAAGTGGCGTGCAGAATCGGCGTCAAAAATTATTGGCTCCCTGTCGGGCAGTAGCATGTAGTTTAAATTAGCGGTTATATTTGCTTCCGGTATCGCAAGTGATATATTATTAAAATCAGCTTCTATACGCCAGGCGTCGGGGAAGAGCCTTATTGCACCAGAAGTAGCTAGGTTAAAAGTTTCTTGGTTTAGCTCAATGTCGAAATTAATATCATTTTGGGAAAGAGCAATCCGACCGCCGACAATGGTAGGCCCCTGGTCGCTTACGATGTTAAATTGGGCGGCACCTTCATCAGTAAAGCGGATATTTCCATCAATATTAGAGCTTATGTTACCGTTAGAAAATATAGGACTAAAGCTAAGCTGTGCAAGGCGATCTCCGTCCACATATGCATTGAAGGCTAAATCTTCTGAAAGATCCATAATATCCAGTTCAGGGAAATTGCTCCACAAAATACGCCATGATATATTAGCTTGTTCTACGGGAATTGTCACCCTAAATGAATCAACTTCTTCATCACCCAGTGTAACGCGGGCAAGATATTCAAATTCCATATACGGAATTAGGCCTGGTAATGTATCTAAAAATTCAGTAAAATCAATATGCTCCGGCATAACTCGCTCGAACATTAGGCTGTAGGTTTGGAAAAATTCTATATCATCCACCGGCAAGGCGGGCAAGAAAGTTCCAAATACAGAGCCATTCCAGTCAGTGCCCAATCTACTTGGGTCAAGGTACAGGGCATAGTCAAATAAAAGCGGAATATTAACCGCAATGCGTTCCTGATCGAAGTAAAAATCGGTGTGAAACAGCGATGTTGCGGCTATTTGTAAGTTAAGGTCGGCAGTAAATACGTCCCGATATTCGCTCCAACGGGTTACGCTTCTTAGCGAGGTCAGCGGTAAAGCGCTTATGATATTTTGGTCTATGTTGGCGGCTAGGTCGCCCTCCAGACGGTTTATTCTTAGGGTGAATTCGTGCCG
>Ga0209755_10004077_pt1 | contig 17620 bp, 25 predicted proteins | sample TergutCo191P1_FD_187301 | JGI IMG/M metagenome (GOLD analysis project Ga0209755, IMG submission 187301) | Cornitermes sp. P1 segment gut microbial communities from Petit-Saut dam, French Guiana - Co191P1 (SPAdes) (version 2) | ecosystem: Host-associated > Arthropoda: Insects > Digestive system...
GGCATCTGGTGGAGACCAACCCGAGCGCATTAGGCTGTCCTTGTTGCAAACCGCCTGAAATATGGCGGTTTTTAGTTTGCAATAAGGCAGGAAAGCGAAAAACTCGGTTTTGGTTTTTGGTTTTAATCACCAGTTGACTTCATATAGTTGGTCTCCTATATACATTATAACACGTAATATTACGTATGTCAAGAGTTTTTTTGCAAAAAGTCAAAAAAATTTCCATAAAATTTTTCAATACTTCGTGATAACCTGCGCCATGCTATACTCCGTCCCCCTAGTCATCAGCTTTAAGAAGTCATCCCTCGTAAAATCCGACAGCCTAAACACTTCCTCCGGCTTCATGCCCAGCTCCTTGCCAATCTCGCCCATGGTCTTGCCTTTGGCGATTAGGTTTTTGACAATCGCCTTCATGGGTTCGAGAAGATGCTGGCCGCGCGCCCGATTGTGGGTAATTGTACCATAGACGTTTTTATCTTCGTCATCATGCTCTACAATGACAATTGGTACTTTGCCGCCTAGCATTGATAGTAACGGTTCTTGCCCGGCTACAGTCCAGCGGTGGAAGCCGTCTATTATGGTTAAATCGGGAGCGACAACTATAGGCAAAGTCCAGCCATTGGTTAGGATGGATTGTGTAAGCAAGCGCAAATTTTCAGCTAAAACCCTGTTGGGATTGTAATTATTGGCTTTGAGTTTGTCGCGGTCTATCCATTGTAATGTTGACAAAGGAGCTTGAATTTTATCCATTCCCGCGCACCTCCCCGCCCATGCCTAACTCAGTCTTTGAGTTTTGGATATATCGCGTGTAGATGTTTTGGTAAATGGCGCGGTAGCTCCGCATTTTCGGGTCGCCTCTTAAAAGAGATTCGTAAAGCTGTCTAATATCATCATCATTTGCAAATGTGCTGATATTGATAAACAACCGCCGATACCGCCGGGCAACCTTTTTCTTGGCGGGTGTCGTGAAATATGCATCCATGTTGTTGAGCATATGGGTCAACTCGGCGCGGTAATCTTTCGCGGCGGCCTGGCCGCCCTCTAGCTGTTTGCGCTTTACAGAGGAACGCCCAAACATTTCGCTATCCCAGTACAGCGCGGCAATATAAGCGTTTGGCTCACGCCGCACAATCCGCTCCATCAAATCCGGGTAATATTCGTTCATCTTCACCAACGAGCGCGCCGTGTCGATTGAGAAAAACTGCGATATTCTCAAATTCTGCCGCTTATGCCCTGTTTGCCAAAGATAGAGATATACCTCCGGGATGTCGATTTTGTTCTCCTGGAGATAAAGCCAAACATCCGTGTCTTTCCAATCGTAAATCGGAAATAGGCTGTTCTTTTTGGTTATTTTGTGTCCATGGCTCGTCATGCTCGCAAGGTATGTTAAGCGTTGGACGGATTCGGCGGTTCTAATGCCTGTAATTGTAATGCCGTTTCTGCATATGCGGGGCAGAAAGTCTTGGTATGCATCAATCCGTGGCCGGAGTGCCGGGTGTTCTCTGATGGCAAATTCGGGCGGCCGTCTTATCCAAACATCTTCTTTACTCGAATCCCAGCAGATGTAGCTCTCGTCATTCTCCAGCGAATTGAAACAGTTATAGTGTCGCACCTCGATACAAAACCACTCAAACGTCGCTCCCGCCATGATGAACCACTTGCGCCACTTTTTCGCCATTTCCTCAATGCATGGGTAAATGGCTTCTTCATCTATGAACTGCACAACCAGTTGGGCGGGATTGATTTTGCCCTGCTGCAGCATCTCAAGCACAAGATGAGCCAAAACCAACGAATCCTTCCCGGCTGAAAATGACATATAGATGGGCAGACCATTATTGAAAATGTTCTGCAAACGCACCTGTGCCGCTTTTACAACGTCAATTGATGCAATTGCTCTTTTGATAGCCATAGCTCCCCTCCACAGTCGGGACACTTTATTGAAACGGTGTCCGTATTTGTGGTAGGGTGGGCTTGTATTTCGGTATGCACAGCCGCATGAGCGGCTTCGTCTATTCCCTTTGTTTGGCCGGGTTCAGGAGCATAGGCTTTTGGTTCGGGTCTGCTCTGCATTGCGGTTATCTCATCTTCATCCAGCTTGCCGTAATTAGAGATTGTTTCCGTGATGACTTCCGCCTCGGCAACCATTGACTTTAATGTTTCCTCATCATAACCAGGGATATCCAAATCTCCAACGAGTTTATTGAAAATCTCATCAATCACATCAAGATTATCCACGCCCAAACTGAAAATCTTGTTATCGCTTACCATGATTTTCAGTTTGTCGTTGGCGGTTAGGTCTGTGCGGCGTATAGCATAGATTTCTTCTAAACCTTCTTCCCGGGCGGCAATCACAAGGCCGTTGCCGATAAGCACATTGTTGTCCTCATCAATCACGGCATTTTTCGTCTGCCCGAATTTTCTAAGGCTTCGGCGATATTCCTCAATCTGCCGTTTGGGGTGCAGGCGCACATTGTTGTCGGCCAGCTTCAACTCGTCAAGTCTTACGGTAATTATTTCGTTCATTGTATCCCCTCCATAAACAATCTCGCTGATTCAAAATATTCAGCGGCATTTTGTACAATGGTAGGGTCGATTGAGTGAATTTCCCGCCAGCCGTTTTCTGCGCTTCCAACGTGCTGCCGCGCCGGCCACGGATGAGTGCCGCACTTAAAGCCGTTTGGCCAGCCGTAAATCGGCGGCAGGGGCAAATCGTTGTATGCGATATATGCCAAGAGCTGCTCATGTGTCCAGTCCGATAAAGGGCTGTAGCGGGTTACTCCGTTGGCGGTGTAGATATTATCGCTCTTGCCGACATAGTTTCCATCAGCCTTGCGCCGCCCCAGCAAAATAACGTCCATTTTGCGTTCTCTAACGTATTTCGCCTGCGCCCTATGTTGGACTATGGCAAACCACCGCGAAGCCCGTGTACTATCAGGAAAGAGCATTTGCGGGTGCTTTGCAAGCCATGCCATGTCCTGCCCTGTGTTTATGATTTCGAGGTTAGGCGGTTTATTATCCTCAACCCATGCCATAAAGGCAGGGTATTCAAGATTACACACGCCAAGCATGCAATCCTTAATTCCTGCTTTTTCGCAAAGTGCGCCCAAAACAATGCTGTCTTTCCCCGCGCTCCACGCATAGGCGGCTTTTTTGCCTTTGATTTTCGCCTTGATTTCGGCGATTGTCGCTTTTTCGAGTTTCTTTATATCAGCTTCGGCAATGATGGTTTTGATGTTCGCCATTGCTTTTATCCATTCATCATTTGAAATTGTTTGCTTTCTACCAAGAGCCATATCAATCACCCACCCTTATATTGAATCTATTGGTGGCGAAATCATCCACAGTCAACCAGTCTGCGGCTACAAGCCCAATACGGCGCATATAATCAAGCCAGAATTGCGCATCCTCCATGTTTACCATTGCATAGGGTTGGAAGAAATAATCCTCAATATAGGCGACATTTACGCCTGTGTGCCGCGATACTATTTCGGCGGCTTCTTGCTGGTTATCTGCTATCCATGCCACGGCATCCGCGATAGCCGAAACAAAGCCCTCGACCATCTCGGGGTTTTGCTCCGCCCATACGCTGTTGAAAACATGGGTCGTAAATTGCCGAGCTCCGAAAACATCATATCCTGTCATTATTGTGCGGAAATCGGGGTTTGACCGTGGGTGCAGCGTGTGGGGCTGCAACACTCCGATTGCATCCACATGACCGTTTGCCAATGCTAAATATTGCTGCTCAAATGGCAGCACCGTCCACGCCACGGAGTTTTCGGGCACTCCGTAATCCTCTAATGCCATTAACCATTTGTGATGAAATGAAGCGTGTACAAGGTTAATGGCGATTGTGCGGCCGCGCAAGTCTGCCACAGAATATATTCCGCTATCAGCACGGACGAAAAATTCAGCAAGCGGCGCGTGGGCGAATGAGGATTGAATATCCGACACGCCAATCACCGGCATGCCCTGCGCCCGGGCGTTCACTATCGCGCCGATGAACGACAGACCTGCCTCGGCGTTGCCGCCGGATATGGCTTGTAGTGCTGTCGGTCCGGCTGTCATTAAATCAATTATCTGCACATTTACGCCGCGGTTTTCAAAAAAGCCTAATTCATAGGCAATATACACAGGGTCGTAAACTCTAAATCCAATATAGCGGATTGTGCCGGGTTCTGCTTGGCGGCCGCAGCCTGCCAAAATAAAAATGACTGCTACAAGTGCAATCAAGGTTAGTTTTTTCATATCATAAGCCTCCGTATTTTTTATTTAATAGTTTTTGGACGAGCAACAATCCGAAATTCATTATCCCGCCGATGGCGGCGATAACGATTATGGTTGCGTATACTCGTTCAAACTGAAAGGATTGAGCACTCCATAAAAGAAAGTAGCCCAAGCCCCTTGTCGCTCCAAGCATTTCAGCCGCCACAAGGCCAATCCAGCCGCCGCTTACTCCGATTCTAATGCCTGTGAGTATGCCGGGGGTTGCCATGGGGATTCTAATGCCTGTGATTATTCGCCATTCTCCCGCGCCGAAAGACCGCGCGGCATTCACAATATGCTCGTCAATATCCAGACTGTTTAGTGTGGATAGCACTACTGCCGGCCACGCCGTCCAAAATATAACAAACACCCGCGAAAATATTCCAATGCCGAATAATACGATTAAGAGCGGAAACAGGGTAAGAGCCGCCACGCCGCGCACACTTTCTATGAGTGGCAACATAGCCGTCTTAAAGCCGATATATCGGAACATCAAAACACCCAAACCAAACCCGATAACAACTGCTATGGCTATTCCGAGCAATATGATTTCAAGGCTTGCAAGTATGTGTTCGCTGAATGTCCCGCCGATTATCAGCCCCCATGTAGTTTGCAGCACACCCAGCGGCGGAGGCAACGCCGGGCTTGCTCTTGTTTGTCCTGCAAAGTGCCATATCGCAATCAATACGATAAAACCCAAGGATTGCAGAATAATTCTCCTACCAAGTTTCATAAAATCACCTTATTCTCCCCCAAAGGCGGTGGTAGGGAGCCGCCTTTGGGGGTTATTTTGTTATCTGATGCAAAAAAGCACGGGCTGCCCCAACGCTTTTGCACAGACTTACACGATATCTATTATAGCATACTATTTTATGATATTTGTGCCAACTTACTGACAAAAGTGTGCCAAAAGTGTGACACGTTTTTATTTTGTAAGCCATTTTGTAATATCCTCCAGCACATCATTGCGCAATCTCCATAAAGCTCTGTCGGATAAATGCAGGGCTCTCCCAACGACTTTGATTGTTTTTCTGTCCCGATAGCGCATATCAACAAACCTCCGCGCCTCGTCATTCAGCTGTCCAACCAGAAACTCCATATCGCTGATTTCTCGCTCCAGCTCCCTAACCGAATTTTTCTTATCCAAAATTTCAGCTTCAAGAGAATTTAGCTTTTTCTCCAATTCGGCAAATGCTTTGTCAACGGCTCTCTCCTGTGGGCTGGCAAGATTTGACGATTGCACACGCTCTTTGCTGTAATCAACCCCCGGCATTGCAACTTCCAGGGTTATGTTGCTGTCATTGATATCTTGCAAAATCTCTGCCTTGTGGCGGCAAAGCATTTGCAGATTGTGAAGCAGGCGTTCCATCTCTAGCTTTTTCCGATAGAAATCCCTGAGCTTTTCTTCTGTATGCTCTTTTTGCATCTCAATAGGCATATTGCCCTCGTATACTTCATTATCGAAAATATCCAAATGTCCCGCCTCCCTCACAATTTGCATACTGCCTTACTCTGCATCCCGCTTCTCCCATTCCCCACAAGCATCCCAATACTCCGTCCAATCCGCGCAAAATTCGCTTTTGTCATTTACACACATCCAGTCATCCGAAAAGACGTCATCTCGGTGGTGATAGCGGCATGTGCCGCAGACCTTGTCTTGGTCTGTAGCATTATCCATTGCTGCGGGTACGAGTATCCACGAAGCAGCCCCGGCAACAATCCAATCACCAATAGCAAAAGTCAGACCGAATTGCGAGCCTGCCGCCAAAGCTACCCAGTATTGGCCTTGTGTTGCAGGCATTGCGGGCAATGTGGGCGTGTTGGTCAATGCGTTCCATGAGCCTTGAAATTGCAATCCGGCCACAATACCGGAAACGGCCGCATCTATGCCTGTTTGCACCTCCAGCAATTCCGGATTATCATGGATGCTCCCAACAATGTGATAAAATTCGATTGCCTCCGGGAATCTCGTTACTCTACGCTTGCCTGTAGATTCTGTGATATGCAAGTCATGGCAAACGAAGCTTACTGTATCCCAAACCACAAGGAAACTATCATAGTAAAAATGCCCATGGTCACCATAAAATCCGTTGCCCTCAATTATATCCCCCTCAAAAACCAGATTTCCATTTCTATCTTTTTGGCCGGTGCATCGAGATAAAGTAGCGGGGTCGATAGTTTCTATGTCCCAATCATCTTTGTCTCCCTGGGGAAACAAAATCATGTGGCGGTCGTGGACACAAAAATTGCCTTTTGGCAAAAATGCATAATTACCGGCTATCCACTTATTAGAATTTAGGAGTTTAGCCTTGTATAAATCGTGGTCTTGCATTTTATAGCCTCCTCTCACGTTTCCCGAAATTCAATATGCTGATATCGCCATAAAAACAAGGCCTTTTTAAGCTGATAAACGGCAGTTTTGCAGCCTTTTACATCCTCTACCACCGTAACCCATGTGGCGGCATCGAAATTGGCGCGCTCGACTATGCGTTTTTCTTGGTATCTGAAATCCGCTATGTAATGCCGGGCATTGTGGCGTTTGCCTTGCCTTATGTGCGCCGGGACGATTTCATATTTTGGCTGTAGCTCCAAATTTCGGATATGCCCGGCGGATTCTAGTAATTTTAGCTCCTGATATCGCCGCGCCTCGGCGGCGGAATCGAATGTTATGTTGTCGATTGTGGTCTTGCGGTTGCCGTATTTTGACATTATATGCCCCCCGCATCTCTCGCATATTTAACCAGCTTTTCAATATCCCCATAGTCAACAACATAGCTAAAATCATCGCCCATAAAAAATGAGAGTGATTCTGCTCCATTGTGGCTGCTAAAAGTAAGTGTTACCGCATGCGGCTTTGGCGGCCTGCCATCCCCAAATAGCTTTGCCCCTTTGGTTGTGCCTGAATAGGTGTGTGGTATTGGTGCTTTTTCAATTTTCATTTTAACATCTCCTTTCGCAAATCCTCTTTTATGTAATAATTGCGCCGATATTCAATGCATAGCCTTTCGCACTCCCGCCCGAATTCGCCCCAGTCAATGTCGGACTTTGCATAATTCAGTTTGCCTATTTTGAAAAGGTCGATGCGCCGATTTCCACATATAACCAAATATATTTGCCCCGCAACATAAACCGGCTCACACGATACCCATGTGTTTATGCCGTGGTTTTTTGCAATTTCGAGCGTTTCTAGCCTCTCATCAAACGGTGCGGCGTTGGGTTCGTTTTCATGGCCTGTCTTGCCTGTAACCGTCACGCCAAACCAATCCCCGCCATCCAGCAAATCAAAATCCCGCTCGGCTCGTTTCCCACCTTTGGTGAGAATCTGCACATTATTCCCCGCCGCCTTAATCGCTTTGATAACCTCGCGGGTCGGCGTGGTATCAATGCCAGCCGGGTAAGGGTCGCATGTAAAGCAAAGATGAATCAGCTTGCCTGTTATCTGCTCTTTTTCAAGCTGCTTTTTAACGACCTCCACAATACCCTTGCGCGGCGCAACATTTGCATGAAATTCCTCGCGGCTTTTCTTTAGCACCAGCGGGGCATAACAGTATGTACAGCCATGATTACAGCCGGTGTAGATATTTATTGCCAAATCGCCGTATTCTTTGGCGCGGCCTTTTGGTTCGTAAATTGGCTTCATCACCAAAACCCCCATTCTCGGCGTGTAATTTCATTCCGCCCCATTTTTACACACCCTTCTCTTATATAGTGCCTATATAGACAACAATCACCTTTCGCCACGGCAGCGAATCAGCTACTTTTTCTGCCAGCTCATAGGCTAAATCGCTGCCATCCTCAACACCCTCGCCCAATTTTTCGTTTTGATACTCCGCAATATAATAAATTAGGCACTCCATATCTTTGCTTTGAATGTAAACCTTCTCGCTATCGCCCCAATCTTCAACACCATTGTATATTTGCTCAATAGCGGTACTGTGTAAGTTGCCCATCCACCAATGCCAATCATCACATACACAAACCTCGTAATCTACCATAAACACAATTTCCAAATCTGGATTTGTGGTGATGAGATTTGCAAATTCCCTTGTTTTATCGCTTATTTTTGACATTATCCATTACCTCCACTTTTAAGAAATCAATGTCCAGCCTAATTTTAGGCATATTTAGCATTTGTCTTCCTCCTCTTGGAATCTGGCTTGGTTTTGCTTTTCTGCCCTCTGAGAGTTGCGGCGATACATGTCTAGTTGGTTCTGAATGATAGGGCCTTTGGCAGAGATTTCTTCAAAGAAAACTCTTTTTTTGCCCGAATCAAACAATTCATTATCCGCAGGCGTTGAAATTTCAGCAAAGCTTTCGCGGACTGTTTCCAGTAGTTTGGTTATCTCGCCCGGATTAGGCAGGACGACACTCTTTCCCGGCTCATTCATAATATAACCCCTCCGTTTTGCAAAATTTTAAGCATATTATCATTCATCTTCCTCCCTTTGGAATCTGGCTTGGTCAAACTCCCAGTTTGGAGCACCTTCTGTTAAGCAGCACTTGAAGCACTGTTTTCTTTGATTTACGCAGCAAAAACAAAAGGTTGCCCCCCTGTCTTCAATGAGTTCATGCCTGTATTTCATTGAGTTTACTAAAGCCTCAGCGCGGGATTTCCAGTAATCGCGGTCGGCATTGGAATCGACAATCATTTGTGCTGCTGTATCGGTGATTACCTTCGCGCCTTTGATGGCGTTGTGCAGCTCCTCTGTTTGGGCGGTTTCGGCTTCCAGGGCGTCCAGCAGGGCGGGGATATCTTGTATGGAGGCCAATACTGCAGCATCGTCATCATTATGTGGTAATTCGTGATCACAATATTGAGCCATGATATTGACAGCTTCGTCAAGCCTTGCTCTAATTTCATCAATCTGTGTTCTATCCATTTTCATCCCCCTTGATTTCCTCATATTCCTGCTCGCTTATAAACCAAGCCGATACAATCGCCATCGGACTTCCAATGGTGTCAAGAAATAACCTCACAAACTCCAAAGCGGAAACCCCCTCCTTTATGCTCGCGCCGTCAACTTTCAAGGTCATTTCGTTGTGATTCTCGGTTACAAATTCAATATAAATATTATCCATTGGCTTCCTCCATCTTCTCAAAATAAAACTCCACCTGGTGAGAATTTTCAATCACCAGTCCAAAGCGCACCGCATTTCGGTATGTAATACTATCGCTCATTAAAACCTTGGGGAATTTCTCTACCTGCGCCCTGAAACTTTCTAGGCTTGATGAACCTTTCTTGTGGTTGCAACTGCGGCAGGCCGGCCAGAGATTGTCAAGCTCATTTGCGCCGCCCTGTGCCAGCGGCTGCATATGGTCTACTTGCATTTTGTCGTATGCCAATTTGCATCCGCAGTATGCGCATTTTCCGTTAGTTTTGGAAAATACTGCTTTTCTTGTGGGTTTGCTTAGGGCTTTTCTTCGCTTACTCATGCTCTCGCGCCTCCTCTTGCAATATTGAGAAAATGTCAAGCTGTATCGGAGCTTTTCGTTTTTCTTGCTCTTGCTTATACTCTGCTTTCGCCGCTTGAATCTCATCATAGCTCATTTTCAGTTTGGCAAGCTTCCTGGCGGCCGCGTATCTTTCGGTGCTGTCCAAGCTCTCATCCGCCAAAATGCGAATTGCTTTTCGCTTGGCTTGCTCGCTACGCTTGATTTTGCGCTCTTGATATGCCGCTTTTGCCGCTTTTTTGCTATCGCTTTCATGGATAACCTCGACACCATCGCGGATGTCTTGCAGGTCTTGGAGCAAATCTCGCGATGGCCGTTTTTCGGCGCGTACGTTGATGATTTCGCGGTTTACAAGACCGCTTTCGGCCTGAACAAAACTCACGCTCATTTTAAACCACAAACCCTCTTGCAATGCCCCGGCCTCAACAATGGCTTCGCAAATCGTCATGGATTTTTGGCGGTTGAAATGCCGCTTGCCTTTTATAATCTTGACAATGGTTTCATCGGGCAGCAGGCCATATCCTTTTTTAATCCAGGTTTCCTTGATGTCGTAATAGACATTACCCTTTTCTTTGGATATTTCCTTGTCCAGCACAGGGCAAAAATCCCGATTGTGGCATGCTTGGCCACATTTCAGGGGGTCATAATTAAATTCCCATTGCCGCTTGGCTCTTCTGTATCTGCAATGATTTTTGCAAATCCGCCCGCCCATTTGCGCCTTGAAATCCTCAAATTTTACCTCGGCCTCGCGCCATATATCATCATGGGCTTTATCCACACTTTGCTCATAGTCGAATGTCCGCTGGGTCAGTTGGCAGCCGCACATCTGCATTGTTCCAAAGCGGCAATCCTTTAGTGATTCATGCACCAGCGAGCAGCCCTCGCCATTAAAATAAACCGGGCATGTGATTGAAGTCGTGAAATTTTCCGGTTTCCAGCATACGCCTCCGTATGACATAGAGCCGGTGCCGCCATCGCGCGTCAAAAGTCCGCAGGGGGTTTCAAAAACGAGTTGGCGTATTGCTTGGTATGTATATGTCCACCCGCCATTATAATCTCTATACTCCCGGCATCCCGGCGGTATTGGGCCATCTTTTTTATGCCCGGCGCGGCGCAGGGTTTTTGTTAGCTCGTTCATAGTGAATTTTGGGGTTGGGAATATTGGTTTTCCCATATCTAAATCCCCATGCATGGACGCATTCCAAACCAATCCTCAAGAGAAGACCGCAATTCTTCAACATCCTTGTCATATTCCTTGGCCATGCAAGATTCGCATACCGGGTTTTTGTATGCTAACGCTTTTGAGCATCTTGCATCCCAGCTATTGAGCTGGCTTCCGCAAATATGGCAGTATGTATCCAGCCATTTTAGTTTGTTGGGCATTATGCACACCCTCCTTTCTAATAAACACTACAGCTTTAACGGCATAACCAAATATTTAAAATTGCCATCTGTGATTGGCTTGATAATGCAGGGTGATTGCGCGTCGCCAAATTGTATTTCAATCTCGGTGTCGTCAATGGCTTTTAGGGCATCAATTAGAAAACGCGGGTTAAAGCCGATTGTGAGATTATCGCCATCGATTATCGCCTCGGTTTCTTCGTGGAGTTGGCCGCGCTCTGCCCTGGCTGTAATGGTTATTTTGTCTTCGTCTAGCTCCATTGTTACAGGCATACGCTTGCTGTTTTCTAGCGCAATTATGCTGGCACATTCCAGACTATTCAAAAGCTCGGCGCGGTTGATTTTTGCTGTGGTGCTGGATTCTGAATTGAGCATTTTTTGATAGTTGACAAATTCCCCCTCGATTAGCCTTGATGAGATTTTGCAATCCTCCAGCTCAAAAAGGATTTGTTTGTCGGTAAAGTGCGCAATCATCTCGTATTCATTATCCGAAGGCAGCAATCTTTGGATTTCGCCGATTGATTTTGCCGGGATAATAACTTTGAAAGATGTGTTTGCAGCATTGATTTTACCATATCGATATGCAATCCGAAAACCATCACAGGCGGCGACATTGATTTTGCCGCCCTCGGCCTCAATCAAAAGCCCGGTAAGCGCGGGTTTTGGCGCATCTATGTTTGCGGCAAAAACCGTTTGGCGGAGCATATTTCGCAAGCTGGCACTTTGCATTGAAAAGCCTTTTGACTTTTCCAAAACAGGCATAGCAGGAAAGTCCGCGCCGTTTTGCCCCAAAACCGTAAATTTACGCTTGCCGCTTTTTATTGTGGCAATAAATTTTTTATCAATGGCTATGCTAATATCACCATCAGGGAGTTTTTTCACAATCTCTGACAAAAGCCTAGCATCTAGGGCAATAGAACCGCCCTCGGTAATATCCGCCTCGATTCCCTTGGTCTGGATGCATAGCTCAAGATTGTTTCCCATAATCTGAATCCCGCAATCATCCACCGTTTCAATCAGCAGACAACCCAATATCGGCATTATACCGCCAGCGGCCACCGCCCTCATAGCGATTGTGATTCCATTAAGCAATTCCGATTTGTTTACTGTTATAATCATTTTTTATTCCTCCATTTTCGATTATGCCGCGGCAAGCTTTTTCTTTTGCCACTCGGCCACAAATTTTTTTATTTCATCCGTCATAGAGCAATTTTTAAATCCCCTGCATTGTTTGACAACACCGTTTGCAACCTCTGCCGTAAAAAAGGGTTTATCGGGGTTTGATGCCTGCCGCACAAAAAAGATAAATCCTTTGCCTTTGGTTATATTATCGATATACGCCCTACTGTGAACACAATGATGCAGGCTATGCCCCTCTGCGATAACCTCATCCGCGCTGATGGGTGGCCGCACTATCAATCCCCTATACGAAAATCCAAATTTATCCAAAAGCTCTTGGTGCATTCCTTGGATTGCCTTGCTTTGCAATTCGTTTTTTTCGGCCTTGTATAGTTTCATGACCTCATCATGGCGAGATTTAAGGTCGCGGGGGAATAAGACGAAATCGTTTTTCATGTCGTATTCCAGCAAATGGGCATTTTGGAGATAGTCCGCCCAAAAGCTGCTTAGTTGTTGCATACGGCCTTTGGGGGTGCGTTCGTCTGCATATGCCCGCAGCCGTTGGTCTTTTGCGATTTTAAGACAGTAATTCGCGATTTTGTGGGGTGTTGTGTATTTGAGCAAAGCCGCTGCCGCCGCGCTGTCTATGCCCATTTCTACAAACTGTTTGACTTGCCAGTCTTTCAAGGTAACTCCCGCATTATATGCAGAGCGGAGCAATTGTAAATACTCAAAACCGCCATCTAGCCGCTGCAATTGCCTAAACCCAGCACCATCAACCCTTAAAACCGCAGAAACGCTCTTGCCTTCGAGATTAAGACCCGAATCTCTCCAGCCCGACAATTGTTTATCAACATCATCCACCACAATTTGATAAAGCCGAGCCTTAATCAAATACTCATACAGGGGATGCTTCTTGTACACATTCAAATAGCCCCACACATTGAATCTATTGGTGTTTTTAGCCAGCTCATAGATCGCGCTGTATTTCCATGGGGTATCAGCAAAAACATGGCGCAGATTGCGGGTATAAAGGCAAGCAGGGCTGGTTTTGAATTTATATTTGCTGGGACACCACCGCATAGGGCCGCGCTGTTTATACACATCCCATTCATAGCCCCCTACATCCCATTTGCCCTCATCATCAGGCCTATAAAAATCCCTCACAAACTCATATCTCGTCAATTTGGGCTGTTTGTAATGGGTGCAGTATCTCTTTGTGACTTTGAAATACCGCAACATAAATCCATCTGTGGTCTTTTGGGCATATGCTGCAATGACTTCATCCACTAGCATTGTCGTTTTGCCTATGGCTTTGAAGGTGATTGCCTTTTTGCACATGGGGCATTTTCCCGGGCTATCATGTTTCGCCCCATCTAGCGGCGGCTTTTTGGTTGTGCCTGTCTGGGCAAAATCTTGTTTGCAGGAGGTGCAATAGCCCTCAATGCGCCCCTTGTTTGGCCGCCTGTAGTATATATAGCGACTAAAATCAAGCGCGACCTCATTTATCCAATATTCAAAATCCTTGGGCAACTCCCGGCACTCTTTCATTCGCTCATCAATGGGGTCAGTTTCTTTTTTGTGCCGCGCGGCGCGCTGGGCATCCCGCAAATCCTTTTGCCAATCCTGCATAGCTTCATAAGGCGATTTGTCGGATTTGAAAAAATCGCAAGTCAGCTTTGCCGTCCGCTCATTCGCGCTTGCCACCGCTTTTTTACCATGCCAAAAGTTGATTAAGCTACTCAAAGTGGCATTTGACCATTTACGCTCCGGCGACAAAATTTCGGTTATAAAATTTTGCCTATTGAAAAACATTCTAAATTCTGGTATACTGGTTTCAAGGTTGAAAAACGTAACTGCCAAGATGTTAGTTTTCTTGGCATCTTTACCGCTAAGACCGTGAATCCTAGCGGCAAAGACATATTTTAGATTTTGGCAACCCGAAACTTGCGAGGTTTCGATTGCCCGGACGAGCTGCTCAATTTCGAGCAGCTTCAGTTTTTTCTTATCAAGCACATCCGGCAACCCCCTTAAAACAACGACATTTGCCCATCTGCCTGCTTTTTCTCGACAGACTTCTTTTTGGCATCGGCTTTTTTCTCCGCATCTTTTTCAGCCTTTGCGGACTTTTGCTCGGCATCCCGCTTTTTGCTTTCTTCCTCGCGCTTTGCATCCGCCTCGGCTTTTTTCGCCTCCAAGGCGGCATCATCCATGGCGAAATAATCATTTGCCATTGCATATACTTCCTCCGGCGGAATATAGCCAGCCTTGCCATTAAGGTGCTTTTTCGCCTGCTCCACAATGAAATCCAAACACTTTAGCAATGTTTTATGTTCCTGCATAACCAGCGCGGCAAACTCCTCGTCTTCTTCGCATTTGCCTATCACGAATTCGGCGATAGGATTTGCAAGCTCTGGCCCATGGTATTTGTGTTCTGATTCTTTGATTTTTTTGATGGCATTTTCTCTCAAGCCGTTACCTCCTCAAAAATATTTAGTTGATTTGCTGATGGCAGCGTAATTGCCGACACTTCGTCCTTAAACTCAAAATAGAATTTCACACCGTCTGGCGGCGGCTTCTCGGTAGTAGTCAGATTCATAATCCTGTCAAGTGCTTCACGCATAGGCCAGCCGTCAAGCATATAAACCGGAGTATGCCAGCGCGATATTTGCTCGAATAGCAAGGTATTACCATGGATTATCACGGCCGGTATGCCATACAGGCTCAATTGCAAATAGCACATATGTACGCATTTCAAATCCACATCCCGAGCCTCAACAAGCATTTGGCGATTATAGTCATAGCCATTTTTTGTCATAGCCTTTGCAAATCCCAGCACCATTGCCCCGCTGCCGCAACAAGGCTCGGCCATTTTTATGTAACCCTTTTTGGCAATGGTGCTATCATTTTCATCTAGCGACATCAAAGCCATCATGTCGCATACATGCTGCGGTGTAAAAAACTGGCCGCGATATTTGTTGTGCAATTCCAATTCGTGAAATAGCTTGCCCAGCACATCAAACGGCCCATCCGTCCTTTGCCGAACTTCCAGCTCTCCAACAAAATGCGCGAACATTTCGGGAAAGAGCCGCAATTCATCCCCCGCATACTTCCCAACAAGGCGCATATACTCAGCTTCCCGCTTTTCACGATTAACCCAATCCACCGAATTGCTAATGGATATAGCAGACATAGCCAAAAAATCCTCGAAAATTTGCCATGCGCCGTATCGCTGCGATAGCTTATTGATTCTTTTGAGTATTTCTGCATAGTGGTTGGCATTGTCGAAGGTTTGGGCTTTAGCTTTTTTGCCATGAGGTCCTCCTATCCAACGTCGTAAAGCGTTTGTTGAGGGTCGCTAATTTTGCGCAGGATATATTCGCCGCTGCCAATGCTGTTTGTCAACTCATAATTACCATCCAAAAATAGCTCCCCTCCGGTTTCAAGTTTGGTTTTCATTATTGACGATAATTTGTGTTTGATTGTCGGCAACAAAACGTCCCTGTGGCTGATTTCATCTTTTTTATCAAGCACCGGCAATGTGGTTTCTTCGAGCTTGATTGTGAGTTTGATTGTGATTTCAGCCTCGGTGACATCTTTTGATACCATTGCGGCGAAAGTCGTTTGCAGATAATTGTTGATATCTGTTTTCATGTCCTTAAAGGTATCGCCGTCAATACATAGCTTCATTTCTTTGCTCATAATAATCCTCCTCGTGTTGGTTTTAGTAGGCTTTGCCGCGTTATTCACCGCTCAACAATTTCATCTGCAATCGCTCATTTTCTGCCATTGTTAAGCCATTGCGTACCGATTCCTCCGGAAAGGGTATCGGGATGGCCATGCTGGAAATTCGCTGAATCAGCTTGTCGTGATATAATAGATTTTCTGCGGCGCAGTTACTGGTAAAAATAGTTGGTTTTAGCCTTGTTTTGCGAGTATCTATGATGTGAAACAGTATTTGCTCCACCCAGGCCGTTGGCCGCTCTGTGCCAATATCATCAAAGATGAATACATCGGCATCACAGATGGTTTTAATCAGGCTTTCTTGGGATTGGGTCATGCTCTCCTTGTCATCTTTATCCCAAGTGCCTTTGATTTTCTCCAAAACGCCTATTACAGTCATAAAACCAACGCTAACGCCATATTTCTCCCAAAGAGCATTACCAATACTAACAGCAAGGCGGGTCTTTCCGCTGCCGGGCATTGTGCTGTAAAGATACAACCCTTTACCCATGCCCCTGTATTCCTCAAAGCCCTTTACATAACTTGCCGCCATTCGCTTTGCTTTGGCCGCCAATTCTTTGTTTTGGGGCAAACAGTACAAATCTAACTTGAAATCGTTGATTTTGTGGTCTTTAAGCTCTATGGGTACCTCTGCAGATTTTAGTCTTCGCATCTTGTTTTCGCGAACAAGGCACTCGCATTGGCGAGAGCGGATTATGCCGTCCTCGCACTTAACATCAACCCATTTATGGTCTTTGCATAGCTCGCACTTAATAATCGACCTCTGTGTCGCCAATGTCGATAAATCCCTGTTTGCGGGCAAGCTGGTTGAGTCGCTCTCCCTCTGTATTCTCATTGCTTCGAGTTTCTGCAAAAGGAGATTTACTCCTATTTGCTCCATGTATCTCGCCCCTTTGCGATTTAATCACATGCTTTGGGACAATGCTTTCGCCTTTGTCCTGTACTCTAGCAAGCCAAGAGTTTGCAAATCGCAAAATCCCTTTTTTGGTTTTGCGTTTGGATGGATTTGCCAAAAGCCAACCCCGCATACCTCGGAGCTGCTGCATTACATCAACAGACGGGTATAATTCCGCCCATTCTTCAATCTGCGCCTCGAGTATAGGATATTCGCTTTTGTCGTTAAGCGGCAATGTTATAACCGCCTCACTTTCGCTTGGAGGGTCGGCGCAAGCCGACAGCTCCGAGCAAGTGTTTTTTGTCTTTTCTTTTTTCTTGTTTCTTTGTTCTTTGTTCTTTATTCTTAGGGGGTCTGCAAAGCCTTGATTTTGCTGGCTTTTATCGACCCGACCTGTGGAGGTTTCGGGGCTTTCCTGTTCTGCTTCCTGTAATTCATGTGTGGCTGATGTGTTGGTAATGTGTGGGTTAATCGGTGGCTGATGTGTTGAAATTCCATCAAAAACACCTCTTAAATCCGCATTATTGCCGGGATTGTAACCTGTGGCATTTTCAGCACTTGACCGGGGGATATTTTCACCCTCGACCTGTGGCTGATGTGTTGGGATTGTGTTGGTGATGTGTTGGGATTGTGTTGGCTTAGAATTGCCAGTATTTTCTAAACCTTGGTAATGCCTGTAATTGTTAATCGTGATTATGGTGGGTCTGGTTCTGGAGTTGGATTTTTTTAGCGTAATCATTCCGTCT
>Ga0209755_10004079_pt1 | contig 17614 bp, 16 predicted proteins | sample TergutCo191P1_FD_187301 | JGI IMG/M metagenome (GOLD analysis project Ga0209755, IMG submission 187301) | Cornitermes sp. P1 segment gut microbial communities from Petit-Saut dam, French Guiana - Co191P1 (SPAdes) (version 2) | ecosystem: Host-associated > Arthropoda: Insects > Digestive system...
TGCCAACTTACGATTCCCTCCGCCGGTATTATCCGGATCAGGTGCGCCCAACCAACAATCTTCCATAATGTTATGGTTGAACAGGGTTCCAAGCATTGCAAACACCGTTTGCGCTTAATCTCAGCCGGTTTTACCAGCACCCCAATATATTTTCACTCTATATTAAAAATAAAAAAGTGTCAAGCGGTCATATTTGCAGTATGCAGCCTTGACATTTAAAGTTTTTTTATTTATTCTGATAAGAGGCGGTTTATGAAAAAGGGGGAATCATGAAAAAATTAATAGTTGTTTTTATAATATTTATTGTTTTATTATCAGGCTGCAAAAACGAACAAAAATTCGAGCTTGCGCTTATAACCGATATCGGAAACATCGACGACAAATCTTTCAATCAGGGTTCGTGGGAAGGCATCGTTCAATATGCGAATGAAAATAATATTTCGCATATTTACTATCAACCCAACGAAAAAAGCACAGAGTCGTATTTAAAATTAATTGACACTGCGGTTCGCGGCGGCGCAAAAGTTATCGTAACGCCCGGCTTTCTTTTTAATACGCCGATTTTTATCGTGCAGGATAAATATCCGCATGTTTGTTTTATTTTGATAGACGGCGTTCCGCACAGCGAAGACTATTCAACTTTCAGAACGGGCATTAACGCGGTCGGCGTTCTTTACGCGGAAGATCAGGCGGGATTTCTCGCGGGGTATGCCGCAGTAAAAGACGGATATAGAAATCTCGGATTTATGGGAGGCATGGCTCTTCCCGCAGTTGTTCGTTTCGGTTACGGTTTTGTTCAGGGCGCAGAATATGCAGCGCAGGAACTTGGTCTTGCTCCCGGTTCGATTTTGATTGACTACCATTATACGGGTCATTTTGACGCTACGCCCGAAGTGCAGGAAATGGCGGCATCATGGTACAACTCGGGCATCGAAGTGATTTTTGCCGCAGGCGGATCTGTCGGCAATTCGGTAATGGCAGCCGCAGAGCAGGCGGGAAAATTTGTAATCGGTGTCGATGTCGATCAATCAAATCAATCGCATACCGTTATTACATCGGCAATGAAAGGGTTAACGCCTTCCGTTTATGAATGCATTTCCGATTATTATGCCGAAAGATTTCCGGGAGGGCAGACTCTCATTTTCGAAGCTGCAAATAACGGCGTAAGTCTTCCGATGGCAACATCAAGATTTCGCACTTTCAGTCAGGCGGATTACAATTCGATTTTTTCAAAACTTGCGGACGGAACAATTCAAAGATTTGACAATCTTGACGGCGACGGAAGCCCAAGGGTTGTTCCTGTTCGCATAACAAAAGTTACAGAAAGATAGTGGCGCGTATGGAATACATTATTGAAATGGCAGGGATTACAAAAGTATTTCCCGGTATTATCGCAAATGACGACGTTACGCTAACCTTGAAAAAAGGCGAGATTCACGCATTGTTGGGAGAAAACGGCGCCGGAAAATCCACATTGATGAGCGTTCTTTTCGGACTTTACAAGGCCGAGAGGGGAACGATTAAAAAGAACGGCGAAGTCGCGCGCATTCACGGTCCTAACGACGCAAAAAAACTTGGAATCGGAATGGTTCATCAGCATTTTAAGCTTGTTCACAATTTTACCGTTTTGGAAAATATCATTCTTGGCGCAGAAACCGTAAAATACGGAATGTTAAAACTTGACAGCGCGCGAAAACAGGTAATGGAATTGTCAAAACATTACAAACTGGAAATTGATCCCGACGCTCTCGTTTCCGATATTACTGTCGGCATGCAGCAGCGCGTAGAAATATTAAAAATGCTTTACCGCGAAAACGAAATATTGATTTTTGACGAACCCACAGCAGTTCTTACTCCGCAGGAAATAGAAGAATTAATGAACATAATGAAAAATCTTGTCGCAGAGGGCAAGTCGATAATTTTTATTACGCACAAACTCTACGAAATAAAGGCAATCGCGGACAGATGCACGGTTTTACGAAAAGGAAAATGCATCGGCACAGTGGATGTCGCTTCTGTTTCCAAAGAAGAATTGTCCGAAATGATGGTAGGGCGAAAAATTAATTTTACCGTGGAAAAAAAGGATATTGCAGTTGGTGAAACAATCCTAAAAGTGGAAAATTTAACCGTTAACAGAAAAAATACGTTCAATGCAAGCCATGGAAAAGCGCTTGTAGACAACGCAAACTTTGAAGTTCGCGAAGGCGAAATTGTCTGCGTCGCGGGAATCGACGGAAACGGCCAGCAGGAGCTTGTTTTGGCGCTTGCAGGAATGTTGAATCATGACGCAGGGCGCATTTTTATCGACGGCAAAGAAGTTACACATAACGAAATTCGAAAAAGAGGGTTTTCGCATATACCGGAGGACAGGCACAAACACGGTCTTGTTTTGGATTATAACCTTGCCTTTAATATGGTGCTTCAAAAATACTATACGCCAAAATTCCAAAAATGCGGCTTTTTGAAATTTAATGAAATTTACAGACATGCGGACGAATTAATCAAAAATTTTGACATAAGAAGCGCTTCGGGCGCAAAGACAATTGCGCGTAACATGTCGGGCGGCAATCAGCAGAAGGTGATTATCGCGCGCGAAATTGACCGCGATTCGCGCCTGCTTGTCGCTGTTCAGCCGACAAGGGGTCTTGATGTCGGCGCAATCGAATATATTCACAAGCAATTGGTTGCAGAGCGCGACAAAGGCAAGGGGGTACTCCTTGTCTCGCTTGAACTTGACGAAGTCATGGACGTAAGCGACAGAATCCTTGTAATGTTCGAAGGAAAAATTGTCGCGGATGTCAAACCGAACGAGGTAACGTATCAGGAATTGGGATTGTATATGTCTGGTGCCGGGAAAAACAAAGCCGCATAATTATAAAAAGGAGAATGATTATGGAAAAACAATATCATATCGGTTTTGACGACAGCCACGGCGCGTTATACGCAATTCTCCCCGGCGATCCCGGCAGAGTGGAAAAAATCGCATCTCACCTTGACAATCCGCGTTTCTTCTGCCAAAACCGCGAATACACAACATGGCTTGGCGAATTAAAAGGAAGCGGTGATGCAAAAACGGTTATGGTAATTTCTACGGGAATGGGCGGACCCTCAACAGCCATCGCCGTCGAAGAACTTTTTAACACGGGCGTACGCAATTTTATAAGAGTCGGCACATGCGGCGGCATGGCTCTCCCTGTTACAGGCGGCGACATTGTAATCGCAACAGGCGCAATTCGTCAGGAAGGCACAACGCGCGAATATGTGCCGATTGAATTTCCCGCCGTTGCAAACATGGAAATAACAAACGCGCTTGTAGACGCCGCAAAAAAATTGAATTTAAATTGGCACGCGGGAATTGTGCAATGCAAAGATTCGTTTTACGGTCAGCACAGCCCCGATCGCATGCCCGCAAGTTTTGAACTTAACAATAAATGGGAAGCGTGGAAAAAAGCAGGCTGCCTTGCCTCGGAAATGGAAAGCGCCGCTCTCTACATTGTAAGCCAAACCTTGGGTGCGCGCGCAGGCTGTGTTCTCAATGTTGTTTGGAACCAGGAGCGCGAAAAATCCGGCATGACCAATCCGCATTGTCACGACACGGAAGCTGCAATTAAAACAGCGGTACACGCTGTAAGATTATTGATATGAAGAAAAAAATATTTTTAATTTTTCTTTTTTTTATTGTCTTTTTGAATATATATGCAAATGATAGATTTGTTTTTAAATGGAATTTCGGCGATCTTGGGATCGGAATGAACGCATTTGACAATAATACAAATTTTGAACAATTTTTTTCCATTTTAAATATTGGAATTGAACATCAATATTCGGGTATCGGGATTGAGCTTACTCCGGTTAAATCCTGGTCATGGAGTTATTATCCGGAAAGTTTTGATAATAAAGAGAGCAGAGACAGTTATTTGAATTTAAACATTTATTGGAATATGTTTGATATTGGAATATCAGATAATAATGCATTTAGATTTTTTTTTGGACCTTTTAACAAATTAAATTATTTGTTTTATAAGGGAAACGATTTTATGCAAAATGAATTTATATACACCGCAGGGGTCCGTTTCGGTTTGGGATGGTATATTACAGACTTTATTTATTTTAATGTAATAGGAGGAGAAATAGGATATCGCAATGTCAGCGGAAAAAGCGCATTTTATTTAAGCGGGCAAATAGATTTTGTAATTTATATTGCAGGTTATATAGGAAGCGTAATAAACAATCCATAATTTCTCCCTAAAAATTGAACTTTTTACAATAAAAACAAATAATACATAAAATCTCAAAATAAAAAACAAATAATATTTTTTAATTTATTAAAATTTTATTGAAAAATAATTGCAATGGATGTATAAAAGTGTAAAGGAATATTAATCATCTTTTGCAGATCAAAGCGAAATTTTTATGAACAGGAGTATTCTATGAAAATCACACTAAGAAACATTGGAATTATCGTTGTTGCAATGATAATTGGATTGATAATGCTTGCCTGTCCCCCTGAACCGGGCGGAAACGGCAATACCTCCAGTGGCGGATTTCTTACAGCCGGGGTATGGGCAAATGGTACAATAAGCGATCCGGAAGACAGTGTTAAATACACATTCAATGCAGTGGCAGGGGAAGTTTATCGTATATGGACAAACGACAGAACCACAGGTGACGGCACTAAAACATTGGTTACGGCAAGCAATACCGTTACGTTCGAGAATGGGGCAGAAGGTACCAATATACTTGGATATATTGCTGTTACAAAAGCAGGCACTATTGGTGTCGAAATTAAGCCATCCTCGTCAAGTATTTTTAATACAGGCACATTTGCAGTTGCGTATACAATTGGCGAAACATCTTCAAGACCTGCTTATTCTCCGTTAAACCCGTCAAATACAACTGAGCTTGCTTTAAATACTTGGATGGACGGAGAAATAGCCAATCAGGGCGATTTTATTTGGTATTCTTTTAATGCAGAAAACACTCAGCAATATTGGATTTGGTGGAATGACGGTTTTGAAACTAACGGCAACGGAACAAAAACGGCAGATGTGGCTGTAAGCTGTTTTTACGGCAATGATGCCACATCAGTAGGTTTTTCCAATTTTGATTCGGGCTGGAACACTGCGAGGACTTTTACGGCAAACAGAACGGGCAAGGTTTTTATCCGTGTCAGTATCGCTTCAAAGGCATCTGAAGGACAAAGAACCGGAACATTCGGATTGCTGTATAATACAGCCAACGCAAAGGCAAACACTTTTAATTTGGCTTCTGCCGTTCCGCTTGCATCTGGGATATGGGCAACAGGTGAATTTACGGAATCGGTTAATGAATTATTTTATTCGATAGAAATTCCTACCAGCAAAACTTATTATTTCTGGTTGAATGACGCTCAGGGCAATGGAAACAGAACATTGGATGCAACAATTACCGCCGTTACAAGCGCCGAGACTGTAATTTTTAACAGTGCAGATGCGTCATGGGGTTCGCCAAGAACAAGCTATCGAACAGCAGGCGAAACAATTTATTTAAGAATTGTTCCAAAAACTTCGGGGCAAACCGGTTTATTTGATATTGCATATAACGATTCTGCATTCAAACCCTGGCTTGAGCCGTTAAACACCGATGTACTTGTAAATGGAGTATGGTTTGACGATGAAATTGTCAGCGGCTCAAGAACCGAAGTCTGGTATAAATTTAATGCATCTGCAAGTGGAGTATATCGTATTTGGTGGAATGATGGCGTCGGTTCTTCCGGTAATGGTACCAAATCTCTTGATGTTTATGTGTCCTGTTTTTATAGTGACGGTACACCGATTTTTGAAGGTATAAATGCAGCATATTCTACTCCACGGAATTTTACCCCCGATTCGGACGATGTGATTTATATAAGCGCAAGGGCAGTAAATGCAGGTGGTGTCGGCACTTTCGGAATAGTATTCACGGAAGGTAACTCAACCCGCCCGCCATTGGGTATTATTCCGTCCAATCCGTCCATCGCCATACCAATTACATTAAATCAATGGACCGAAGGCGAGATCACCGGTTCGGATACCGAAGTGTGGTATTCATTCACTGCAAGCTCCGGAACTCATCACTTCTGGTGGAATGACAGTTTTGTCGGCGACGATTCAAAAACATTGGACATTACCGTTAGTGTTTTTAGAGCATCAAATGAAGATGCCGTGTTTTACAAGATGGATTCCGCATGGGGCAGTTCACGCAGTCAAAGTCTTAATTCAGGTTTACATTATATTTTGGTTACTCCGAAAACAGTTGGAGCTACCGGTACCTTTGCTGTCAGTTTTAATAATGGCGCCACAAAGCCATTTATTGCTCCTGTAAACACAACTCCGTTAACCCATGAGCAATGGTTTGACGGCGAAATCACCGGCAGTTCAAATGGAGAAGAATGGTACACAATTGACGTTACAGGCGGACAATCTTATAACTTCTGGTTAAATTCTGCCGCAGGTGTTTTCAAGACATTAAATGCAGGTATCACTGTTTATAACAGTAATGGAACTGTGGCTTCTGCGCATTCATCCGGTGCATGGTCAACTCCTAGAACTATCACTCCCGCTTCAAGCGGAACCGTCTATATTAGAGTTAACGCTACTGAACCCGATACAGTCGGCACTTTTGGAATTGTGTACAGTACTGGCAATACAAAACCTGTTCCTCCTATGCCTGCGGCGACTTCAATAACAGCTGAACAGTGGACAACCGGTAATATAGCTTTAAACGGCGAACAGTGGTTCAGTTTTACAGCAACTGCCGCTACACAGTATATACATTGTATTTGGGGTTCTTTAAGTGATATTTATATCCAGTTATATACCAGTGATTTAAATACAACTGGAAATCAATCGAATCTATATGGTAATAGTAGTAATAGAAACACTAACAGATCGTTAACTGTCGGGCAATTGTATTATATAAGAGCGTGGCCATACTCTTCATCAGGAAATGGTAACTTCCAAATTACTATCAATGCTTCTGCAACCGCGCCTGCACAATAAATTAAGTAATTTGTTTTAACTCGCAAAGCCTGTCGCCAAAAGCGGCAGGCTTTTTTTTGGCGGTTTAACAATACAAAGAAAGAAACTGACTTGGCGTAACAATAAAGTCTTCCTTGGGAAAATGTCTAATATTTCCCGTTATAAGAAACGCATTGGCTTCTTTTGCAGCGTCATAAAACTTTTTATCATCATCGTCAACTTTTTTGTTTTTGGCGGAAAGTTTTCCTTCAACGGCAATTCCAACTCTTGTAATGTCATCAATTAAACGAATAACCTGCACAGGGTTAAAATTAAATTTTTCTCTGGAAAGCACTTCGTAATATTCTTCTATAATAAGACCGCTGTAAAAAGGAATTATTTTTCCGTCTGCCATTAAATCAACAATAAAAGCGGGAGGACCTGATGTTAAAAGCGCAGAAACAAGAATATTCGTATCAAGAACAACTTTTAGCATTTTTCGCTTTTGACCTTCGTTTTTTTCTTACAGCTTTTATTTCTGCATTAATTTCGTCAATGTTCATGTTTGAATTGCCTGTCTTCATGGAAACTAGACGCATATCTGTAAGGTTTTGCATAAATTCAAGTTTTTGAAGCATGGATAATGTTTTTTCAAAATTTTCGGTGTCAATTTTAAATATTATAGCCTGAGGCTTGCCGTTATTTGTAAGGACAGCTTTTTTATCGGTATTAAGTTTTGTAAGCGCCTCTGCAGGAGATTTGCTCAACTCACGAACAGTTAAAAATTGCATATATACCTCTTAATTTATTATGGACGATTGTCGGACAATTGTCAATAACTTTCTTCTTTTCGTGAAAATCCGTGTCAATCCGTGGACATATTTACTCTTTATTTGTTTTACAATATAATTCTAAACAAAGGAGTGTTTTATGAAAAAGAAACCGTTTTTTATTCTATCAGTTTTGGCAATTTGTTTGTTTGTAGCTTGTGAAGGCACACCAACACCGATTGTTCTTTATGATTCATTGACCGATGAACAGGTAGCGATAGTTCGTTATAATGGCGTAGATATCGTTGAATACAATGGAATTGCTGTACAATGGAAAGTAGGTTATAGTTTATTGGAAATCAGAATCCCCGGAGGAAGAACGACTTTTGTTCTGAACGGACATGTTAGTACGGGAAGTGGTTTCATAAGATATAATAATGTCCCTTTTGTTTATAATTTTGAAAACGGAAAGGAATATACCGTCATTATGCAGCATGATGTAATTAGAGTTTACGACGGTTTGCATAGAATTTATGATACTTTGTCAGGGATTAAAGCTCTTGCAACATTCCGAATGACAAATGAAGGGCAAATACTTACGCATGTAAATGGACAATGGATAAACTGATAATTAACCTGGCGGTACGATGAAAGAAACTGACTTGGCGTAACATTAAATTCTTCTTCTTTTCGTGAAAATCCGTGTCAATCCGTGGACCTTTTTCTTCCATAATTTCAATCTTATATAGCAAAAATCCGCTTCCTTTTGTATAATCTGCAAAGGAGCGTATAATGTACAAGCCTTACAAACCCATTCCCGCAAAAGTAAATTTCCCCAAACTCGAAGAGGAAGTCCTTAAATCATGGGAAAAAAACCGAATTTTCCAAAAATCCCTTGAACAGCGCAAAGATGCCGAAGAATTCGTTTTCTACGACGGCCCTCCCTTTGCAACCGGGCTTCCGCATTTCGGGCACTTTGTTCCAAGCACCATTAAAGACATTATTCCGCGCTACCAGAGCATGAAAGGAAAAAGGGTAGAGAGGCGTTTCGGCTGGGATTGTCACGGCCTTCCTGTAGAAAACCTAATCGAAAAAGAACTTGGTCTAAAATCAAAAACCGACATCGAAAATTACGGTATCGCCAATTTTAACGAAGCCTGCCGCGCCTCGGTTTTGCGTTATGTGAAAGAGTGGCGGCAAACCATCACGCGCCTTGGCCGCTGGGTCGATTTTGACAATGACTACAAAACAATGGAAAGCGGCTACATGGAATCAATCTGGTGGGTAATGAAAACCCTCTGGGACAAAGGGCTTCTTTACGAAGGACACTACATCCTCCCGTATTGTCCGCGCTGCGCGACAGTGCTTTCCAATCACGAATTGAATTTGGGCGGATACAAAGATGTGCATGATCCTGCCATTACCGTACGCTTCAAAATAATAAATAAGGAATTAAAAATAAAAAATGAGATTCCCGATAACACTTATCTTCTTGCGTGGACGACAACGCCGTGGACGCTGCCTTCCAACCTTGCGCTTACAATGGGCGCCGATATTGATTATGTGCTAATCGAGGACAAAGCGTCAAAAAATAATTTTATACTTGCCAAAGCGCGATTGTCCGCGTATTACAAAAGCGAAGACGAATATAAAATTATTTGGGATAAAAAAGGCGCAGATCTTGCAGGCATTCAATATGAGCCGCTCTTCCCGTATTTTAAGGATGCGCCTAACGCATTTCGCACTTTCCTGGGCGATTTTGTCACAACAGAAGACGGCACAGGCATCGTTCACACAGCGCCCGGTTTTGGCGAAGACGATGCGCGCGTGCTTAAAGGAACAGGCATTCCCGTAATTTGTCCTGTAGACGCAGAATGTAAATTCACAAGCGAAGTAACAGACTTTGCGGGCGTTTTTGTAAAAGACGCAGATAAAGCCATTATAGAAAAATTGAAAGAAGAAGGCAAACTGATAAAGCGCGATCAAATACTTCACGCATATCCGCATTGCTGGCGTTGCGAAAGCCCTTTAATTTACCGCGCGGTCGGCTCATGGTTTGTCAGCGTGGAAAAAATCAAACAGGATTTGTTGGACGCAAACAACCAAATATATTGGGTTCCCGGGCACATCAAAGACGGGCGTTTCGGAAAATGGCTCGAGGGCGCGCGCGACTGGGCAATCAGCCGCAGCCGTTACTGGGGAAACCCTCTGCCAATCTGGCGATGCGAAGAATACGAAGGCAAGCCTTCGTGCAATAAAACAATTTGCGTTGGCAGCCGCGACGAGTTAAAAGAGCTTTCAGGCACATACCCCAAAGATTTGCACAAACACTTTGTCGACGAAATTACAATTCCGTGTACATGCGGAAATACAATGAGACGCATACCCGAAGTCCTCGATTGTTGGTTTGAATCGGGCGCAATGCCGTACGCGCAGAATCATTATCCGTTCGAGAACAAGGAATTTTTCGAGGAGCATTTTCCTTCCGATTTTATCAGCGAGGGTCTCGATCAAACGCGCGGATGGTTTTACACATTAACCGTTCTTGCCGCGGCTCTTTTAAAAAAACCCGCTTTTAAAAATTGCGTAGTCAGCGGATTGGTACTCGCGCAAGACGGAAAAAAAATGAGCAAAAGCCTTCGCAATTACACGGATCCAAACGAAGTTATAAATTCTTTCGGCGCGGACGCGCTTCGCCTCTTTTTGGTTCACTCCGCTGTAGTAAAAGCGGACGATCTTCGTTACAGCGACGAAGGTGTGCGCGAAATAATGAAAAGCATAATTATTCCGCTTTGGAACGCATACAGTTTCTTTGTCACTTACGCAAATATCGATAAAGTAACGCCCGAAGGCGCGAGCGAAAAACCCGTAAATCCGCTTGATCAATGGATATTATCGGAAACCCAAACCCTTGTAGAAAAAGTCGGCGGCGCATTGGATGCTTACGATTTAAGCCGCGCAGTGGATCCTATTTTGCGCTTTATAGACTTGTTGAACAATTGGTATATCCGCCGTTCGCGGCGCAGATTTTGGCGCAGCGAAAACGACGGCGATAAAATCGAAGCTTATGGCACTCTTTATGAAGCGTTAAAAACGCTCATTACAATTGCGTGTCCTTTTATGCCTTTTTTAACAGACGCAATCTGGCAAAACTTGCGCTTGGAAAACGAAAAAGAATCGGTACACCTTGTCGATTTCCCCGCCGTTAACGAAAAACGCCGCGACAAAGCGCTGGAGTTTAGAATGGCTTGCGTTATGTCGGCAGTTTCAATCGGAAGATCCTTGCGCTCGCAGTACAATATCAAAATGAGGCAGCCCCTTCGCAAGGCGGAAGTTGTTACGCGAAACGACGAAGAAAAAAAAGCGCTTGTCGGCATGGCAGACATTATCCGCGAAGAACTGAATGTAAAAGAAATAATTTTTTCCGATAACGAAGAAGCTCTTGTCGAATACGAAGTAAAAGCGAATTTCCGCGTCCTTGGCAAAGAACTTGGAAAAGACATGAAAGCCGCCGCCGTAAAAATCGAAGCCCTGGGTCACGCGGAAATCCAAAGGGTTTTGGAAGGTTCTTCCCTTTCAATCGACTTTCCCGGCGAAGGCGGCGCTTCGCGTTCTGTCGAGATAACCGCCGAAAAGCTCGATATCCGCCGCAACGAAAAAGCGAATCTTCGCGTATTAAACGAAGGCACTTTGACAGTCGGTCTTGATACGGAAATTACCAAAGAACTCAGCATGGAAGGCGACATACGCGATTTAATCCGCGGCATTCAAAATGCGCGAAAAGAATCGGGTCTTTCCGTTACGGATCGCATAGAGCTTTGCGTTCATGGAAACGATTCGCTAAAAGAAGCATGGGATCGCTTTAGCGTAACGGCTGCACAGGAAACGTTAGCTGTCAAAACAGAATGGGCAAAAGCTGACGGACAGATTCAAATAGAAGCGGGAGAAGAAATATGGTTTGTAAAAATCACAAAAGCGTAATTGTTTTTTTGTTGGTTCTTTTTTTAATATTTTCATGTCAGACAACTCCGCGCATTCCCGATGCATTCCACGAGAATGCCGCAAACGCGCCGCTTGATACAGGTGCCAATGTTTATATTTTTGCAAGCGCAAAAGAAGCGCGTTCCATTATCGATCTTTTGCCAATCGAAGAATTAAAAAACAGGCAGACAAGGCAAATGCTCGACAGAACGGATTACCTTGCAGCCGCGCTTTTTCCGCCGACAAGCGGAAAGCGTTTCCAGCTTGTAACATGGGGAAAATATCCGCACTCTCAGGCAAATATGGCATTTTCCGCAGACAGAAGCTGGCAGGCGCAAAGATCGGAATCGGGACAATCTTATTGGCACTCAAGCGCGAACAGGCTTTCATTGGCGCTCACTTCCAATCAGGCGTTTGCCGCCTCTTCGCTGCGCAGTCAGCCTTTGGATCCGTATGCCGCATCTCCCGGCATTAAAATTCCCGACGGCTTTAACAGCTTTCGAAGAAGCGCGCCTCTTTCATGCTGGCTTAACAATTCAAGCGTAATAATAGAAAGAATGTTAAACAATGCGGGCATACCCATGCGGCTTCCTGTAAGGGAAATTTTCTTCAATCTTGAACCTGCTGGCGGCAATTTCGAAGTTACCGCAAGGTTTCAGTTTGACAGCGTTTCGCAGGCTCGCGGCATGATCGCGCTTCTTTCGCTTGCGGCAGGAGCCATTTCCAGCGACCAATTGTTTTCGCTGTTGTTCGCCAATCAGCCTGTTTTAAACGGTAACAATGTCGACATCAAAATGGCTTCATTAAGCGAAAGAGAACTTTTAACACTTCTCGATTTTCTTCTTGGCGGTTTTCGCTGACAGGTTATTTACATTTTCATGTCTTTTTACTATATTTAAAACAGTTATGCCAACTTATGAATATGAATGTAAGAGCTGTTCCCATAATTTTGAAGCTTTTCAATCAATGAGCGATCAGCCGTTAAAAGAATGCCCCAAATGCGGCAAGGAAATACGCCGTCTCATTTTCGGCGGATCAGGCGTTATTTTTAAAGGTTCCGGTTTTTATGTTACCGATAAAGGCGGCAAGACGGAAACCAAATCTGCAAAACATAAAAAGAACGATACCGCCGCAGCCGGTTCTGCAGGTAATTCGACCGCAGGTAACTCGACCGCAGGTAACGGTTGTTCGCAATGTCCTGCCGCAAGCGAAACCGGCAAATGCCCCGCAGCGGCAGCCACGGAGAGTAAATCAGCATAATGGCGAAAATGAAACCGCTGTTTTACTGCGACAATTGCGGCTACGAAGTGGGCGACGATTTAAAGAAATGTCCCTATTGCGGCAGAAATTTCGTTTCGGTTCGCTGTCCAATCTGCGATTATTCGGGACCCGACAAAATATTTCAAGACGGCTGCCCCATGTGCGGTTATTCCGCGCCTCCTCAGCGCAATATTCCAAAACCGCCAAAATCAAAACCGCGCAAATTCGATGAGCCCCCTTCGCAGCCTCTTCCTTTCTGGACATTCATCGCCGCTTTTTTTGCGCTTATTGCCGTTATTTTTCTTTTTTCCCATTTGATTACAAGGTGATTTATCAGGGAGAGTTTTCCCAAAATTCGATATCGCGCGCAAGAACGGTGTTCCAAAACGGGTTTAGGTTATGATTCGCTCCCGTATATGTTTCATAACGCAAATTGATTCTTCCCCTGCCTGCCGTATCGCGCCGCGCATTTTCTTCGTTTATCGATCTTGCAAGCGCATCGTTCCATGCTTTTGGAACCGCAGTATCCCGATCACCCTGATGAAGAAGGATACGCGTCTGCGGCGCTATTCGATCCAAAAAATTTAAAAACGAAAAATCCGCCGCTGTGTAACTTCGCCTGAAATTTTGTGCCCATTCCTGCCCGCGCCCGTAATGTTCCGCGCTTTCCGGAAACGGCAGGCTTACAGGCGCCCAAAGCACAGTTGCAACCGGTCTTTGAACAGTTTGCAGAAAATGCAGAGCGACTTGCCCTCCGTTGCTGTGACCCCATAAAACAATTTTTCTAAAATTGACAGGAAAAGAAACCCTGTCCGCCTGCGCAACAGAAGCGCTGTATTGGAACACAGGCTGCAATAAACTGTTGTAAAGTTCAATTGCGTTTATTGTCGAATAAAACTGATGTAAAAAAGAAGGGGAGGGCGTAGGCGAAGAATCGGCATAGCCAAAAAAATCGGGCGCAATTACAGCCCAGCCGCTTTCCAAATATCTTCTTGCAGGGTTTTCCGTTCCCTTTCCCGTATAATAATTTCCGGGACGCTGATGCCCGCGAAGCATTAACACAATGCCCTTTATGTTTTGCGTATTTGCCGCAGGCATGCTTAGGCGCGCGCTTACGGTAAGCCCCATGCTCGAAAATGTCACATTATACGCATATTGCAGATTATTTTTGAATGCAAGCTGCCTGATTGCAATCGCGCTTGTCCTGTATTGATACGTTTGAAGACTTCGAAGTGAAAAATTCGCAGGGTTTAGTCCTTGCGCATTTAAATTGATTGTAAAGATTGACGCGGCAAGCGCAAGCACTGTAGTAAAAGTCATTTTTTTCATGATATAATTATAACATGGATTTATTTGAATCAATCGAAAAAAGATATTCTCACAAGGAACGATTTTTACCCGACAGCGTATCTCTTAAAGACCTTGAACAAATTGCAAAAGCGGGTCTTGCGGCACCAACAGGAAACAACAGCCAATGCGTCAGACTGATTATTCTGCCAGACAGAAAATCAGTGCAGCCGCTTTGCGACATTGCTCCAACAGAAGGAATGTCTACGGCTCCGTCTGCCATTGCCGTTCTTACCGACAAAAAAGCGCAGGTTGCAAAGTGGAACTTTGAAATGGAAGATTATTCCGCCGCCGCAACGCAAATGCTGTTAGCTGCAACCGCCTTGGGTTACGCCTCGCTTTGGCTTGACAGCCCCTATTTTGACGAAGACAAGCAAAAAGAAGCTCTCCGTATTCTTGGCGCTCCCGAAGGTTATCATCTGCGCGTTGTCCTCCCGATTGGCAAACCCGAAGGAACAGGTTCGCGCCGTCCTAAAATGGCTTTTAACGAAAGGGTTTCTTACGGAAAATTCGGCGAATAATTCTTTTTATTCTCCGGCAATCAGCCATTCCAAAACATTCAAGCGTTTTATGCCGTTTTGCCCTCCGCTCCCCGAATCCGTCGTCAATAAATATTTGGGATAATTGTCTTTTATCTCTTCCAGTGACGCATATTCTCTTTGCATGGTTTCTTCGTTACCCAGAACCGACCAGGCAACCTGATAATATTCAACTATGCCGCCGGCTTTGGCAGCCACAAAATCAATCTCTATTGTTTTTTTCTTTTGTTTGTTTTCTTCTTTAACGGTTCTGGTATTTACTCTGCCTGTTTTTACATCATACCCGCGTCTTAAAAGTTCCAGATAAACCACATTTTCCAAGGCATACCCGATGTCCTTGTCAGGCTGTCCAAGCAATGCGTTTTTTAAACCTATGTCGGCAGCGTAATATTTGGCGTCGGACTCAAGGATTCTTTTGCCCTTTAAATCATATTCCTCGCATTTGTACATAAGATAACTGTCCAATAAGCCCTTAACATAAGAGTTTAAAGTTGCAGGCGATATGTCTATTCCGGCATCGCTTTTCAATTTGTTTTTGACATTACGAAGCGATGTCGCGTTCCCTATGTTGTCAAACATAAATCTGATTATTTCATCCAGCCTGACAGGATCGCCTATGCCAAAACGCTGAATTATGTCTTTCCTGACAGTGTTTTGATACACAGAATCCAAAAGATAATTATTTATCATTTGGGGGTTATGGTTAAATTCGACAGTTTGAGGAAAGCCGCTTTCGCGGGTATACGATGAATATATATCGGGAAGGCCACCCTCATTTACCGACAAATACTCCTTAAACGACAAGGGCTGCATTTTTATTTCTATATATCTTCCCCCAAGCAGGGTTGCCATTTCGCTTGAAAACATATGTGCATTGGAACCGGTTAAATAGACATCGGCATTTTTTTTCAAACGCAGGGTATTGGCAAGCCTTTGCCAGTCATCCAGCATCTGAATTTCGTCAAGAAATATATAAGTTTTTTTGTCTTTTGGCATTTTATCGGTAATAAAATCAAGCAATGCGCTGTATTCTTCCAGTAATTTTGATTTTTGGTTTTTTTTAAGCCCGATTTCCCTGGTTTGAACGTCGTCTTCAAGGTTTACGGCTATTATCTGTTTGCCGCTTATCCCGGTTTTCCTTAAATACTCCTGAAATATCTCGAATAGTTTGGATTTGCCGCATCGGCGTACCCCGGTGACGATTTTTATTAAATCTGCATGAGATTGCCATAATTTTAGCTTTTCGATGTATTCCGGACGGTCTATAAGCTCCATTCTTATACTCCCTATCCTGTTCAGTATAATGAACAATTTCAGTAAATTCAATAAAATTGATCAACAAATTAAACAATTTTTTCCATGCATTTAACTGTGTTTTCCATGACTAATTTCTTAAAAATTTCTCAAAAAAATTGATTCCCTATTGACACTTTTTTTCAATTTTGATAGATTCTAACTTCAACCTCGTTTCTTGCGGGGGCAAGGTGACAGTGTGTTACTGTCTCCATTTTGATTAGGAGTTTTTGACGGATGCCTACTATTAACCAATTGGTTCGTTCCGGTCGCCAGAAAATTACGACCAAGACGAAATCCCCGGCTCTAAAATCCTGTCCTCAGAAGAGGGGGGTTTGTACCCGTGTAATGACCGTAACGCCCAAAAAGCCCAATTCGGCGCTCAGAAAGGTAGCCCGTGTGCGCCTTTCCCACGGCACAGAAGTTACAGCTTATATCCCGGGAATCGGCCATAATTTACAGGAACACTCGGTGGTTTTGGTCAGAGGCGGACGCGTTAAGGACCTTCCCGGTGTTCGTTATCATATTATTCGCGGCGCAAAGGATACTTTGGGCGTGACAGACCGCAAACGCGGCCGGTCAAAATACGGCGCAAAACGGCCCAAGGCATAGAGGTATAGAAGAATATGGGAAGAAAGAAAAAGACCATCGACAGGGGAATTTTACCCGATCCAAAGTACAACAGCGTGGTTGTTTCCAAGTTCGTAAACAGAATGATGTGGGAAGGAAAAAGATCACTTGGTCTTCGCATCATTCACGATGCGCTTGAAGTGTTAAAAACGAAAACCGACAAGGAACCCCTTGAAGTTTTCTTAAAAGCTTTAGATAATGTAAAGCCTGTAATAGAAGTTAAGTCCAGGCGCGTAGGCGGTGCGACTTATCAGGTTCCCGTAGAAATAAGGGAAACAAGGCGCGAAGCCCTCGGCATGAGATGGATAATCTCGGCAGCCCGCGCCCGTTCGGGAAAAGGCATGGGAGACCGTCTTGCAGCGGAGCTTCTTGATGCGTATAATAACACAGGTACCGCTTTCAAAAAGAAAGAGGATACCCATAAAATGGCAGAAGCCAACAAGGCATTTGCTCATTATCGCTGGTGAGTAACAGCGTAGATATATAAGTTTGGTTTCCAAACCGCTCATGTGTGTGTAAACATACAGCATGAGAAAGGTGGAACGATGTGGATATTGCGAACGCGTTGACGTGTTTTACCGCTTTTTTTCCGCAAACAGGCATAGCTTGAATAAGCGCTTGTACTGATCGTTTCCCCCTCAATAGTATTTTATGTACGGTATGTACGAAGAAAATATATTTAGTGTTCATTAAGGAGGACACAAATGGCAAAGGATAAATTTAATAGAACAAAGATCCACATGAATGTTGGAACGATTGGTCACGTCGATCACGGCAAGACCACTCTTTCTGCGGCTATTACCATGCACTGCGCCAG
>Ga0209755_10004080_pt1 | contig 17610 bp, 16 predicted proteins | sample TergutCo191P1_FD_187301 | JGI IMG/M metagenome (GOLD analysis project Ga0209755, IMG submission 187301) | Cornitermes sp. P1 segment gut microbial communities from Petit-Saut dam, French Guiana - Co191P1 (SPAdes) (version 2) | ecosystem: Host-associated > Arthropoda: Insects > Digestive system...
GGTGCGATATTCCTGACTTCATAATCAAGCCGCACAGCAAGGAAACCATTTACGAGCAGATTGTTTTCCAGGTCAAGTTGCTCATAGCCAACGGGGAACTGAAAATCGGCGACCCGCTTCCGTCCGTTCGCAATCTTGCAAAATCGCTTGAGATCAGCACGCTCTCCGTCCAGCGAGCATACACCGAGCTGAAAAACGAAGGGATAATCGAAAGCGTGGAAGGAAAAGGCAATTTCGTCGCGGAGGAATTGAACAGGTCTTCCCTGAAAGACGCCTTGCTGCGCGAGGTGGAAACCGAAGCAAAGAGAATCATCCTGCTGGCAAAGCAAAACGGAGTGGAGCTTGCGGAGCTGCAGGAGATAATCGACATATTTTGGAAGGAGAATTAAGTGGACAACATTCTGACTGTGAGCAACCTTAGCAAGGTCTACAGTTCCGGCAGAGGCGTCAGAAGCGTCAGCTTCGAGCTTCAAAAAGGCGCCATACTAGGCGTTATCGGTCTTAACGGCGCGGGGAAAACCACGCTCATGTCTTGCCTCACCGGGTTTATGGACTGGGACAGCGGGGACGTCGAATACAGCTTTGGCGGCAAGACTTACGAGAAAGTAAAGCCCGAGGTGCTTGAGTGCCTGGGAATCGTCGCTTCCGAGTACGGCTTTCCCGGTCATTTCAGCGCCAAAACCGTATGCAACATTATGGCAAGCGCGTATCGGAATTGGGACAAGGCAAAGTTCTTCGCGATATTGCGGGAACTGGAGCTTGACCCTAGCGTAAAAGTCCGGGCGTTTTCCAGGGGCATGAAAACAAAGCTCGCAATCGCCATAGCGCTTTCGCACAGCGCGAAAATCCTGTTCCTGGACGAAGCGACGAACGGTCTTGACGTGAAGGCTTCGGCGAAAGTGCGCGAGCTGCTGCACGCGCACGTGGCTGACGGGGAAAACGCGATTGTCCTGACTTCGCATATCATGGGCGAGATTGAGCGCCTGTCCGACGCCGTCATGCTTATCGACGACGGCGACATGAAATTTAACTGCAACAAAGACGACCTGCTGCACATGTACAAAGTCTTTCCCGTTACAAGGGCGATGCTAGGCGGCATTGACCGCGAGGATTTGATGCGAATCAAAAAGAACGAGCATACGGTGCGGGTGATAGCCAAAGACCCAAAGTCGTTTTCCGAGAAATACGCAATACAGCCGGAGGCTTTGCCTTTGGACTCGATAATCGAAATCTTTTTGGAAGGGGAAAACGCAGCATGAAAGGTTTGAAGGGGCTTTTGATAAACAACGCGTACCTGGTTAGGGAAAACGCGAAGATTCCGCTTGTGGTAGGGGTCGTGGCTCTTACGGCGAGAATATTTCATCACGTCGGGATTATCGATTTTCCGGTTATTGAAACTCTTTTTGCATCAACGACGCTGGCGCTTTTTCCCGGGAACAACCTTGAAGCCGTGGGCAGAGCCATGAACGCAAATTGGGACAGTTTCATGAAAGCAATGCCCGTGAGCAAAAGCATGATTGTCGTTTCTCATTATGCGATGTTCATCCTGCTTAGCGCCATTTGCCTTGTCGTATGGCTTGCCCTTCCCTTTGACGATGGAAACGCCGCAACCGTCATGCGCTTCCTTGTCTTGATACATATATTGTGCATCGTGTATTACCCGGTGGTTTACCTGCTAAGAATTGTGGCGCCGGACGCCGAGGGGCATTTCACGATGGCAATCGCCATTGGCGCAGGCGCCGCAGGGGCGATTGCTTTCGGGGCGATTGCCACGGAGCGCAACGCCATACCGCTGGGCTTGGGCATAATCGCGGCGGGTCATGCGCTGTCGATTGCGCTGAGCGTATACTTGGACAAACTCAGCCGACAAGGACGCGCCAAACGGAAGGAACACGGCGCAACGAAAAAAGCGCCGCAGCTACTTGACGTAATGCGGTAGTTTTGGTAAGCTGGCTGCAATCGCAGGAAGCAATGGCAAAATTTTTGCCGGCATAGGTATGCCGCAAAGATAAAGCGCCGGTTTATTCGCGCTGAGGGGTTTAATAGCCCGAATGCAATTCCGCAGGAGAACGAACGATCCCCGCTGCTTGCGGCGGGGCATCGTTCGTTCTGGATGAGGACTAAATCGACGCTTCCTTGCTTGGCTGAAAAAATTTTGGAGGATGACGCAAGATGCTGAAGCTGGACGCTTACAAATTGAAATGGATTGCCATCATTGGCATGTTTTTTAACCACATGGTTATAACTTGGTGGGACATTTTGCCCATGTGGCTGGCGTTCCCGCTGTATGCCGCAGGCGGGCTTACGTTTCCCATCATGGCTTACTTTGTGGTCGAGGGATACAGACACACATCCAGCCTGCCAAAATATATTTTGCGCATTTTGCTGGTTGGCGTAATCGCGCTGCCCTTTCACATTTTGGCGCTTGGGGTGCCTTTGGGGGGCGGAAACCCTGGGTTGTATCCCTGGCTGAACATTATGTTCAGCATAGCCTTGAGCCTTGTCGTCCTGGTTTTGTACGACAAGATAAGGTTCCGCGCGCTTTTTTGGGCGCTGTATGCGCTCTTGATTGTGCCGGTTTCATTCCTGTTTTTTGAATGGTACTTTATCGGCGTTACCATGGTGCTGTTGTTTCACGTTATTCGCAACGAAAGCGCTCGCAGGATTGTCCCCGCTGTTTTTTCGGGAGTATGTTGGCTTGCCATGTCTCTCCTTGCAATGGCATCGCCTCCTATTGAAGGCGTTTACGCCCTTGTCACGGATGCGAATTTTGCGATTATCATGCTAACCTTTGCGGTGGGATGTTTCTTTGCCGCGTTTTTGCTGAAGAATTTTAACGGGGAACGCGGGAAAAAGATGAAATGGCTGTTCTACGCTTTTTACCCGATACACTTGGCTGCGCTTGCAGGCGTCGCCTTGGCTCTGGGGCTGACAGATCTGCGCGTGTTCGGGCTTTAATTTGGGGGAATAGACCTCTTGCAAAACTTATGGAGTTTCGCAAGGGGTCTGCAAAAGGTCTAAAGTCTATTGAGGAGTTGTGTAAAATGTTGCTTGTCGCTGTTATCGCGTTATCCGGTATTGCGTTTATTGTTCTTGTAGCTTTGGTTTTGATACCGCTTTTCATTTCGCGGTCTTTTTTAGGGAAGCGGCTTAATTCGCAGCAATACGATTCAGCGTACTTTGGCATCGCCTCCGAGCATATTGCCATTAAAACCGACGACGGTTTGAACCTTGCTGCATGGAGGACAAAGTCAAATGCAGAAATCACAAAAGGCACGGTTATCATTATATCAGGCATAATTCACCCTTCCGTGACGGGATATTTTGGGTGCGCGAAACTGTTTGCTGACAATGGGTGGGATTCGCTTTTAATTGAGATGCGGGCGCGAGGGCTAAGCGAAGGCGCCACTACTGGTCTGGGAATGACGGAGTGGCGCGATGTGAAAGCGGGGGTAGATTTTCTTTCGACGGATGAACATGCAAAGGATTTGCCTATCATTGCTATGGGCACTTCAATGGGAGGAGGCACGGTTCTTACAGCGGCGGGTGAACTTCCCAGGATAAATGCTGTGATAGCTATTTCCGCTTTCACGACATTTACCGATATGGCTGTCGAGCTTATTCCCGGATATGGCGTTCCCAAATTTATAGCGCGTATTGACAGACCTTTTATAAATATGGTCATTGGTTTTCGTCTGGGGTTCGATGTACTGAAATACTCGCCTATAAACGGCATTGCAAAATTGGGATCGCGCCCGATTCTTTTGATGCATTCAACTGATGACAAGGAAGTTCCTTATTCGCAATTTGAAAAACTTTTTGAAACGGCTCAAAAAAATGACATACGAGCCACCGCATTTGTGCGCAAAGGCAACCATCATTTTGTTTGCTATGCCGATCACCTTAAAAACCCCATGCAAGATGTGGAATTTAGCCAAGCTGTTATCGGCTTTCTTTCGACTAATTTTTAATTGGTCAGCAGCAAAATGGTACAAATTTTATTGCATGCGAGAGGTTAATACCCTACCCCAACTGCCCGCAAGCGCCGGCTATGCCGCGGCCTCTGCGAAAGCGCTGCGTTACGCTCAGCCCGAGCGCTTTCAGACGCTGCGCGAAAATTTCAACCTCGGCGGGGGGAGGCTCGCGCAGGGGGGCGTCTTCGAACTTGAGACCTTTGACAGGGTTCCAGGGGATTAGGTTCACGGTGGCGTCCAAGCCAGCGGCGAAAAGCGCCATGTCCTGCGCGTCTTTCGCGCGGGTGTTGATGCCGCCTAGAAGCGCGGCCTCCAAGGTTATCCTGCCGCCGCCGCGCGACTGGAAATAGCGCAGCGCTTCCTTGACTTCGCGCAGCGGGATCCCCGCAGTGAGCGGCATGAGCCGCCGCCTGAGAACCTCGTCCGCGGTGGTGAGGGAAAGCGCGAGACGCGCGGCGGGGCCGTTGTCGGCTAGGTCGATGATGCCGCGGGCGATTCCGCAAGTGGAAACGGTTACGCGCCTTGGCGAGAAATTCATCCCGCGATCGTCGCTTATGACGGCAAGAGCTTTGCGCAGGCTTGGCAGATTAAGAAGCGGCTCGCCCATGCCCATGACGACGATGTTCGAGACGGAATGCCCCTGACCGCGTTCCCCAGGCGCCATTTCCTCGGCTTGCGCTTTCAGCAGCAGGAACTGCTCGACGATTTCGGAGGGACTGAGGTTGCGCGCGAAGCCCATGCTGCCGGTTTTGCAGAAGACGCAGCCCGCTGGGCAGCCGGCCTGGGTGGAAAGGCAGGCGGTGAGCCTTGCCGGGCCTTGCTCGCCCTCGCGCTTCGCCGAGGAGTCCGCGAGAAGCACGGCCTCGACGCGCGCGCCGTCGGCGAAGGCCAGCGCAAGCTTCGTCGAGCCGTCGTCGCAGCGGCGTTTTTCCGCGACGGCCTGCGGGCGCAAAAAACAGCGGCGCGCAAGCCCGGCTCGCAGGCCCGCCGGAAGGTTGCGCATTTCGTCGAACGCGGCGACCCCGGCGGCAACCCACTTAAAAACCTGCGCGGCCCGAAAGCGCGGCTCCGGCGAGAGAAAGCCGGCAAGCTCGTCGAAGGGCATCCCGCTGAGGACGGGAGCGTCTTCCAGGTTCCGGCCTCCTATAATTTCTCAAGCATCTCGGCGACCTGGGCGTTGCGGATTCCCGAGCGCTGGAATTCCTCCAAGACCTCGATCGCCTCGCGGCGCTCGCCTGTTTTCAGCAAAACATCGGCAAGCTCGATGCAGACGCGGTGGTTCTTGGGATCCTGCTGCACCAGCCTGCGCAGGGACGCGATCGCGCCGGCGTAGTTTTTCTGGCTTTTCGCGATAAGCGCAAGGCCCAAAACCGCGTAAATGTCAAACTCGATGTCCAACGCGCGCTCGTAGAAATCCTGCGCCTTCTCGAAGTCTCCCAGGGTTCGGTACGCGTCGCCGGCGCGGGTCAGTATCACCTTGTTCCTGGGGTCTTGCTCCAGGATGCGGTTCCAGTACTCAAGCGCGCTTTCCTGCCGGCGCATCCCGCGGTAGCAGTCGGCGAGGCCGAAAATCGCGTAGAAATTGCCCGGATCGTCGCGCAGGACTTTCTCGAAGAAAGGGACGCCTTCCTCGAAAGTTTTCAGCTTGCGGTGGCAGTTCCCTATCGAGGTAAGCACGCGTATGTCGGCGTTCTTGGGGTTGAGCTCCAGCATCCTGCCCCAGTAATGCAGCGCCTCCTTGTACTCCCTGAAATCGTAGTGCAGGTGCCCAAGACCTATGATCGCGTAGGCGTTGTCCGCCTCCATTTCCAGCACGCGCAGGAAGACATCCTTCGCGTTCTTGAAGTCGCGGACTTTCCGGTAGGCGTTGGCGACGCGCGTCAGGACGGTGATGTTCCTGCTGTCGTGAGCCAGGTACTCCTCCCAAACCTCTATGGCCTTGTCGTACTGGTTGAGCGCCTTGTAGCAGTCGGCGAGGCCGAAAAGCGCGTAGCTGTTCCCGCTGTGGCGCTCGAGGCAGTGGCGGTAGTACTCCGCCGCCGCCTTGCACGAGCCGCGCTTGCGCTCCGCGTCGCCCATGCCCACGAGCGCGTAATTGTTGTCGGGGTCGATTTTCAGAATGCTAGCGAAGCAGTCAATCGCCTCCGTGATTTTGTTTTCCTTGAGAAGCCTGTAGCCAGTTTTCGAAACCGCGGAAATCTCCGGGGAGCCAGGCGAGAGAGTAAGCTCCCCCCAGGAAAGCGCCCCCGCGCCCTCGTGACCATTGCCGTTTTGCTCGCTGTCATTCATATTCAGGAACCTCATCTTCGCGGATCATGCTCCGCATTACTATCGCAAGTTTTTCGATCAGCGGCTCGCTCTTGGCGCGATCCGGGGCGATCCAGTACATCCGCAGGGCGTCCACAAGCCGGTTTTGCGACTTGTAGTAGTCGCCCACCCGCGAAAGCCCGTCGGAGTAACCGGTAACCTCGAAAATCCTGCGCGCGCCCTCGACGTCGCCCTCGTTGAAAAGAACGTTGCCCCTCCTGTTCAGCGCCACCTTCTGGGAGCTGGTGATTTTTGGAGGGACGGTGGTCTTTACAAACGCGGTCGCGTCTCCGTGCTTGCCGAAAATCTTTTTAATGTCCATGCTACATTCTTGCCTCATCGCGTGCCGCCCGCGCGGAACAATGCGACTTTTTTCTCGCTTGCAGTCTACCGACTGCCGCAAAAAAAAGCAACCCTTTTTCGGAAGGCGCGGCGGCGTTTTAGCTAGCCGGAACCGCCTCCCCTTCCCCTTGGCTCAAATCTTCCGCCGCCGAGAAAAAATCAACAATCGACCTGCCGTACTCGCGGGAGTCCGTTCTGCGCATCCCCGCGATCTCCCCCGGCTGGGCTTCCTGCCGCGGACGGTGCAAGAGGACGACGCTTCCGCGCGAGACAAGCGGCGAGGCCGCGACGCGCGAAAGCAAGTCCCACTTGTGCCTGTAGGGAAAAGGGGGATCCAGAAAAACGCAGTCGAAAGCCCTTTTCGCCCGAAGCACGTAAAGCTCCGCGCTCATGAAGCGACAGCGTATCCTCACCGGCGACATCGACACGTTTGCCAAAAGCCCCGCGCGCTTGCCCGGGTCGTTTTCCACCGCCTCGACGTAGGACGCGCCGCGCGAGGCGGCCTCCAGCGCGATTATCCCGGAGCCGGAGAAAACGTCCAAGAAGGACTTTCCGGAAAGGTCGCCGAGACAGGCGAACACCGACTCGCGCATCTGGTCCATGCTGGGCCTGATGATTCCGGGCGGCACCTGCACCCGCCTACCGCCGAGGGTACCGCCTGTAACCCGCAGCGCGGTCGCCCCGCGCCTTGCCGCGCTCGGGCCGCCCCCATTCCCCGCGCGCTCCCTTGGCATGTCCCTCGGCGTCACGCGCTTCCAAGCAAAATCGAAAGCTCGGCGGAGCTTACCAGCGTCTCGTCAATATCGGCCTGCGCCGGAGCCTCCAAGCTCTCGAAGATTTTTCTTCTCTCGTTGCTTTCCTCGCGCAGGCCGGCAACTTGGTCGCGGCAGCGCTGCGTGGCGCGCGCGGAAAACGCGTTCGTCGCGAGCAGGAATTCCGTAAGTAGCTGGCTGAACTGCCACTCAATGTCCGCGGCGTAATCCATGCCGCCCTGAGCACCCTCGGCGAGCGCCTTCTGGGCAAGGCTCGCCAGAACCTGGTCGATGAACACAAGGTCTTCCATGCACTTGTCAACGAAAACCTCCCCCGGCGGGTTGAGGCGCATTGTGTCGCGCGCCATTTTTATGCGAATGTTAAGCAAAAATACCGCATCCTCGAAATCGGCGCCATTCATGTTTCCTTATCGGCGCTTTGCGGTCGCGCCATGAGCCTTGCCGCTGCCCGCGCCGCCACACGCGCGTAGGCGAGCTCGTCCTCCCGCGCCTGGAGCGCGAAGGGGTCGTCCTCCGGCCTGCCAAGCACGGCTTCCATCTCCCGCGCGTTCCGGAAGGTCGCCGCCTTGAACGCGTTGCGAAAATCCTTCGCCCTGGTCTCGTAAACCCGACGGGTTATCATGCGGCGAGTTTCGAGCGACGCGGAGATCTCCCGCGCCAAAAGCCGCGCCGACGCGTCCGCTTCCCGCAGCGGATTCCCGGTCGCCAGGGATAGAGAGGCCCAGGCGTGGCGCGCCTTGTCCAGCGGGTACGCCTCGCGCCAGTCGGCGTAAGCCGCGTGGATCTCGTCCCAGCTCGCGCGGGCGCCGGCGCCGACCTGCGCGCGCAGCCTGTCCACGCGAAACGCCGGCGCAATCTGCCCGCCCATGTTCGCCCACTCCGCGACCCGCGGCCTGCCGCCAAGGAGAGCCGGCAGCCGCGCGCAGTCCAGCCCCGGCCTTTCGTCGATGAAAAGCGCCAGCGTCCGCGCGGCGTACCAGCGCAGCATCTGCCGGTAGGCCGCGATCCCTTCCTGCGGGCGCAGGACGACCTGCTCGCGCCTGCCGCGCTCGACGCCGGAGCAGGGCACGCGCATGGGCGCCTGAGCCTCCGAGCCGTCCGCGCGAAAGCCAGCGTCGGCGAGCCAGCGCTCAAGAAGCGAGATCGCGCGAATGATCTCCTCGGCGGTGTCGGGCGCAAGGTAGTCGGTCTCGACGTGCTGCGCCTTGACCGCGCGCCTGTCGCGGCGGCGCACTTTCCACGACGTGCGCTCCAGCGCGTAGAGATTGTGGATCCAGTAATACGCCGGCATCAGCTCCAGCCGGTTTTTGTAAACGTTGTTGGCGACGAGCGAGAACGGCAGCGGCACGTTGAGCTCCGCGGGGTACTCGCCCTTCGCGATCAGCACGAACGACGCGAAGCGGCTCGAATGCTTGAGCGAGACCGCGAGCCCAGGCCAGAAGCCGCGGCCCGCGCGGATCTCGCCGTCGTTCGCGCGGCTGTTGTGGTTGCTGCCGATCGTCGCGGCGGCAGCCATGTTGGACATTCCCTGCACGAGCGTCGCGACCAGAAACGAGTTGTTGTGGTGCTGCTCGTGCATGGGGAAGATCAGGTTGTTGAGCATCTCGCAGCAGGAGACCGTGGAGTTGTCGCCCATCACCGAGTGGATGAGCCGCGCGCCGTATTTCAGCGCGCAGTTTCTGCCCATGACGAAGCGCACGGCCTTCGCTCCATAAAAGACGCGGCAGCCGTAGCCGACGATCCCGTTGACAAGCTCGACGCCCTCTCCGATTTGCGTCGCCTCGCGCTCGGAGGACAGAATCGTCAGGTTCTTGAGCTTGTTCGCGCCCTTGACGTAAGCGTGACTGCCTACCGCGACGTCTTTGACGATGGCGCAGCTTTTGACGACCGAGCGCGCGCCGACAGTCCCGTAGCGCCCGCGCCAGCCCCCGTATCGCTCCTGCGTGATCCGCGCGAGCGCGTCCGTCAGCGCGCGGTCGTCGCGATACGCCGCCCAGAGGAAAGCGTCCGCGGGGAGCATGTCCGCGAAGGGGAGAATCGAGCGCCCGCCGGCCTCGTTCATCACGTCAATCCATACGCGCGCGCTTTCGTCCTCGCCGTCCGTCAGCGCGCCGTTGCCAAACTTCGAGTGGTTCGTGGTTTGCATCTCGTCCACGCGCGAGAGTATGCAGCCGTCGCCGATGACGTAGTGCGATATGAAAGCGCAGTTCTGGATCGCGACGTCGTCGCCTATGTCGCAGGAAACGATGGCGCTGTCGCGGATCCCGACCGGGGCGTGGAAGTCGTGGTAGCGCAGAACCGCGTCGCGCACGGCGCCAAGCCTGACAAGCCCGTGGAAGGCGCAGCCGCGAATCAGCGCGGGGTCGAAGGGGTCGCTCACGAGCAGCGAGCCCCAGTCGCGGCAGCGATTCCCGTTGCGCTCCAGCTCTTGCGTTTCCGCGCGGGTGAGGGCGCGCCACTGCCTGTTAGCCGCGCCGCCGCGCAGGCCGACCTCGTCCCCCGCCGCGTCCCGCAGCCAGTACTCGTCCTTGCCCGGCGGCAGGAATTCGGCGGGGACGAAACCGTAGCCGTAACTCGCGTTCGGCAGAATCTCCGTTCCCTCTTTCATTCGCCCAAGCCGCCAACCTGCCGGACGCTGCGGAAAAGGAGGTTCGCCGACCTTACCTCCAGTCGCCTGGTCGCGCCGACGCTCCCGTCGCGGACGGAAACGAAGTAGTCGGTCATGCGCCCGGAAAGCTCGCTCTCGAAAACCGGGTGCCCCGTGTCGCCCCAGTCCGGATCCCGCAGCGCGCGATTGAGGATGACGTCAAGCTCCTCGCGAAGCCCGGCGGAAAAGTCGCGGGCGACGAACTGGTCGTAGTCGATCCCCGGCTGCAGCGCGGGCCAAACCTCGATGAGCGGAACCTCCAGCCTTCTTTCCAAGGCGAACCTTGAGCGCACGTAAAAGTCCGCGTCCGCCTGCGTCTCGAAAAAGAGAATCTCGGCGCTGTCGTCAATCGGGCGGATGACCTGATACACGCCAAGGCGCGCGTTGAAGAAAAACGGCTCGCCCCGCGGCGTCTCCTGCTGCGCGAAAACGCCGAACGGGATCGCGCGGATCGTCCCGACAGGGCCATCTCCCCGATCGGGCGGCGCCTCGACCGAGCGACAGCCCGCCAGCAAAACCGCGGCCAGCAGGATCGCGCACGCCGCCCTCAAGCGATTTCCTCCTGAGCCGCCTCGAGCGCCGCGTCCTGCCTCTCGCCGGCCAGCGCGAGCATCCTCTCGAACGCCGAGTTCGGCTGTTTCAGCACGCGCGAGCCCCTCGTGATTTTGCAGAGGGAAAGGCTATAGTCTTTGGCAATCGCCCTGTGCGGAACCTTGCGCTTCAGCTCCTTGACCAGCGCCCACCGCTTGGCGATGTCCGCCACCTCCGAGGGCGTCAGCAGGCAGCGCAGAAAGTCCGCGATGAAACCGCCGTCGTCCGTCTTCGCCAGAGCCGCCGCAAGCTCGGCGATGTTTTCGTTCGTCCTGGAATCGTTCTCGTTCATGGACGGGATTATAGCACATGTCGAGGGCGGGGGGAAGAAGCGCGGATTTCGGCTGGCAGATTGGCGCTATGGCCCCGCTGGTTTGAGCTGTCAGTTTGAGCTGCCAGTTTTAACTGCAGGCTCGCGCGACCGCGCCCTGCGATTGAAAAAAATATTTTCGAAAAAATGCCGGAAATCGCTTGACAACTTTCGCCGCCGTGGTATTATGCTGGCAGAGCAAAGCGTCTGGTTCATGTTTTTTGCTGGCTTGCCTTTCATCTTCCATATCTAAAGCTCGGACACTAGCGCGCCTATGGTCAGCCGCCAATGCGCAAGGCGGTTTTGGGTTCTAGGGTTCCCTCGCTTCGCGTTGCGGCGGGAAGCGGGAATACCGCAGGTCTTGGACGCGCCAACGCAAAAGCGCGGCGTTGCCGCAGCGCACGCCTGGCGCGCTTAGTGGACGGCTTCGATTAAGCCTATAGAGGCTGCGGCCTGGGTTGGCATATAACCGCCGACCCAGGTTGCTTTGTCATTTTTCCCGCTGCTTGCGTTGCAGCGCGTGTTCTTTAGGAGATTGGATTATCGCCCGCATAATGTCCGCGCTGGCGCTTGCAGCCAGCCCGTTCCTGTGCCTGAGGAGGCGCTTCCCGCTTGCCGTCTACGTCGCAAACCGCGTCTTGCTGACGGCGCTGATGATGTTTCTTTTCGGCTTCGTTTTTTTCGGCGCGATGTCCCTCTCGGAGCACGACATCGTAGACATAATGCTGGCTGAGGCGGACAGGCTGGGGGAGCATTACACTCTCAGCCCCGAGCAGCTTGCGTACCTGCGCGTCCACCTTGGCGTGGACAGGCCCTGGCACGCGCAGTACTTCCGCTGGCTCGGGCGCGTCCTGCGGGGCGACTTCGGCGTGACGCTCGCGGGCCGCGACTGCGTGCGCGCGCTTGTCATGCCCAGGCTTCGCAACACGATTCTTCTGATGTCGATTTCCCTTGCCGTCAGCATGAGCGCGGCGGTGGCTCTTGGCGTTTTCTTTTCGACGCGCGCCGGCTCGAAAGCGGACCTGGCGGTGACTTCCTTCGCGGTTTTCCTGCACTCGCTGCCGCCTCTCGCGGTTCTTCTGGGCTTGCAGCTTTTCGCTTTCCGCACCTGGCTTTTCCCCGTGTCCGGCGTCCCCGTTCCAACGATGGCGCCTAACCTCGCGGCTTTCGTGTTAATGTATCTCCACCACATTTTCCTGCTCGTGCTTGCGAATTTTGTTTTCACCTTCGGATACAGCCAGCGCATGGCGAAAATGTTCATGCTCGACCAGGTTGGGCAGCCGTACATTATCGCCCTGCGCTCGCGCGGCTTCAGCGAGCGCAGGATTCTTTTCAGGCACGCGCTGCGCAACGCGCTTGGCCCTCTCGCGAACCTAGGCGTCATGCAGGCGGTCGTCCTCCTGAACGGCACTTTGATGCTGGAAGTAATATTCAGCTTCCCCGGCATCGGGACGGCGATCGGCCGCGCCACTTTCCACTGGGACGGCAACCTCATCATGGTGATTGTCTTTATAATCGGCTCCATGATCGCGCTTTGCGTCCTCGTCGCGGACATAGCGCTAGCTCTCATCGACCCGCGGATCAGGTACGGCAAGGGTTAGCCGCGGCCTTGTCCCAGCCGGCGCGCAGGGCCGCAGGCTTGCCCTGCGCCCCTGCCGGTTTTAACTGCCAGTTCAAACTGGCGGCTCGCGCGACCGCGCCCTGCGATTGAAAAAAATATTTTCGGAAAAACGCCGGAAATCGCTTGACAACTTTCGCCGCCGTGGTATTATGTTGGCAGAGCAAAGCGTCTGGTTCATGTTTTTTGCTGGCTTGCCTTTCATCTTCCATATCTAAAGCTCGGACACTAGCGTGCCTATGGTCAGCCGCCAATGTGCAATGGCGGTTTTGTTGGCTTGTCGCAAGCGCCTTGTGGGGTTTGCGTCAAGCTGTAAATTTCCAGTGAGGTATATTTGTGCGATACATCCCCCATTGTTTGATAATCGCAAGCGCGATCCTACTTGCGTCCTGCGCAGATCCGCAGCCGCAAGCGGGCAGTTCCGCGGAACTGAGCATACCAGCAGAGCTGCGCGCGATAATGCGCGCGAACCGCGAGATCGCGCTGCCGCCGCCGCATCCGGACTTTGATGAAATCGCCGCCGGCTTTTTGACGCCCGGCGCCCCCAATGACATAATGCGGCAACTGCAAATTGCCAGCGACATAAGGCAGCAAAGACGGCAAGCCGAGCGCGAGGTCAGCCCGTGCGACCTCCTCGCCCACGAGGATATCGCATGGGAAATTGACTTCGTTTTTGACATTTTGCGCCATGCCTACGCGGCCTACCAATATTTCGGCGGCGACGAGGTTTTCCTGCCGCTGCGCGATTCCATGCTGGAGCGGCTTGCCGGCATGGACAACCCTTTGTCCGTTTACGCGTTTCTGGAAGACCTGCTCGCGCCGTCATTCCAGGGCGTGATCGAGGACAACCATTTTTGGCTTTCCTTTCCGGGCGGCGAAAGGCGCTTGTTCGACGCGCCGGCCCACGCGCTGCACATGAGCGACGAATTCACGCTGCGCAGATCCGCCGGCGATCTCGTCGCGGAGATTGACGGCGAGATGCACAGGGTTTTGGAAACGACTTTGCGCGACGGGCAGCCAGCGAACGGCATCCTGCCGACCCTGACGGCGGAAGGCGAGTTCGCCTTCGCATTCGGTCGCTTTGATCGCGTCGGCAATAGCCCTGTCGAGATGACGGCGCATTTTGAAAACATCGCGACGAGCGAAAGACATTCGCGCGTCGTCGCGTTGCCGATGGTTGAAAGCCCGCCTCAGCAATACCGCCTGCCGCTTGCAAAACGCGAGGAGGGCGGCGTGACAATCATGGAAACAAGAACTTTCATGCCGGATGTTGGAGTCGCAAGCGATTTTTTCGACGCGGGCTACGCCTTGCGCGGCGAGCCGGTGTTCATACTGGACTTGCGGGACAACCGCGGCGGCATTGGCTACTTCCCCGTCACCTGGATGTACGCGTACATCGGCCAGCGGCTGATCGTGGGGCGTAATCCCGCGCTGCTTAATTTTCGCCTGGACTCGCTTGTCGCGGCAGAGCTATCGCGGGACAGCCAGAGGCAGCAGCCCGGCATTAGCTGGAACTGGCCTGACCCGTTTTCGCGCGAGGCGATACCTGACGACAGCATTGTCATAATTCTGATGGACAACTATGTCGCCTCCGCAGGAGAGTTTTTTGTCAGCATTTTGCGCAGGCTGGAAAACGCGCTGTTCGTGGGGACGAACACGTTTGGCGTATATCTTACTGCCGGCATGGATGTAATAACCCTGCCGCGCAGCGGCCTTGAGATGCGCATCGGCACGGTTCTTACCCTGCGCCCCGACCTCTCGCAGTTCGAGGGCGTGGGCTTTCTGCCCGATCTGTGGGTGCCGCCAGGCGAAAGCCTCGAGCGCGTGCTCGCGTTCATCGAGCGCTACGGGTTGAATAGGTAGCACGCGGGGGCAATTTGCGAAAGGAGGCAAAGCGATGAAGTGCATGACAATAATTTTTGCGATAGCCGCAAGCGCGCTGCTGCTCGCGTCCTGCAACCGCCCCGCCGGCATCCCCGCGGAGCTGCGCGCGATCATGGATGCAAACCGCGCGATCGCCCTGCCGCCGCCGCTCCACGACTTTGCGGAAAGGGCCGGCGCTCTTCTCACGCCGAACCTTGATCCGGAAATGGACGCGCGGGTTGCCGCCGTCGTCAGGCAGCATACGAATCCCGACATAACCCTTTTCAACCCGCGCGCCAGCGCCATGCCGACCACGCCGCCGCAAGGCCCCCACCTTTCCCATGAGGATCTTGTCAAGGACATTCACTTCCTGTTCGACCTGCTGCGCCATGCATACGTCGGCTACCAGTATTTCGGCGGCGACGACGTTTTCCTGCCGCTGCGCGATTCCATGCTGGAGCGGCTTGGGAGAATGAGCGACCCGCTGCATCCGCAAGTTTACCTAAACCAAGTGCTGGTGCCGGAGCTGCAACGCGCGATCAGGGACAACCATTTCAGAATACACAACGCGGTCATCGGCCCGCCGACTTATTTTCCGTACATGAACGCTGACATAATTTTGCGCGAGACCGCAAACGGCTTTGTCGCCGAGCTTGACGGCGCCACATACAGACTCGTCGAAACAACGCTGCCGGACGGAACGCCCGTTGATGCCATCCTGCCCACGCTAACCGCGGACGGCGAGCTTGCCTGGGCGTTCGGCCGCATCGTTTCCGGGGAAGGGCAAACGACAACAATAAGGGCGCTTTTTGAGAACGCGGAGACGGGCGAAGCCAGATCGCGGCTCGTCAGCTTGCGCTGGGTTTCCAGCACAGCCCAGGCATCGCAGGCGCTGCTTGAGACGCGCGAGGAAAACGGCGTGGCAATCGTCGCAAACAGAAGCTTGAGCGCAGACTGGCCGGACATGCGCAGCTTTTACGACACGCTCGATGAATTTTACCGGTCGGGCTACGAGTCGCGCTCGATCCCCGCGCTGGTGCTGGACTTGCGCAGCCACCGCGGCGGCATGGCGAACCTGGCGTTCGAGTGGGCGCGCGGCTTCGCGGGACGGGCGCCGATCTGCGAGCTGGCGCTAATGCCGTTCGTGTTAGGATCGTCAACAATGGTCGATCAGATCGAGTCGTTCGGCGGTCTTCTGGATCGCAGCCCCATTCCGCAGTCCCGCTGGGAAACGCATTTCCTGGAAAGGATAAACGATCCCGACCAGCGGCTGCGCTGGCTTTTGCCCGATCTGTCGCCGCCGCGCAGCTACATCCCGAACGACAATCTTGTCATCGTTTTGATGGATCAAAGGGTCGGCTCCGCCGGGGAAAGGTTTATCAGCTACCTGCGCCAACTGGAAAACGCGCTTTTCGTCGGCACGAACACGCGGGGCGTTCTTCTCACCGGAAACGTCGCGCAGACAACGCTGCCGTACAGCGGCTTTGGCATAATGTTCGGCCTGACGCTGAACCTGCGCCCGGACCTGTCGCAGTTCGAAGGCAGGGGCTTCATGCCCGACCTCTGGGTGCCGCCGGACGAAAGCCTGGAGCGCGTGCTCGCGTTCATCGAGCGCTACGGACTGAATCGGTAAGGCACGCCGCGCCGCCGCGCCAAAGAAGGCATTGCTATCGAGCTCCTGCGAAATTTCAATTTCGCGGGAGCTTCCGCTGAAAACGCCTTTTGCATTGCGAACCGCGCCGCGATATATGCGGTGATGCTGCCTGGGATCGGCTTCGTCGTTTTCGGGCCTCATTTATGGAAGCGATATATGCGAACCTCGCAAATTCATAACACTGGACGAAATTCCGCGCGTCTGCTAGTGTGAGACATGAGCGAATTGTTTTCAGGAACGCCGCTAGAAGCATTTGCGCCGTACATTTGGCTTGCGGTGGGGCTTGTCGTCCTGGTCGTGTGCGGCAACTGGCTGGTAACGGGCAGCGTGCAACTTGCGCGTTTTTTCAAAGTAAGCACTTTCATCGTTGGCCTGACGATTGTCGCCTACGGGACTTCCGCGCCGGAAATGTTTATCAGTGTCGGCGCCGCAATCGGCGGCTCGCCGGAGATTGCGCTTGGCAACGTTATCGGCTCGAATATTGCGAACATTGGCGCAATTTTAGCCATTGTCATGATCGTTGTGACAATTCCAATTCGGAACAAAGCGCTCGGCTTCGATCTCGCCGTGATGTTCGCCCTGACGATCCTCCTTTTCCTGTTTGGTTTTAACGGCATTATCGGGCGGCTTGAAGGAGTGGCGCTCGCGTCCATGCTTGTGGCCTACACGGCATGGTCAGTGATCAAGTCTCGACGAACCCCCGAGGCAAAAGACATAACGCCCCACACGATGAGACCTTGGGCAGCGGCGCTTTTGGTTTTGGGCGCGCTTGTCGGGCTGTACTTTGGCGCGGACTGGTTCGTTGGCGGCGCGCGAGAGATTGCGCTGCAATGGGGGGTAAGCGAGCGCGTCATTGCCATTTCCATTGTCGCGGTGGGCACAAGCACGCCAGAGCTGGTAGCCTCGCTGGTCGCGGCTTTCAAGAAGGAAGCCGATCTCTCGATTGGGAACATCATCGGCTCGAATCTTTTCAACATAGCTGGCGTCTTAGGCGTTACGGCAATCGTCCGTCCCCTGGCAGTCGGCAGCCGCGCATTGTTTGTTCACGACATGGCATGGCTTTTCGGTTTTTCCATCGTTTTGCTGCTAATCATGCTTCCGCTGTCCAAAGGCAAGCTGTCGCGTTGGGAAGGCGGCCTGCTTCTTGCGCTGTTTGCCGTGTATATGTTCATTTTGTATAGAGGGTGATAACCGCCGGGCGTCCCCATTGGATTTAATCAGCAACCCCGCCATGAATGCTAAACTTGGCCCACAACTTTCCAGTTGGCAACCCGTAGCGGGAAAGCCCGCGTTGAAGCCCTTCCAAAGCGCATCATTCTGCGGCGCCCCATTTATGGGGCACCCACTAGTGGGGAAACCGCAAGAATCCACAGCGAAAAACGGCATTGTAACCCAATGGATGCTGCGATCGAGAAACTATGATTTTAATTGACGGGAAAAGCGGCGCGCTGACCTGACGGGGCCAGCGAGCCGGTGGCAGGCTTGACGCGACTGCGAGGAAAGCGCCCAGAGGCGCGGAACCTCGGGATCG